>Ga0325401_1001762_pt1 | contig 18644 bp, 14 predicted proteins | sample PopdelMetagenome_FD_205666 | JGI IMG/M metagenome (GOLD analysis project Ga0325401, IMG submission 205666) | Populus deltoides microbial communities from Bellville, Georgia, United States - Xylem-PdKOR-R2 | ecosystem: Host-associated > Plants > Phyllosphere > Stem > Wood/Secondary xylem | place... | reverse complement strand
CTCGAACCCGCCCTCGCCGGCCGCGTCCAGTGCGATCCTGAGCGCGCGCTCGGTGGACGAGTCGCTGCCCACCGTGCCGCCGATTCCCACCACCAGTTTGCGCATGTCGGTCACGTTTCTCCCTTGGCGCAAGCGGGCCGGATTGGGAACACGCTAGGCGCGGGTCCCCGCCGGGGCTATTAACCGAGCGGCGATCTGTATTATGTCGCTAATACGGACCCGGACTGACCTGATGCGCCCCGACCCCTTCGATCCCGCCCGCCCCCGCTCTCCGGAGCGGCCGGACCCCGCCGCCCGGTTGGGCTATCCGGCGCTGGGGGACGATTCGGGCGTGGGGCGCCCCTACGGCGCGGACGCCCTGCGCGACGAATGGGACTGGCCGGTCGACGGCGAGCAGCCCGAGGGGGGCCGCCGCCGCATCCGCTGGGGTTGGTGGATCGTGCGCGGCACGGCGGCGGCGGTGGTATTGCTGGTGGTGGCGATCGTCTGGCTGGCGGTCACGGCACCGCTGTCGAAATCGCTGGCGCCCCCCACCCCGCCGTCGATCACGCTGCTGGCGGCGGACGGCACGCCGATTGCGCGGCGCGGCGCCATCGTCGGCGCCCCCGTCGACGCCCAGGCGCTGCCCCCGCACGTTCGCGAGGCGTTCCTGGCGATCGAGGACCGGCGCTTCTACGATCACTGGGGCATCGACCCGCGCGGCATCGCGCGCGCCGCCTGGACCAACGTCGGGGCGGGCGGGGTGCGCCAGGGCGCCAGCACCATCACGCAGCAGCTGGCCAAGAACGCGTTCCTCGATTCGGACCGCACCGCCGCGCGCAAGATCCGCGAGGTGATGATCGCCTTCTGGCTGGAGGCGCGGTTGACCAAGAACGAGATCCTGTCGCGCTACCTGTCCAACGTGTACTTCGGCGACAACGTGTACGGTATCCGCGCGGCCGCGAAGCATTATTTCGGCCGCACGCCCGACCGGCTGAACGTCGGCCAGGCGGCGATGCTGGCGGGGCTGGTCAAGGCGCCGTCGCGGCTGGCACCGACCACCAACCTGTCCGGCGCCCGCGCGCGCCAGGCGGTGGTGGTGGCCGCCATGGAGGACGCGGGCTTCCTGACGCACCGCGAGGCGCAGGCCGTCCAGCCGCAGCGCGTGCTGCCCAAGAAGCCGCTGCCGCTGCCCACCGGCACTTATTTCGCCGACTGGGTGATGCCCGACGCGCGCGAGCGGGCGGGCGAGGTCCGGTCCGAGGCGACGATCCGCACCACGCTCGACCCCCGGCTCCAGGCCGCAGCCGAGGGCGTGATCCGCCGTGCCGGCCTGCGCCAGGCGCAGGCCGCGCTGGTGGCGATGCGCCCCGACGGCGAGGTGGTGGCGATGGTCGGCGGCCGCGACTACGCCAAGAGCCCGTTCAACCGCGCCACCCAGGCGCGTCGCCAGCCCGGATCGACGTTCAAGCTGTTCGTCTACCTGGCCGCGATGCGCGCGGGACTGACGCCCGACACGGTACGCGATGATACCCGCTTCGACTTCGCCGGTTGGAGCCCGCGCAACGACGACAACCGCTATCTGGGGCCCATGACGCTGCAACGCGCCTTCGCGCGATCGAGCAACGTGGTGGCCGCGCGATTGACGCAGGAAGTGGGCGTGCGCAACGTCATCAAAGCCGCGCGCGACCTGGGGATCACTACCCCCCTCGCCAACGAGGCCAGCATCACGCTGGGCACGTCGGGCGTGTCGCTGCTCGAACTGACCGCCGCCTATGCCTCGGTCGCCGAAGGGCGCTATCCCGTCCGCACCCGCGGGCTGGAGGATAATCAGGGCGACCGCCCCTGGTACAAGTCGTTGGCCGGCGGCGGCACCAGCGCCATGCCCCCCACGGTGCGCGACGAGATGCGCCAGCTGCTCGGCTCCTCACTGCGCGGCACGGGGCGAGAGGCGACGCTGTCGGTCGACGCCTGGGGCAAGACGGGCACGTCGCAGGGCGGGCGCGATGCGTGGTTCATCGGCTTCGCGCGCGACCTGGTGGTGGGCGTGTGGGTCGGCAACGACGACAACAGCCCCAACCCCGGCCTGCACGGCGGCGGCATCCCCGCGCAGATCTGGCGCGACTACATGCAGTCGGCGCTCGGCATCGCCCCGGTGATCCGGGAGGTCGCCCCCGAAGAGGTCGACGCCAACGCCGTCGACGACGCGGTCGGCAACCTGATCGACGGCGTGCTGCCCGCGGTCGACCCCGTGATCGACCGGTTGGAGGATTTGGGCGTCACCGTCCGCCGCGGCGGCGAGGACGAGGAGGAACCGTCGCCGGAGGACCGAGACAGGGATCGGGACCGCGGCCCGGGCCGCGGCGATCGCGGCCCGCCCGAGGACGAGTATTCGCAGCAATATTGATCGGCGGTTGTGGCCCCGGCCGCCCGCGCCTAACCGCGCGCCATGCGCTTCTTCTCCGACAACGCCGCTACCGTCCATCCGCGCGTCATGGAGGCGCTGGTGGAGGCGAACCGCCAGGACACCGCGTACGACGGCGATGCCTGGTCCAAACGGCTGGACGAGGCGCTGGGCGACCTGTTCGGCGCGCCCGTGCGCGCGTTGTGGGTACCGACCGGCACGGCCGCCAACTGCCTGGCGCTGGCCGCGCTCTGCCCACCCTTCGGCGGCGTGCTGTGCCACCGCGACGCGCACGTCCAGAACGACGAGGGCGGCGCGCCTGAATTCTATACCCACGGTGCCAAGCTGATCCTGTGTGACGGCGAGGGGGCCAAGCTGACGCCCGATACACTGTCCGCCACCGCCGACGCGATCGCCAACGACGTCCACCGCGTCCAGCCGCGCGCCGTCACGATCACCAACGCCACCGAATACGGCCTGAGCTACACTGCCGACCAGACGGCGGCGATCGGCGACTGGGCGCGCGCGCGGGGATTGGGCTTCCACGTCGACGGCGCGCGCTTCGCCAACGCCGCCGCCTTCACCGGCGCCGACCCCGCCGACCTGACGTGGCGGGCGGGTGCGGACACGCTGACGCTGGGGCTGGTCAAGACGGGCGGCATGAGCGCCGAATGCCTGGTGTTCTTCCGCACCGATCTCGCCGACGACACGCTGCGCCGCCGCAAGCGGGCCGGTCTGCTGCTGTCCAAGGGCCGGTTCCTGGCCGCGCAGGTGCTGGCCATGGTGGAAGGCGACCTGTGGCGCGAGCTGGGCGCGCGCGCCAACGCGGGCGCGGCGCTGCTGGCGGCGGCCGCGGGCGACCGGCTGATCCACCCCGTCGAGGCCAACGAGCTGTTCCTGCGCGCCACCCCGGACGAGGCGGCCGGCTTGCGCGCGCAGGGCTTCGACTTCTACGACTGGGCGGCGGACGAGGTGCGCCTCGTGGTCAGCTGGGACCAAGACGAGGCGGCCGTCCGCCCGCTCGCCGACGCGCTCGCGGCGCTGTGACGACCACCCAGGGCCAGCCCCGCTCGGCGACCGCCGGCATCCTGATCCCCTTCGCGCTGGTCACGCTGATCTGGGGATCGACCTGGATCGTCATTCGCGACCAGTTGGGCGTGGTACCCGCCACCTGGTCCGTCAGCTATCGCTTCCTGGTCGCGGGCGTCGCCATGGGGGCCTACGCGCTGTGGCGGCGCGAGAGCTTTCGGCTCGACCGCACGGGGTGGCTGCTGGTGCTGGCGACGGGGCTGACGCAGTTCTGCCTCAACTTCAACTTCGTGTATCGTGCCGAACGCTTCGTGACGTCGGGGCTGGTGGCGGTGGCCTTCGCGACGCTGCTGGTGCCCAACGCCTTGCTCGGCCGCGTCTTTCTGGGCCAGCGGCTGGGCCGCCAACTGCTCGCCGGCTCGGCGGTGGCGATGACGGGCGTGGCGCTGCTGTTCCTGCGCGAGGTGCGGCTCGACCCCACCGGCACGGGGCGCACGCTGGTGGGGCTGGCGCTGACGGGGGGCGCGATCCTGTCGGCGTCCACCGCCAACGTCCTGCAAGCCACGCCCGCCGCCAAGCGCTATCCCGTCGCCCCCCCGCTCGCCATCGCCATGCTGATCGGCGCCGCGCTTGACGCGTCGTTCGCGCTGGCACTGGACGGCCCGCCGGTGATCGAGTGGCGCGCAGGCTATCTGGCCGGCATCCTCTACCTGGGGCTGTTCGCGTCGGCGATCGCGTTCACGCTCTATTTCGGCATCCTGCGCGTGATCGGCCCGGCCAAGGCCGCCTATTCCAGCGTGATCGTGCCCGTGATCGCCATGGGCCTGTCGACCGCGTTCGAGGGCTATCGCTGGTCGCTGCTGGCGGGCGCGGGCGCGGCGCTGACCGCGGTCGGGCTGGTGGTGGCGTTGAGCGCGCGCAGGCCGTCGCGATAGGTGGGGTAGCGCGGGGTCCAGCCCAGCACGCGTTTCGCGCGGCCGTTCGCGACCCGCCGGTTCTCCGCGTAGAAGCCGCGCGCGGCGGGCGACAGGCTTTCCAGCGGCACGATCGCCGGCGGCGGCACCCCCAGCAGCGCCGCCGCGTACGCGACCACCGCGTCCTGCGACGCCGGCTCGTCGTCGGCCAGGTTGTAAGCGCCCGCCGGCGCCGCGAAGCCCGCCACCACGCCCGACGCGATGTCCTCCACGTGGACGCGGCTGAACACCTGTTCCGCCAATCCCGTCCGATGCGCCTCGCCGCCCCGCACCCGATCCAGCGGCGATCGGCCGGGCCCGTAGATGCCCGGCAACCGGAACACGCGCGCGCCCAGCGCCAGCCAGTCCGCGTCCGCCCGGTTGCGCGACGGCCGCCGCCCGCGATCGGCGGGCGCGCTCTCGTCCACCCACGCCCCGCCCGCGTCGCCGTAGACCCCGGTGGACGACAGATAGCCCAGCCACTTGCCCGCCAGCCCGCGGCCGTAGCGGCGCAGCACCGGGTCGCCTGCCTCGTCCGGGGGCACAGAGGACAGCACGTGGCTCGCCACCGCCAGCGCCGCGTCCGCTTGGTCGAAGCGCACGCTGCCGTCGCGCCCGTCGCGCGTGGTGCCGACGCACGCCATCCCGCCCGGCTTCGAGAGCATGGCCGCCGCCACCGCGCGGGCGGCATAGCCCAGCCCGAAGATCAGCAGCACCCGCGCGCTACTCCGCCATCGGTCCGCGATAGAGCGTGCCGAAGTAATCGCCCTTGTTCCATACCGGCCGGCGGTCCGCGTCGGCGATCTCGCGCGCGATGCGATAGTTGACGTCCACGAAGCGCACGCCCTGGTCCCACAGGATCGGCTGCGTCACCTCGTCGCACGGGCGGTGGTAACAGGTCTTGAGAAAGGTCTGGAACGCGGCACCTCGCGGCCCCTTCTGCCCCGGCCACAGGAACACCGACGGCACCCCCTTCTCGACGAAGCGGTAATGGTCGGACCGGACGAAGAAGGCCTCCTCCGGATTCTGGTCGGGCGTCAGATCGACGCCCGCAGACTTGACGGCACGCCGCACGATCGGCCCCAGCGTGGACCGTTCCGCGCCGAACACGGTCATGTCCTCGAACGGGTACAACAGCACCGGCATGTCCAGGTTCACGTCGGCCACGACGTCGGCGATCGGCACGGTGGGGTTGCTGGCGAAGTAATCCGCGCCCACCAGCCCCTTTTCCTCGCCCGTCACGGCCAGGAACATGACGGTGCGGCGCGGCGCCTTGCCGCCCTTCTCGGTCTGCGCGGCGAAGCGCTTGGCTTCCTCGATCAGGCTGGCGATGCCGATGGCGTTGTCCAGCGCGCCGTTGTTGATCCGGTCCGCGTTCGGCTGCGCCGGGTCGGGCGGCGACACGCCGATGTGATCCAGGTGCGCCGACAGCACCACCACCTCGCGGCCCAGCCTGGGATCGCTGCCGGGGATCACGCCGACCACGTTGCTGCTGCGGCCGGGCGTCAGCGCGGTGCGGAACGCCGCCGACAGCGTGCCCTGTCCCTCGATCGGCGCGAAGCGGGGCCGGGGCGACCGGGCCGCCGCCTCCACTGCGGCCCAGGCCGGACCGAACAGCTTGGCCGCGCCCGCCGGCGACAGCGTGGCGAGCAGCGGCACACCGCGCGCGGCGGCACCCCCGCCCGTCCCGTCGGGTCGTGCCCAGGTCATCGCGCTCCGGTCCCAGCGCTTGGCCAGCCCCGCGAAACCGGGACCGCGACCGCCGCCCAGGTCGGCCACCACCAGTGCCCCCACCGCGCCCCGCCGCGCGGCCTCCTCCAGCCGCGAGCCGACGGTGAACGACGCGTCGATCTCGCCGTTGCCGAACTTCGGGGCGGCGCCCAGCAGAACCACGATCCGGCCGCGCACGTCGATGCCCGCATAGTCGTCGCGACCCAGCGACGGCGCCGAAACGCCCTGCCCGACGAACGCCACCGGTGCGTCGCGCGCGGTGGCCGGACTGCGCGGGTCGGCGGCCGGCACGTAATCGGCACCGAACGCCAGCGCCCGCGCTCGCCCGCCCCGCGGCGTCCAGCGCAGCGATCCCCGGTCCGCCGCGCGATAGCTGACCAGCGGCACGGGCTGAAGATAGCCGCCCCCCGCCCCACCCGGCCTCAGGCCCGCGGCGGAGAACTGCGCCGCGACGTACTGGGCGGCGATGTCGAACTCGGGACTGCCCGCCTCGCGCCCCTTCAGCTCGTCGGACGCCAGGAACAGCACGTGCGCGCGCATCGCCGCCTGGTCCGCGGGCAGCGGCGCGGTCGCGGACACGCGCGCTGGCGGAGCGGGGGTGGGGGTCTGGGCCGAAGCGACGGCAGCCAGCGCGATCAGGCTCGCAAACAGGATGGGGCGGGTCATGGCCCCTGTCCTTGCTGGCGCGCAGGGTTCCACGCAAGTGCTGGCAGGCCGGACGCGTCGGGCTATATCCCCCGCATGGACGTTCAGCAGACCCTCTCCGCCCCGACCGTAACCCATCGCGGCGACTACACGCCCCCCGCCTGGCGCGTGCCGGACGTGTCGCTGGACTTCGACCTGGACCCCGCCGCCACGCGCGTGCGCGCCCGCCTGTCCGTGGAACGCGCCGCCCCCGGGCCGCTGCGCCTCGACGGCGCGGGGCAGGAACTGGTGTCGGTGACGGTGGACGGCGTCGCGATAAACGACTGGCGGATCGAGGGCGAGCAGCTGGTGATCGACCTTCCCGGCGACGCGCACGCGGTGGAGACGGAGGTGACGATCCACCCCGAAGCCAACACCCAGCTGATGGGCCTCTACGCGTCCGGCGGGAACCTATGCACCCAGTGCGAGGCGGAGGGGTTCCGCCGCATCACCTATTTCCCCGACCGCCCCGACGTACTGGCCACCTATCGCGTGCGCATGACCGCCGACCGCGCCCGCTTCCCCGTGCTGCTGGCGAACGGCGATCCGGTGGCGGCCGGTGAGGGCGAGGACGGCCGCCACTGGGCCGAGTGGCACGACCCCTACCCCAAGCCCTCCTACCTGTTCGCGCTCGTCGCGGGCGACCTGGCCTGCAACCGCTCCGCCTTCACCACCCGCTCGGGCCGCGAGGTCGCGCTCGGCATCTGGGTGCGCGAGGCCGACTTGCCGCGCACCGAACACGCCATGCACGCGCTGAAGCTGTCGATGGCATGGGACGAGCGGACCTACGGCCGCGAATACGACCTGGACGTGTTCAACATCGTCGCGGTGGACGACTTCAACTTCGGGGCCATGGAGAACAAGGGCCTCAACATCTTCAACTCGCGCTACGTGCTGGCCGACCCCGACACCGCGACCGACTGGGATTACGACGCGGTCGCCGCCGTCGTCGCGCACGAATATTTTCACAATTGGTCGGGCAACCGCGTCACCTGCCGCGACTGGTTCCAGCTGTCGCTGAAGGAAGGCTTCACCGTCTTTCGCGACCAGGGCTTCTCCGCCGACCAGGGCTCGGCCGCGGTCAAGCGGATCGAGGACGTACGCGGGCTTCGCGCCGGCCAGTTCCCCGAGGACTCCGGCCCGCTCGCCCACCCCGTGCGGCCCGAAAGCTACATGGAGATCGCCAACTTCTACACCGCCACCATCTACAACAAGGGCGCGGAGCTGATCCGCATGATGGCGACCATCCTGGGCCCCACCGCGTTCCGCGCCGGCTCCGATCTTTACTTCGACCGCTTCGACGGCACGGCCGCCACCTGCGAGGATTTCGTGGCGTGCATGGAGGAGGCGGGCGAGGTCGACCTGTCGCAGTTCCGCCTCTGGTACTCCCAGGCCGGCACGCCGCGCGTCCAGGCCGGCCTGTCGCACGAGCCCGGCGGCGGCCGCGCCGCGCTGCGCCTGTCGCAAAAGGTGCCCGCCACCCCCGGCCAGCCGGTCAAGCAGCCGATGGTGCTGCCGCTGCGCCTGCGCCTGTTCGGCGCGGAGACTGGCCGCCCGCTCACCGACGAGCGACTGGTGCTGCTCAGCGAGCCGGCCGAGACGATCGTGTTCGAAGCCGTGACCGAACGGCCCGTGCTGTCGATCAATCGCGGCTTTTCCGCCCCCGTGGTGGTCGAGAGCGACCGTTCGGCCGCCGACCTCGCCTTTCTGTCGGCCAACGACGACGACCCCTTCGCGCGTTACGAAGCGACGCAGCAGCTGATGCTGGACGTGCTGGTGGCGCTGACGCTGGGCGACGCGGCGGACACGGACGCGGTGGTCCGGGCCGTCGCCCGCACGCTGGCCGACCCCGCGCTCGACCGCGCCTTCGTCGCCGAGGCGGTGCTGCTGCCGTCGGAGAGCTTCGTCGGCGACCAGATGGCGACCGTCGATCCCGAAGCGATCCACGCCGCGCGCGAGACGTTGCGCCGCCGGATCGGCGAGCAGCTGGAGGCGCAGTGGCGCGAGGCGTATGACGGCGTGCGCGAGCCCTATCGCTATTCGCCGCAGGCCAAGGGCTTGCGCCGCCTGCGCGGGGCCGCACTCGGCTATCTGGCGGCGGCGGGCGCGGCCGATGCCGATCAGCTCGCCTTCACCCAGTTCCAGGCGGCCGACAACATGACCGACCGCCAGGGCGCGCTGGCCGTGCTGGCGAACGGCGACCTGCCGTCCCGCGGGGCGGCGTTGCAGGCGTTCCACGACCGCTATCGCGACGACGCGCTGGTGCTGGACAAGTGGTTCCAGACCCAGGCGCTGTCGACGCGGGCCGACACGGTGGCGGCGGTGCGGGCGTTGTCCCAGCATCCCGACTTCAGCCTCGCCAACCCCAATCGCGCCCGCTCGCTGATCGGCGCGTTCGGCGTCAACCAGCGCGCCTTCCACGCCGCCGACGGTTCGGGCTACCGTTTCCTGGCCGACCAGCTGGTGGCGCTCGACCGCCTCAATCCCCAGACGTCGGCCAAGCTGCTGCCCCCGCTCGGCCGCTGGCGCCGCTTCGACCCGGCGCGGGCGGAACTCATGCGCGGCGAACTGCGCCGCATCGTCGAGACGCCCGGCCTGTCCAAGGACCTGTTCGAGCAGGCGTCGAAGAGCTTGGAGGGATGATCCATTTTCCCCAGCCGTCACTCCGGACTTGTTCCGGGGTGACGACAAGGGGCTGAATGTCGATCCGTCCTAGGGTCGGGACCCCACCAGCCAGTCCACCCCCGCCTCCGCGTGAAGGCGGGCGGTGTCCAGCAGCGGCACTGGGCTGTCGCCCTCGCTTACCAGCAGACCGATCTCCGTGCATCCCAGCACCACCGCGTCGGCCCCCCGCGCCGCCAGCCGGGCCAGCACGCCGCGATAGGCCGCGCGCGAGGCGTCCAGGAAACGCCCCTGCACCAGTTCGTCGTAGATGACGCGGTGGACGGTGGTGCGGTCGTCCACGTCCGGCACGATCACCTCCAGCCCGCGGGCGGCCAGCCGATCGCGGTAGAAGGGCCGCTCCATCGTGAAACCGGTGCCGATCAGCCCCAACCGGCGATGACCGGCCGCCAGCGCGGCGTCCGCGGTCGGGTCGGCGATGTGGAGCAGCGGCGCGGACACCGCCTCGCCGATCCGGTCGGCCACCTGATGCATGGTGTTGGTGCACAGCAGGAGCATCCCCGCCCCGCCCGCCTCCAGGGCACGGGCGTCCGCCGCCAGCATGTCGGCCAGCGTGCCCCAATGCCCGTCGTGCTGCGCACGCGCCACCGCGGCGAAATCGACGCTCAGCATCAACGTGCGCGCGCTGTGCTGTCCGCCCAGCCGGTCGCGTACGCCCCGGTTGAGGAGGCGGTAATATTCGGCCGAACTTTCCCAGCTCATGCCACCCAGCAGGCCCAGCGTCCGCAATGGTGGACGCCGGGCCCGCACGGGGGTCAGGCCGCTTCCTTCGACCGCGCCGCCCGCTTGCGCTCGTGCGGGTCCAGGTGGCGCTTGCGCAGGCGGATCGACTTGGGCGTTACCTCCACCATCTCGTCGTCGTCGATGTACGCGATCGCCTGTTCCAGGGTCATGCGCTTGGGGGGCGTCAGGCGGATGGCGTCGTCCTTGCCGCCGCTGGCGCGGAAGTTGGTCAGCTGCTTGGCCTTCATCGGATTGACCTCAAGGTCGTCCGTCTTGGCGTTCTCGCCGATCACCATGCCTTCGTACAGCGTCTCGCCGTGCCCGACGAACAGGACCCCGCGCTCCTCCAGCGGCCCCAGCGCATAGCTGTTGGCCTCGCCCGCGCCGTTGGAGATCAGCACGCCGTTCTTGCGCCCCTCGATATTGCCCCGGTGGGGGCCGTACTTCTCGAACAAGCGGTTCATGATGCCTGTGCCGCGCGTGTCGCTCAGGAACTCGCCGTGATAGCCGATCATGCCGCGGCTGGGGGCGGAGAAGGTGATGCGCGTCTTGCCGCCGGTCGACGGGCGCATGTCGGTCATCTCGGCTTTTCGCAGGTTCATCTTCTCGACGACCGTGCCCGAATGCTCCTCGTCCACGTCGATGATGACGATCTCGTAGGGCTCGGTCTTGCCCCCCTCGTCCTCGCCGAACAGCACGCGCGGGCGGCTGATGCCCAGCTCGAACCCTTCGCGGCGCATCGTCTCGATCAGCACGCCCAGCTGAAGCTCGCCGCGACCGGCCACCTCGAAGCTGTCGCGGTCGGCCGCCTCGGTCACCTTGATCGCGACGTTCGTCTCCGCCTCGCGCATCAGGCGGTCGCGGATCATGCGGCTGGTCACCTTGCTGCCCTCGCGCCCCGCCATCGGCGAGTCGTTCACCGCGAAGCGCATCGACAGCGTCGGCGGGTCGATCGGCTGGGCGTGGATCGCTTCCGTCACCGACGTGTCGGCGATCGTGTTCGCCACCGTGGCCACCGTCAGCCCGGCCAGCGAGATGATGTCGCCGGCGCGCGCCTCCTCGACGGGCACACGCTCCAGGCCGCGGAAGCTCATCAGCTTGGATGCGCGCCCGGTCTCGATCACCTTACCGTCGTCGTCCAGCGCGTGAATCGGCTGGTTCACCTTGACGACGCCCGACTGGACGCGGCCCGTCAGGATGCGGCCCAGGAAGTTGTCGCGGTCGAGCAAGGTCACGAGAAAGCTGAACGGCGCGTCCTGATCCAGCGCGGGCGGCGGCACATGGCCGACGATCGTCTCGAACATCGGCGTCAGCGTGCCCTCGCGCCGGTCCATGTCGGTGGACGCGTAGCCGTTGCGGCCCGAGGCGTAGAGGACGGGGAAGTCCAGCTGCTCGTCCGTCGCTTCCAGCGCCACGAACAGATCGAACACCTCGTCTAGCACTTCCTGGATGCGCGCGTCGGACCGGTCGACCTTGTTGACCACCACGATGGGCCGGAGACCCAGGGCCAGCGCCTTGCCGGTCACGAACTTGGTCTGCGGCATCGCGCCCTCGGCCGCGTCGACCAGCAGGATCACCCCGTCGACCATCGACAGGATGCGCTCCACCTCACCGCCGAAATCGGCGTGGCCGGGCGTGTCGACGATGTTGATGCGCGTGCCTTCCCACTCGATCGAGGTGGGCTTGGCCAGGATGGTGATCCCGCGCTCCTTTTCGAGGTCGTTCGAATCCATTGCGCGTTCCTCGACGCGCTGGTTGTCGCGGAACGTGCCCGACTGGCGGAACAGCTGGTCCACGAGCGTCGTCTTGCCGTGGTCGACGTGGGCGATGATCGCCACGTTGCGGAGGTTCATCTCGATTTCCCGAACGGGCGGGGGCAAGGCACGCCCCCGCATTTCGCGCGCGCCCTTAGCGCGGAAAGCGCCGATCCGCCAGCATCGGTTCGGCACGCCCGTGCTGTATTATAGGGACGATACACTTGAACCCGCCGACGAACCTCGGCAGAATCAGGCTCGAGGCTCAGGGGCAGACACGATGGCAACGCAGTTCGAGACGATCACCGCCCCCGCGACGGAGGACGCGCCCGCGCTCACCCTGACGCCGCCCACCCCCGTGCCGGTGGTGCAGGCGGAAAAGGCGGCCGGGCTGGTACCCGTCGACGCGGGCACCAGGTCGAAGCTGGAGGAGAAGGTCGACGGCTTCGTCACCGACCTGGTGGCGCAGGACGTGAACTCCCCCGAGTTCGGCCGCCGCGTCGACGCCATCACCGCCATGGGCCAGAAGGAGATACGCGACGCCGCCGGGCAGTCGAACCGCTTCCTCGACCGGCCCGTGCGCGCCATGGACAAGGACACGGGCGTGGGCGCCGACCTGGCCCAGCTGCGCCGCGTGATCGAGGACCTGGACCCGGGCAAGCAGGGCAGCCTGACCGCGCCCAAGAAGCTGTTCGGGATCATCCCGTTCGGCAACAAGATGCGCGACTATTTCGACAGCTACAAGTCGAGCCAGACGCATATCAGCTCGATCCTGACGTCGCTTGGCTCGGGCAAGGACGAGCTGCTGATGGACAACGCCGCCATCGATACGGAACGCGCGAACCTGTGGGCGTCGATGGGCCGGCTGGAACAGATGATCCACCTGTCAAAGGTCATGGACGCCCGGCTGGAGGACAAGGCCAACGAGCTGGACGCGACCGACCCCGCCAAGGCCAAGGCGATCCGCGAGAGCGCGCTGTTCTACACCCGCCAGCGTACGCAGGACCTGCTGACGCAGATGGCGGTCACGGTGCAGGGCTACCTTGCGCTCGACCTGGTCAAGAAGAACAACGTCGAGCTGGTGAAGGGCGTCGACCGCGCCTCCACCACCACGGTCGCGGCACTTCGCACCGCCGTCACCGTGGCGCAGGCGCTGACCAACCAGAAGCTGGTGCTGGAACAGATCACCCAGCTGAACACCACCACCGCCAACATCATCGATTCGACGGGCAAGCTGCTCAAGGACAACACGGCCCGCATCCACGAACAGGCGGCGTCGGCGACTATTCCCGTCGAAACGCTGCAACGCGCGTTCCAGAACATCTACGACACGATGGACGCGATCGACACGTTCAAGCTGAAGGCGCTGGACAGCATGAAGACCACCGTCGGCACGCTGTCGGACGAGGTGGAGAAGAGCCGCGGCTACATCGCGCGCGCGGAAGGCGCGACGCAGAACGCCGGCCGCCTTTCCGGCCCGTCCGACCAGTTCAAGCTGGAGGCGCTGTAACCCGCCATGTCCTCTGAGACGGACGCCCAGATCGAGCGCGCGCGCGAGGTGATGGCCCGCATCAGCGGCGGGCGCCTGGACGACGCCCCCCGCCGCCCGCGCCGGCCCGGCACCGCTGGGCGGCGGCTGAAGCGCATCGCGGCGGCCGACGCGGCGATCCTGCTGGCGGCCGTGGTGTACGGCGCGGCGGTCGCGCCGCTGGGGATATTGGGCGTGGCGCTGGTGGTACTGCTGGTATTCGCCGCCACGCTGGCGCTGGCCGTCTGGCCGCAGGAGCGCGCGCCGCGCGTGGAGGCGCTGCGCGTCGCCGACGTCAAGGTGCTGCCCGCCCAGACCGGCCGCTGGCTGGACGCGCAACGGCCGCTGCTGCCCGCCCCCGCCGTCCGCATCGCCGACCAGATCGCGAACCGGCTGGACATCCTGTCGCCCCAGTTGGTGGGCGTGGCGTCCGACGGGCCGGAAGCGGCGGAATTGCGCAAGCTGGTGGGCGAACAGCTGCCAGCCCTGGTCGGCGACTATGCCCGCGTCCCCGCGCCGCTGCGCACCCAGGCCAGGAATGGCCGCACCCCCGACGCCGAGCTTACGGAGGGCCTGCGCCTGATCGAGCAGGAGATCGGCGACCTGTCCGGACGGCTGGCGGCGGGCGACCTGGATCAGCTCCAGACGCGCGGCCGCTTCCTTGAACTGAAATATCGCGACGGGACCGAAGGCCGGTAGCGATCGGCGCGACGGACGTCGGGGCGCCCGCCATCGGCGGGCACCCCGGTCGTGCCTCAGGCGAAGTGGACCGCGGTCCTGCGCCGCCGCAGCGCGACGCCTGCCCCGCCGAACCCGATCAGCAGCATCGCCCAGGTCGCGGGCTCCGGCACCGCGGCGACGGCACTGGCCTCGAAATTATAGGTGGTGGTGCCGCCGGTCGTGGTCAGCGTCACGTTATCGGCGAAGGCGTGATAGCCGGCCCCGACCGAACTGCCCTGACCGACGCTGATGCCGACCACGTCCCAGGCGGCGCGATCGATCGCCCACTGGGCCAGCGACACGCCGTCGTTGCCGTTGCCGGTGCCGCCGCTGGTGTAGAACTTGTCGCTGGCACCCGACGTGTACCACACGTCCTTCTGGTTCTGGTTGTCATAGGTGCCGTTATACGCGCCCTCCCAGATCAGCTCTCGCACCGTGGACGTCACCGAGCCCGCCGCCCCCAGCCGGACGATCAGCCGCAGCGCGGGCGTATAGCGCGAGTCCAGCGCGGACGTGGAGTCACCCGCGACCCGCCAGTCGAACGTCAGGCTGGTCACCTGCGACAGCGACACGATGACCGGCGCCAGATAGCCGTTGAGGTTGTTGCCGCTGCCCCCGGTGTAGAAGCGGCTGCGATCGCCGCGCAGCTCGATCGAGCCGTTGCCGTTGCGGCCCTGGGTGCCGGTGATGGCGGCGGTGCCGGTGTTGTTCGCTCCGGCTTCGGCCTGCCAGCCGCTACCGGGCGTCACGACGACGACGGCCGCATCGGCAGCAGACGCGGCAAAAAGGCTCGCGGTGGCCGCGAGTAGATAACGATGCATGACTCCCCCCCAATGTTCGGAACGAACAAATCGCCCTTAGTATAAAAAGGATTAACCGCGCAACGTTTCTGTCAGGCGTCTTACCCTATGCCTCATTTCGGGACGATGCGCGCGGGTTATCCGGCGTCCCCGATCATCCGCGCCCGTTCGGCCAGCCGGTCCACCGCCGCCGAATGAATGCCCGGCGCCGTCACCAGCACGCCGAAGTCGCGCGGCCGCGGCTTATTGAAGCGGATCGCGCGGCCCAGCGCGTCGGTGACGGCCGCACCCGCCTCCGACGCGATCAGCGCGGCGGCGGCGATGTCCCATTCGTTGCCCCAGCGCAGCGTCGCCAGCAGGTCGGCCTCGTCGGCGGCCACCATCGCCATGCGCAGCGCGATCGAGTTAGGCTTGGCCACTGCCGTCAGGTCGCGGTCGGCACGCGCCAGCGCGTCGGCGGGCACGCGCGCGCCCGCGATGGCGGTGCGATCGCCCGCGCGCAGCGGGCGGCCGTCGCGCCGCGCGCCGCGCCCGCGCTCCGCCACCCAGCGCTGCCCCAGGGCGGGCGCGTCCAGCACGCCCAGCACCGGCTCGCCGTGCGCCACCAGTGCCACCGACACGCACCAGCCGCGCCGTCCGCGGATCAGGTCGCGCGTCCCGTCGATCGGGTCGACGACCCAGCATAACGGGCGTTCGAGGCGGGCGGGATCGTCGCGGCTCTCCTCCGACAGCCATCCCGCCCCCGGCAGCAGTCGCCCAAGCCCGTCGCGCAGCCGCCGGTTCACCGCCAGGTCGACCTCCGACACCGGCTCGCCCGGCGCCTTGTCCCAACCGGCCACGCCCCCGTGCCAGGCCGCCAGCGCGTGGCCGGCGGCGTCGCCCACCAGCCGGACGACCGAGTCCGCCAATCCGTCGGGCAGCGCCGCCGCCGACGGGTCAGCCACCCGCGACCGTCATGCCGTCGACGCGCAGCGTGGGGACGTTGGTGGCGTGGCGGAACTCCAGGTCGTTGGCCGGCGTCAGTTCCAGGAACATCTGGCGCAGGTTGCCGGCGATCGTGAACTCCGCCACGGGTCCGGCCAGTTCGCCGTTGCGGATGCGGAAACCCGCGGCGCCGCGGCTGTAATCGCCCGTCACGCCGTTCACGCCCTGGCCGATCAGCTCGGTCACGTACACGCCGTCGACGATGTCGGCCATCAGCGTTTCCGGCGGCACGCGGCCCGCCGCCATGTAGAGGTTGCTGGTCGACACGCCCGGCGCCCCGTTGACCCCGCGCGCGGCGTGGCCCGTCGGCTCCAGCCCCAGCTGGCGCGCCGACGCGCTGTCCAGCAACCACGTCTCCAGCATCCCGCCGTCCACGATCGCGGTGGGCGACACGGCGCATCCTTCGCCATCGAAGGGGCGCGATCTGAGGCCGTGAGGCCGGTGCGGATCGTCGCACAGCTGCACGTTCGATCCGAACACGCGCTTGCCCAGGTGATCCATCAGGAAGCTGGTCCGTCGCGCGATAGACTGGCCCGCGATCGCGCCGACCAGATGCCCCACCAGCGACGCGCCGACGCGCGGGTCGAACACGACCGGCATCGGCCCGCTGGCCAGCTTGCCCGGGTTCAGCCGCGCCACCGCCCGCTCGCCCGCCCGCGCGCCCACCGCGCCCGCGTCCTCCAGCCGCGACCGGTGGCGCGCGGCGGTATAGGCGTAGTCGCGCTGCATCCCCCCGCCCTCACCCGCGACGACGCTGGCCGACACGCCGTAGGAGGTGGCGGCATAGGCGCCCGCGAAACCGGTGCTGGTCGCCAACGCCCACACGCTGCGCGACGCGCTGGTGCCCCCGCCCTCGGAATTGGATACGCCGGCGACCCCGCGCGCCGCATCCTCCGCCGCCAGCGCCAGGTCGCGCAAGCCCTCGGGCTCGAAGAAGCCGCCGTCGTCCAGGTCGAGCAGCGGCGGCGCCCCCTTCAACAGCCGTTCGGCGGGCGCCAGCCCGGCCCAGCGATCCTCCGGCGCCTCGCGCGCCATCGCCACCGCGCGGGCCGCCAGCTCGGCCAGCCCCGCTCCCGACAGGTCGGACGTCGACACGCTGGCGGAACGCTGGCCGACGAACACCCGCAGGCCCAGTTCCGACCCCTCCGACCGGCCGACATCCTCCAGCTTGCCCAGCCGGACGGAAACTTCCAGCGCCTCGTCGGCGGCGAACACGGCGTCGGCGGCGTCGGCGCCCGCCGCGCACGCCCGCTCGACGATGGCGTGGGCGCGGTCGCGGGCTTGATCGGGTAACAGCATGAACCGGACCTAGGTGCCCGGCCGGGGCTCCGCAACTATCCCGCCGCCCCCACCGCGGCACAGGCCAGGAACACCAGCAGCCCGGCGAAACGGTTGGATCGGAACAGCGACAGCGCGCCCGCCGGATCGTCCGGACGCAGCCTCGCGACCTGCGCCCCCAGCTGCACGCCCACCGGCACCAGGGCCGCCACCGCCAGCCAGTCGGGCCGCACCTGCCACACCGCGCCCGCCCACAGCGCCGCCGCCAGCGCGTAGCAGACCGCCACGCCGCCCCGCACCCGCGGCCCCAGCGCCAGCGCCGACGACCGCACGCCGACCAGGGCGTCGTCCTCCCGGTCCTGGCAGGCGTAGATGGTGTCGTAGCCGACGACCCAGGCGATCGACCCCAGGTAGAGCAGCAGCCCGGCCGCGCCGAACCCGCCCGTCGCCTGCACCCAGGCCACCGGCACGCCCCAGGAAAAGACCAGCCCTAGCCACGCCTGCGGCCACCAGGTGATGCGCTTCATGAACGGATAGGCCGCGACCAGCCCCAGGCTGGCGACCGCCACCGCCGCGGCCCTTGGGCTCAGCTGCATCAGCACCGCCAGCCCGACCAGGCACAGCGCCACCATCCACGCCAAGGCGCCGCGCGGCGACACGAGCCCCGCCGGGATCGGGCGCGCGGCGGTGCGCGCGACCTTCGCGTCCAGGTCGCGATCGATCAGGTCGTTCCACACGCACCCCGCGCCGCGCATCGCCACGCTGCCCAGCAGCAGCCAGGGGATCAGCCGCCAGTCCGCGTTCAACGCCGACGCCCAGGCGCCGGGCCAGAACAACAGCCACCACCCGATCGGCCGGTCCAGCCGCGCCAGCAGCACCAGCCCCCGCACCGTCGGCGGCAGGCGCGCCACCAGCCCGCGATGCTCGGTATCCGGGACGGCGGCGGGCGGAACGGGCTCGGACACGGCGCTTCCCTAGGGTCAGGACCCATTGCTGCCAATGGTCATCACGGAGCCGAAAAGGGCCGGCAGACAGGAGCGAGGAGGAGGCGATGCTCCCGCATCGTCGACGACGAGCGACGCATCTGGGGTCCCCACGAAGTATTACTTCGTGGGGTGCCCCCGGCCGGCCCTTTTCGGCCCGCCCCTCCGGGGTCGCCCGCAGGAGGCCAGGGGCTACGTCGCGACGCTTGCACGTAGCTTCAGCTACGCGTCTGCGCGCGCCTCCTTGCCCCTGGCCTCCTGCGGGCGATGCTGACCGTTGGCAGCAATGGGTCCTGACCCTAGGTGTTTGATCCCACGGTTTGATGGTGCGATCCTTTCGTTGGAAGGGAAGGAAGCCGTATGGGACAGGTTCGTCACGGGAGCGCCACGACCACGCACGCCGTCCGAGCAG
>Ga0325401_1001761_pt1 | contig 18652 bp, 17 predicted proteins | sample PopdelMetagenome_FD_205666 | JGI IMG/M metagenome (GOLD analysis project Ga0325401, IMG submission 205666) | Populus deltoides microbial communities from Bellville, Georgia, United States - Xylem-PdKOR-R2 | ecosystem: Host-associated > Plants > Phyllosphere > Stem > Wood/Secondary xylem | place... | reverse complement strand
CGGCTGTTCCGCCAGCGCCCGCGGCGCGGCGGCGGCGATCCGCACCGGGCCGGCGGGGGTGAGGACCGTCAACGCGCGGCCGTGAACCCGGCGGCCGGCATCGTCGCGACCCTCCAGCGGCCGGGGTCGTGCGGGACCATCGACGCGCACGTCGCCGGGGCCCGAGCCGCCGGGGCCTGAGCCGCCGGGAAGGGGGCGGGCGGGCGACGGGACCTTCCCCAGGTCGGCGACCGGCCCGGCGCGCCAGACGCGGCCGTCCGCCCCGACCACGCGCCACGACCATCCGGCACCCGCGTCGAAGCCGGGCAGGACGCGCAGGGCGTTCGCCCCCAGGCTACCGTCCGGCCGGACCGCGCCCGCCAACAGCATCAGCTGCGCGTCCAGCCGGTCGTCCAACCCGCGGGTGGCGAAGCGTTCCAGCACGCCGCCAATCGCCCAGCCCGCCGCCGCCAGCGCCGCCGCGGTCGCCAGCAGCGACAACAGCAGCAGCCGCGCCCATAGGGAGCGCGGGCGCCTCATCCACGTGCCTTCATCGGCCCGCCGTCAGGCGATAGCCGTGGCCGCGCACCGTCTCGATCATCGCGGACCCGATCTTGCGGCGCAGCCGGCCGACGATGACCTCGACCGAATTGGAGTCGACGTCGGCGTCGCCCTCGTACACGCGTTCGATCAGGTCGGCGCGTTCCACCACCACCTCGCGCCGCAGCATCAACTGCGTCAGCACGCGCCATTCCAGCCCCGTCAGCCGCAGCGGCAGGCCGTCCAGCTCGAAGCTGCCGAGCGCCACGTCGTAGCACAGCGGACCGCAGGCGACGCGCGCGGCGGCGTGGCCAGCGGCGCGGCGGACCAGCGAGCGCAGGCGCATCACCAGCTCCTCGGTCCGGAACGGCTTGGTCAGGTAATCGTCGGCGCCCGCCTTGAACCCCGCCACCTTGTCGCTCCACGCGTCGCGCGCGGTCAGGATCAACACCGGAAGCGTCCGCCCCTCCGTGCGCCAAGCCGCCAGCACGGATGCCCCGTCGCGGCCGGGCAACCCCAGGTCGAGCACGGCCGCGTCGTAGCGCTCGGTCGCGCCCAGGTGATGGCCGTCGACACCGTCGCGCGCCACGTCCACCGCGAAGTGTTCCGCGCGCAATGCGCGGGCCAGCGCCTCGGCCAGCGCCGCGTCGTCCTCCACAACCAAGACCCGCATCGTCGGCGACGCTAGGGTCGCCGACCCAACCGAAACTGAACGGCGCGGTTCAGCGGGGATGGGGCGGCGGCGGCTAGGAACGGGGCTCCATTGAGGAGATCGAGCATGACCGACGATACCTACACCGCCCCCCGCCGGTTCCGCCCGCGCGGACGGGCCGCCGCGATCCTGGGTGGCGTGCTGTTGCTGGGCGGGGGGGCGGCCGCGGGCGCGCTGGCGATCGAGGCGACCAGGCCTGCCGTGACCATGGCGCCCGCCACCCCCGTCGCGATCCGCACCCTGTCGGACGGCATCGTTACCGTGCGCGGGCGCGCCGTCGAGTTGTTCGGCAACAAGCTGGTGATCGAGGACGCGACCGGACGCGCGCTGGTCGACCTGGGCCGAGAGGGCGAGGACGGCGGACTGGTGACGATCGGCCAGAGGGTGACCGCGCAGGGGCGGTTCGAACACGGCTTCGTGCGCGCCGCCTTTCTGGTCGGCCCGGACAACAAGGTCCGTGCCCTGGGGCCGCTGGTCGGTCCGCCCAAGCACGATCCCGGCGAGCGGGGGCCGGGCGATCGGTGCGGCCCGCCGCCGCCGCCCCCGGGCGGGGCGAAGCCCATGCCGGCCGGCCCCGCGCCGGCACCCGCGGCGCACTGAACGGCTTACCCGACGGGGCACGGCGCGCTAACGGGCGCCGTGCCCCCCATCGATTCCCGGCCCGACGATCGCGCTTCCGACGCCCGGCCGATCTCGGCCCCGCCCGGCGGCTTCGCGGGCCCGGTCAAGCGATCCGTTACCGTCGCCGGTCACGAGACGTCCGTCAGCCTGGAGCCGGTGTTCTGGGCGGCGCTCGAACGAGCGGCGGTGTCGCGCGCGCTGCCGCTGTCGGCGCTGGTGGCGGCTATCGACGCGCTGCGCGTCGCGGCGCCGGGACCGCCCAACCTCGCCAGTGCGCTGCGTTCCTGGCTGTTGGCGGACGGCGATGACCGTTGAGGCGCGGCGGCGATGGCGGATCGGCACCGTTGCCGCGTTGGCCCTGCTGGCGGCCGGTGCGGGCGGCTGGTGGATCGTACGCGACGCGCGGCCGGCGGCGCTGCCGCCCCAAGAATACGCGCGCGCCGCGATGATGCGGCTGGGCCCCGGCCAACCGGTCGCCGCCGTCGAGATGCCCCGTTTCGGCGGACCCGTCCTGGTCCAGGCGACGGGCGCGGCGGTTCGGCTGGACCCGGTCACGGCGCGCGTGCTGTCGGTGGGGGCGGGGGACGCTCTGATCCGGCCGCTGGCCCATCCGGCGCAGGCACCCATCGCCGTCCTGGCCAGCGCGGCGGCGGAAGTGTCCGTCGGCGAGCGTCCGGTGCGGCTGGCCTGGCCGACCGCCCGGACCCCCGACTGGATCGTCGACTACCGCGACGGCGCGCGGGTCAAGGTGGCGGACGATGCGGGGAAGCCGGTCGCGGCATTGGCCGAGCCGCGGGTCAGCGGGGGTGGGGCACCGTGGCCCTCGATAGTCGCGGTCGCAATCGCGCTGGCGGTCGGGATCGTCGGGTGGCGCGGAGCCCGGCGGCGACGCGCGCGTTAGGAGGGGCCAATCCCTTCGGAGTGTGACCATGGCGATCGAGGACGTGCAGAACCGCATCAAGAACACCCCCGGCCTGGGTAAGTCGATGGCCAAGTGGAGCGCGCTGGGCGCGGTGGTGGCGATCCCGGTGCCCGTGGTCGGCCCGGTATTCGGCGCGCTGGCGGGCGCCACCTACGCCTATCTTAAGAAGCGGTGAGGGGACGGCCGCCGGGGCGAACCGCCCCGGCGGTGCGTTGCATATATATTCCCACCGGACGCGAGATCGCGGGCGCAGGCCCGACCGCGATAGCGAACGTCGGCCGGCCGCCTCTTACCGCCCCAGCAGCACGCGGGCCTGATTGGCGATCTGGGCCAGCATGGCCGTGGTCTGCTGACCAGCGCCGCGCGCGCGTTCCACCAGCCCACGGAATTGCGCCACCCGCGCGGCGTTGCGCTCCAGCCACGTTTCCGTCGCCGCGTGCGGTTCCTGCCCGTCGAACCGGGCCAGGAAGTCCAGGCGCAATTGTTCAAAGTCGCGGGCCATGCCCGACAGCAGCAGCCGCTCCCACGGGTCGGCCGGGGCCAGCCGGCCCGCCGCCCCCTGCGCCCAGTCCAGCCCCAGCGCCTGACCCAGGCGGGTGAAGGCGCGGGCCAGCGGCTCCTCGCCCAGCCCCATGCGCTGCGCCAGTCCGGCGATGCCGACCGCGCCGTCCATGTCGAACAGCCAGGCGACGCGCTCCGCCAGGTCCGCGGGGGCGCCCGCGTCGGTCAGCGCGGCGGCGATGGCGGCGCTGTACGCGCGCGCCTCGTCCATCAGCAGTTCGTCGGTCTGCGCGGCCAGCCGGTCGACGCCGGGACGCAGCCGTTCGAGTGCAACGCCGGGCAGGGTGCCGGACGACGCGCTGCGGAGCAGGTCGGCCAGATGGTTGCGCGTGGCCCGCGCCGCCGCCTTGAACAACGCGATGCGACCGCGTTCGGGCATGGTGCCCGCCTCGATCGCGGCCCACAGGCCGGCCAAGTCGAACAATCGTTCCGCCACCACGAACATCGCGGCCACGTCGGCGAAGGATGCGCCTTCCTCTTCCGCCAGTTCCAGCGGATGGAGGATGCCCAGTCGGTTGACCATGCGGTTGGCGAGGTCGGTGGCGACGATCTGGGCGCGGAGGCGATGCGCATCGATCGCGTCGGCGAACCGTTCGCGCATCGCGGGCGGGAATGTGGCGCGCAGGTCGGGCACCAGTTCGGCGGCCAGCCCCAGGTCCGACCGTTCCACCGCGTCCTGCACCGCCAGCTTGGCGGTCGCCAGCAACACCGCCAGCTCGGGCCGGGTCAGGCCGTGGCCTTCCTGGCCGCGACGAAGCAGTTCCTGGTCGGAGGCCAGCCCTTCCACCGCACGGTCGAGCCGGCCCGACCCCTCAAACATCTCGATCGCGCGGACATAGCCGGGCAGCGCGGCCGCGCCGTCCGCCTCCGCGATCGACAGCGCCAGCGTCTGGAGGCGGTTGTCCTCCAGCACCAGGGCGGCCACGTCGTCGGTCATCGCCGCCAGGAAGGCGTTGCGATCGTCCAGCGCCAGCCGTCCCTCGACCACCTCGCGGTTCAGCGCGATCTTGATGTTGACCTCGTTGTCCGAACAATCGACGCCGGCCGAATTGTCGATGAAGTCGGTGTTGATGCGCCCGCCCGCCGCCGCGAACGCGATGCGCGCGGCCTGGGTCAGGCCCAGGTTCGCGCCCTCGCCGACCGCGGCGGCGCGCAGGCTTTCCGCGTCGACGCGCAGGCGGTCGTTGGCGGGGTCGCCGACCGCGACGTTCGCCTCGGCCGCGGCCTTGACGTAGGTGCCGATGCCACCGAACCACAACAGGTCGACGCGCGCGCGCAGGATGGCGGCGATCAGCGCGTTGGGCTCCAGCTGCGTCGCCGATACACCCAGCAGCGTCCGCACCTCTGGCGTCAGCGTGATCGACTTGGCGGCGCGGCTATGGACGCCGCCGCCCGCCGACACGGGGGCCGCATAGTCCGCCCAACTGGACCGGGGCAGCGCGAACAATCGCTCACGCTCCGCGAACGAGGTTTCGGGATCGGGATCGGGGTCCAGGAAGATGTGCCGGTGGTCGAAGGCGGCGACCAGCCTGATCGTGCGGCTCAGCAACATGCCGTTGCCGAACACGTCGCCCGACATGTCGCCGCAGCCGGCCACCGTGATCGGGTCCGACTGCACGTCGACGCCCGTCTCGGCGAAATGGCGTTGGACGGACACCCAGGCGCCGCGCGCGGTGATGCCCATGGCCTTGTGGTCGTAGCCGACGCTGCCGCCGCTGGCGAAGGCGTCGCCCAGCCAGAAACCGCGCTCCAGCGCCAGCGCGTTGGCGACGTCGGAGAAGGTGGCGGTGCCCTTGTCGGCGGCGACGACGAAATACGGGTCGTCGCCGTCGGGCGCGCGCACGCCGTCGGGATGCACCACGTGGCCGTCGACGATGTTGTCGGTGATCGACAACAGCGCGCGGATGAACACGCGATAGCTCTCGGTCCCCTCCGCCGCCCAAGCGTCGCGATCGTTCGCGGGGGGCAATTGCTTGGGATAGAAGCCGCCCTTGGCGCCGGTGGGGACGATCACCGCGTTCTTGACGCGCTGCGCCTTCATCAGGCCCAGTATCTCGGTGCGGAAGTCGTCGCGCCGGTCCGACCAGCGAAGCCCGCCGCGGGCCACGGGGCCGGCGCGAAGGTGGATGCCTTCCACCCGCGGGGAATAGACCCACACCTCGCGCCACGGCACGGGGGCGGGCAGGCCGGGGACCAGCGAGCTGTCCAGCTTGAACGCCAAGGCTTCGGCGCCGGCGGGAACGAACGCGTTGGTACGCAGCGTCGCGGCCACCACGTCGCGCAAGCCCCGCAGGATGCGGTCGTCGTCGATCGCGGCCACTCCGTCCAGGCCCTTGGCGATCGCCGCGTCGGCCTGCGCCATGCCGGCGTCGGACCCGCCCGGCCCGTGCGCGGCGGCGAAGCGCACGATCAGCCCCGTCGCCACGGCGGGCGCGCGGCGCAGCGCGTCGACCACGGTGGACAGGCCGTAGGTCAGCCCCGTCTGGCGCAGGTAGCGGAACCAGGCGCGCAGCCACACCACGCCGTCCGCGGCCAGCCCCGTTTCCACCAGCAAGCGGTTGAACTGGTCGTTCTCGGCGCGGCCCTCCAGCACCGCCTCGATCGCGCGTTCCAGGGCGGCGGCCTCCACCGCGGCGACCGCCGCGTTCGCCTCGACGACGAATTCGTGGACGAAGGCCAGCTCGTCGCCCTCGACGCGGGTCGGCAGTTCGCCGATCACGCGAAAGCCGAAATTCTCCAGCACCGGTACCACGTCCGACAGCGGCAGCGCGCCGCCCAGGCGGTAGATCTTGAAATGAAGGTCGTCGCCCTGGACGATGGGGAACAGGCGCACCGACCGGGCGTCCGGACCGTCCAGCGTGCCCAGCCGGCGGATGTCGTGGGCCGCTTCCTCGGGCGTGCTGGCGTTGCGATAACCGATCGGGAACGCGTTGGCCCAGCGCAGCGCGAGGCGCGCGGCGCGCGGGGCCGGCAAGTCCTCCGCCAGCGCGGCCTCGACGTTGGGGGCCCAGCCGCGAACCATCCGGCCCAGCCGGCGGTCGAGGGCGTCGGCATCGTATTCGCGCGCCGTGTCGTAGTCCGACAGGTCCAGCGTGTAGCGGATAAGCGCCACCACGTCGTCGAGCTGGATCGTCCAGTCCAGCACGCGCGCGTCCGCTTCCTCCTCCAGCATTTGCGCGACGGCCGCGCGCCGGGCGGTGGTCAGTTCGTCGCGGGGCAGCCAGGCGAAGGCGAACAGCTTGCCCCCCAGCCGTGACCGCACCAGTACCAGCTTGGGCCGCGGCCGGTCGGCCAGGCTCATGGCGGTCAGCGCCAGCCCCTCCAGGTCGGCGGCGTCGAACGACACGGACAGGTCGTGCGGCAGCGCGCCGAGCGCGTGGGCCAGCGCCTTGCCGGCATGGCCGCGTGGGTCCAGCCCGAACCGGTCGGCGATCGCGTCCATGCGGTGGCGCAGCACGGGCACGTCGCCGGGTGCTGCCGCCAGCGCCGCGCTGGTCCAAAGCCCGGCATGGACGGACAAACCGCCGTCGCCTGCCGGCAGCACGATCAGGTCCAGCGGCAGGGCCCGGTGGACGGGGGAGATCAGGTTGGACTTCAAAAGCAGCGGCGCATCGCCCCCGTCGGCGAACCATTGCCGTGCCCGGTCGAGCGAGGCCGGGCCGATCACCGCCTCGGCGTGCGGCAGGCGCGACAGGCCGAGCGCGTCGTTCGTGGCGGCGTCCGTGCCGGCGAACAGTTGATGGCCCAGCAGCGTGAAGCGGTCCGCCGCCAGCCACAGCGTCAGGTCGCGATGCTTGCCCTCCGGCAGGGCGCGCGCGTCGTCGGCCAGCCGGCGCCGCATGGCCGGCCAATCCTCGACCGCGGCGCGCACGTCGCGCAGCACGGTTTCCAGATCGTCCGCCAGCGACCGCCGCTCGCGCGCGTCGACGCGCTCAGCCTCGATATAGATCATCGATTCGCGGTTGCCGTTCTCTCCGACCGAAACGGCGCGGCCGTCCGCGTCGCGGGTTACGGGCAGCACGGGGTGGATGATCCGGTCCACCGCGACGTTGTGCGCGCCGATCGCGGCGGCGATCGAATCGACCAGGAACGGCATGTCGTCGTTGACCACCGCGATCCGCATCCGGCGGCGCACGTCGTCGCCCGCGATCGCCTCCAGCGCGACCCGCGCCTGGCCGGGCGCCCGCTCGGCCGCCGCGCCCGCCACGAAGGCGGCGGCGTCGGCCTGTTCGGCGGGACCGAAGCCCTGTACCTCGGCGGGCAGCGCGTCGGCGACCAGGCGCCGCGCGATGGCGTCCGCCAACAGATCGGACGCCACCAGATTGGGGGTCGGTTGATCGGGGGCCGGGCGGGCGGACTCGAGCGTCCTGTCAGGATCGGTCATGATCGGGCGTTACGCCTGGCCCGGCGGCGCCTCAACCCCCGCGCAATCTTGTTACGCCGCGGCGCAAGCTTCGGTCAGGTGAGCCGTGCCGCCGCCCGCGCCGTCAGCGCGGCGTCCGCCACCGCCCCCAGCACGTCCAACGCGCCGTCCGGCCGCCGCCGCGCCACCAGCAGCAGCGTGTCCCCGGCCGCCGGCCCCGTCGACGTTTCGAGGGGCGCGATCGTCGCGACGACCGGCCGGTCGGCGAGCGGGCTCCGCCGCACTGGTCCGGCGGGCGCGGCATCGCGGCGTCGCATCCGCTCGGTCGCGACCACGGCCTTGATGCCGCCCTCTGTACCGGACAGGTAAGCGGGCAGCGCGCGGGCCGGCAGCCCCAGGCGCCGGGCATGGGCCAGCACGGCGGCGAACTCGGTCAGCCGCGTCTTGTCGTAATCGGGACCGAAGACCAGCTTGACCACCGGCGTCGTCGGCGCGCGCGTCTGGGCCCGAAGGCCGGACGCTTCCAGCAGTCGGTCGTAGGCGGGGCGGTCGGCGGCCGCGGCCAGCGCGAAATCGTGCGCCCGGCCGAGCGCCCGGTACAGGGCGCCGCGCCCCCGCATATCGGCGGCGCGCACCGCCGCGGCACTTTCCCGCGCCAGGGTCAGCCGCTCGCCCAGCGTTCGCGGCTCGTCGGCGACGGGATCCCGCGTCGCGTCGCCTTGGATCGTCGCGGTTCCAGTCCCGTCGCGGGCGTCCTCGACACAGGCGTCGGCGTTGGGGCCGTCCGCCCAGACGGGGGTGTCCGACCCGGCGCGCGGGGCGTCGCGCACCGCGGCGTCCAGTTCGGCCGCCAGGGCTGCCTGGGTGGGGGCGTCGACCATCTCCTTCCAGCTGATGACGCCGTAGATGAAGTCGACCTCGCCCGTGCCGCCCGCGTCGGTCGAGAAGGGCATCAGGATGCCGCGGTACATGGTCGGGTGGCCGCGGGTGGAGGTGAACTCGGCCTCGAAGCCGATGGGCGCGCGGTTGGCTACAATCTGAAGATAATGGTCGGTCAGCCGGGACAGCAACGATCGGCCGGGGACGTCGCGCATCCGTCGCGGCGGATGGTCCAGCCCGCATTCGGCGCCCAATGCCGACCCCAGGAACGCGATCTCGGGATCCTCGACGGCGCCGTCGAAGCGCATCAGCACGCTGTTGGGCCCGAAATCGCTCAGACGCGCGGGGTCCAGATCGGCGATGGCGGGGCAGGGGCGACCGTTCAGCAGCGACACCCAGTGATTATAAGCGCGGACATGCATCCGCCGCTCGTCGCCGCCCAGCCCGAACATCCGGTCGCCGCGATCCGGTTGCGCGGGGCTCTCGTGCGATCCCCCGTACGATCCATGGTCCTCCGGGGGCAGCCGGTCGACGAGTTCGAGCACCTGATCCATCGCGCGCATCCCCGGCCGGGCCCGGCGCCCGCCACGCGCGGCAACCTGCCAGCGGCGTCTTAAGGCGACGTAAAGGAGATGGCGGTCGGCACCGTCCCGCCCCCGCTTGTCAGCGCCCGCCACCGCTGATAGAGGCCCGCCCCGGCCCGCAACCCGGGCCGCGACCAGGCCGCTTTAGCTCAGCTGGTAGAGCACATCATTCGTAATGATGGGGTCACAGGTTCGAGTCCTGTAAGCGGCACCACTCCCGGTCAAAACTGGGCACCGCGGGTGCGGCGTTCCTGGCGCCTCGCGCAACGGCCGCCTCGACGGCGGCGCGAGTGCCGGAGACGCTCACCGTCTCGTTCGTCACCGTCACGTCCGACACGAACAGGCGCAGGTAGGCGCGTCGCAGCGCGGCGTCGCCGCTCACCAGCCGCTCGCGCAACGCGGTGCCGACCTGCTCGACCGCGCCCTCATCGACCCGCACGCCGCGCCGCGCCAACTGCGCGGCTAGCACGCCCTCGCGCTCTTCCAGGCGGGCGAGCGCAGCACGATGCTCGGCCACACGCTCGGCGAACACGCGGTCGCTCGGCTTGGCCAATCCGTTCTCCACCAGCTCGAACAGGCGGCGCAGCCGCGTTTCGACGCCCACCCGCTCGCGGCGGACGCGGTCGAGCTCTGCCCGGCGGCGCTCGTCGGCCTCGTCCGACCGCTCGAGCAGCCCCGCCACCATGAGCTTGAGCCGGTCGGGCCGCAGCACGCGGTCCAGGACCGCGTCCAGGACGAGCCCGTCCAGCTGCTCGCGCCGCACGGGACGGCCGGTGCAGCACGCGGCGCCGACCGCCGCCTTGGCGTGGCAAGTGTAGTAGCCGTACTGCCCGCCCTTGCCGGTCCGGATGGTGAGCCCGCACCCGCAGCCGGGCATGCCGCACCGTGCGAGGCCGGTGAGCAGCACGGGGCTGCTGGTGATCCGCGGCGGGGTGACGCGGGGCGCAGCCCCGGCGCGCAGCGACGCCACGCGCGCGGCGAGCGACGGGTCGATGATGCGCGGGCACTCGACGCGGATCGCGTCCTCGGCGGACGGAATCACCCCCTCGGCATCGGCCGTGCGGTCGAGGTAGGCGCCGGCGTAGTGCTCGCGCGTCAGGATGCCGTCGACGTTGGAGTTGTGGAAGCGCCGGCCGCACAGCGTGTAGCCGCGCTCGTTGAGGTGGGCCGCGATGCCGCGCGTGCCGAGCCGCGGCCCCTCGGTCCCCGCCGCCAGCGCGTAGATGAGGCGCACCACGGCGGCCTCGTCCTCCTCGACGAACAGCTTGCGCCGCTCCTTCTTGCCCTCGGTCAGCACGGTGCGGGACCGGTAGCCGAACGGCACCGGCCCGCCGTTCCAGAAGCCGCGCAGTGCGTTGCCGCGGCGGTCCCGGCGGGTGAACACGGAGGCGTCGTGGGCGTACTTCTCGTTGATCACGCCGACCACGTTGCGCATCAGGCGGCTGTTGGCGTCCTGGCCGAAGCCCTCTGTCACGGAGACGAGGCGCACGTCGGCCGCGAGCAGCCGCTCCTCGGCCTGGAGCTGGGTGAGCAGGCGGCGGGCGAAGCGCGACAGGGCGTAGACGATCACGAGGTCGACCGGCCGCTCGGGCGCGGTCGCCAGGGCGATCATCTGGTTGAACGCCTTGCGGCTGGTGGAGCGGCCCGACACGCCGGGTTCCTCGTACAACTGGACCACCTCCACGCTCTCGCGCTCGGCGTAGGCGCGGATGGCCGCCCCCTGCGCGGCGATGGAGGCGTTGATCCCGCCCTCCTCGTCGACGCTGACCCTGGCGTAGCCGAACGCGCGCAGCTTGGTTTTCATGCTGGTCTTCTCCTCACCGCACCGATGCCCGAGCCCGATGATCGCGTCCCGTGGACCGGGGTTCCGTGCTCCCGTCGGAGGTGAGTAGGGCAGCCAGGTCGTCGCCGAGCAGCGCCGCCACCAGGTCCAGTTCGCCCGGCAGCAGCCCTTCGCACCGGCCGAAGTCGATCGTCACTCGACGGCCGGCACTCGTCATGGCCTGCGCGTTGGCGGGAGCAGGGCTAGCCACCGGCCGCCTCCATAGCGAGCGCGTCCGCCACGTCGTCGAGCAGGCGAGCCAGTGCCCCATCGGCTTCCCCGACCCGGGCAAGCAGACGCTCGACGTTGCCGATCAGGTGTGCGGCGGAGAGGCCCTGGGCCTGTAGTCGCGCCGCTTCATCCGCCGCGCTGCCCGCCTCCAGCCGCTTCGCGGTGCGGTAGTGCACAACCGCGTCGAGATCGTCTGCGAGGGCGGCGATACGCACCGTAACCTCCGAGGAAGGAGGCGCCGCGCTCACGCGAAGACCTCCGCCAGGCCCGACAGGCTGGGGCGGGGCGGTTCCTGCTGGAAGCGAGGCTTACCGCCGTGCTCCTTGATCCACTCGTACGCCGCCCCGCGGTCTGCGAGGTTTGGCCGTGCTACCTGCAGGTAGAGGCAGAGCTGGTCCACCAGGTAGCGCTGCCGCCGGGTGGTCGGCTGCTCGGCCTTCGCCAATCGGCGACCGTTGCCGGCGAAGAGCGTGTGGTAGTATTCGCACTCGGCGTCATACAACGCCTTGAGCCACGACCAGCGGACCCAGACGCCGTGCGCCCGGACCGCCTGACCCGCCGACGAGCGGAACAGCCGGGCGAGCAGGACGGCGATCTGCTCGTCTGGGTGCTGCAGCGCCAGCCGCACGAGGAGCAGCAGCCCGTCACCCTTGAGCGACAGGAAGCCCGTGATGGCGACCGGGTCCAGGTCGAGCGCGTCGACCGGCTCGAACCCGGCGCCGAGCGCGTAGACCTTGCCGTCCCGCACGTTGCGCGCCGCGCGGCGCTTCTCCGCGGTCTCGGCCTCGCGGATCAGCGCTTCGAGGGTTTCCCGGCGGCACTCGACGGCGGCGAGCTGCTCCTCTACCTGGGAGAGGAGCCTGGCCGAGGCATCGCGCAGCGCCACCAACTGGTCAATTTGGTCGTCCATGCGGCCTTTTTTGCCGCATGCTCACACCGCCATTTGTAGGCTAGTGACCCTTACCTATCGGGAGGGTGAGGCCTAGAAGGCATCCGCCATCAGGTCGTGCACCACCGTCTCCGTGGCCATGAACTCCATGTCCTGATTCAGGGATAGATTGCTACGATCCTTGCGATACTCGTTGACTTCGCGCTTGGCCACGTAGTCGATGTTCATGGCGTTTCTCTTCTGCGCCTCGGTCATGCCAGGCTTAACCCTTGCCAGCAGATCGTCCTCAAAGGTGTCCCACAGCTGCTGAAAGCCTACTCGTCGACCAAGCATCTTCTCCAGCGTGTTGATTGTTTTCAGACGTACGATCCGGTTCGTGCCGGGATCGCTGAAGGATCGCAGCTTGGTCGGAAGTGCCTCGTCATCGCGCAGGAAGGCGAGGCGGTATAATGTGAACAGGCGGCCGGCCTTCTCAGGATGTTTAGCCTTTCTCGGTATCGGCAGCCGGCCGTGGTGGCCATCCTTCAACCACTTCAATGCTTCAAATATGCCGCTCGATCTCACCGTGCGCTTTCGTCCATTCTTCCACGAGAACTTGTCACCGAGCTTGTCGTCCTTCTCGGTGTCCACTCGCTCATCTTCGATCCAAGCTACTGCCTGCTCCGCGGCCATGTACAGCTTGTGAGCAGCGCCCAGCCTGTTCCGGTTGCCCACGACGGCGTTCGCCGGCTCGCTGTGCGCCTGGACGCGGGCGGCAAGATCATCGAGCCGAACAAGGAGCCGATCAATCGTTGCCACCAAGGTCGGCTCGAATTGCGCGCCATGCCGAGTGCGCCACTTGGCCTCCTGCCGCCCCGCCCGCCTGGCGAGACCAAGTGACCCGATTGACGCGAGGGTGGCCGCGAGCTTCTTCTGCTCCGCCTTGCTCACCGCGGTGAGCTGATCGGTGTGCCCGCCGATGCCGCCGACCTCGACGCTGCGACGGAACAGATCCATCGTCGCGCGGCACCGCTTGATCTCGTCGAGCAGCGTGCGTTTACCCGTCCCTTCGTGCAGCGCCTGCGCATTACCGAGAAGATCGAGGTGGTCGAGCGGCTTCAAGCCGGTCGGCACGTGCAACTGTGCCGCCCCGTCGACCGCTACCATCTGCATTATGTAGCCGACACGAAGTCGACAGAAGCTGTCCAACAGCGCGGATCCGATGATTGAGTAATTTTCATCGCGCTCGATTGTGCTAGTAGACTGCATCTTGTTAAAAGCGTCACGGATACGTAGCTCCAGCAACGCTTCGGCAGCCGGTGTAGAAAGATTGGCTATAGCTAGTAGATCATTAGCCAGAAAGCCTATCGTGTCGCCGATCTCCAGCTCCTCCCAGATGATTGACCTTGCATCAGCAAGGCTGTCAGGCGCTAGAAGTCGCCCGATGTGCTGCACGATGTTCTCGTGCTGCATCGAGCATGTCGACGCCGACGGGAACGAGGGCCAGGACGCGGCAGGATTACGTACGTTCGTGAAGGTTCTACCCTGCTGTAGCGTCCGGCCTACATACTGGATTGATTGCTTGCGTGTTCTGATGAACAGCTCGAGATGATCGATCCAGGCTTCGACATCCCTCAAGTCCAAGGTTGCAGGTACGTGCTTCCCGAAGCTGTGACCCGCGTAGCTCACCCGGCATCCTCACCACTCGCTTTGAACCGCTCGCTGTACGGTGCCGCGGTGAACAGATCGTGATCCACGCGCACAAATCTGGAAGCCGGCAGGCCTGACCCACATGCGGTCATTCGCGGCCTATTCTCAGCTCCTCGCCTTCTGCCATTCATTCATGTTGCCTGCATGAAAGATCCTGTGTCTTACGGGCCGGTACCGGACGACGGCCTTGCCGATCGGCCAGCTGCATAGCCAGTAAGGCATGTCGCGCTTCCGCGCGGTCCAACTTTCCCACACGCTTTTAATCAGTTTTTGGACAAGCTCACGCGTTCGACTGCTAGCCGCAGTCTTCGTCAGGGAACGGTACCCGGTGCTTCTCGTTCGCTCTCGCATGAGTAACCTCAAGGACATCGTGGCGACCGCGTTGGATACCCTCGGCGCGCATCAGACTGGCGCTGCGCTTGCGACGTCTGTTGATCCCGCCAAAGCCGCCGCCGTCCGCACCCTGCTCGAACGCGCGCTGAGCCACGTTTACGCCGCCCACCACCAAGGCGCCCAACAAGCCGCCGAGAACCGCGCGCTGGCCACATCCGGCGAACTCCGCGAAACGCTGCGGATGGGCGTCGAGGCCAACCACAGCCAAGCCGCCCGGCTCGAGGACGTTTTCAAGGCATTCAGCCTGTCCGTCGTCGCCGTCCCCGACCAAGCGATGGCAGGCATCAAGGCCGACAACCAGGCTGCCAACGAGGCGTTCGCGTCCGATCCCCTGGCGCTGGACCTCACCTTGATCGAGTCCGGTCAGGTAGCCGCTCACTTCTACCTCGCGCAGTACGGTGCGATGCGCGGCTATACCCAGTTGTTGCGCAATGCCGACGCCGCCGCGTTGCTTGAACAAACAATAAAGGAAACCCAGCTCGTCGTAGTGAATTTCACCCGCCTTGCGCACAAGCTCATCGTCTCCGCATAGGGAGGCAAGGCGACGCCTAACACAGTTTAGCTAAAGCTGATCCAAAGCTAGATGTTTGCTGCAGACATGCCTGTTCTCGTAAGCGGACACTTACTCATCAGGCTGGGTCACTCGTTTGTCGGCTATAGTCCCGGCTTGTAAGCCGGCTCGGCCGGAGGAACGACGTAACTCAACGTCACAAACCCCGCAGCAACGAGTGCGGCTTGCCAACCCCAGAAGGCCAAGATGAATGCTGCCCAGAATGCTCCCGCGGTGACGCCGTACTTGATCGTGAGCCGCCTGAGGTAGGCGTCGGTCAGCCGCGGGTCCGGCAGGGCTCTCGCGGTCGCGAAAAGCCAGCGTGCGAACCACCACGTCGCGGGTGCTGCTGCAACACCCAGGTAGACCAGTGCGGCAGTTCTGCTTTCCGGATCGCCTGCGAGGTGCTCGACGAGCGGGCGTGCGGGGAACGGCGTGATGCTGACCGCGGCCAGGAAGCCGATGCTCAGTAGATTATAGCCATGATCGGTCTTCTGCAGGAGCTTGCCGCTGAAGTGGCTATGCGCCCAGTATAGCCCGATCAGGATCACGCTGAGGGCGTAGGCGGCATATTCCGGCGCCAGCTTCATATACCCCGCCGCGAGGTCGCCTTCTTCCGGCTGCGGCGCGTGCAGCTCGACCACGGGCAGGGTGATCGCAATCGCGAACACGGCGTCGCTGAACGCTTCGAGCCGATCCGGTTTGCGTTCGGTGCCATTGAACGAGGACATCGCCATCGGTGCGTTAGAGCATCTCGAGGCGGGTCGCGCGCGTCGGCGGCGGGAACGCCGCCTCGATCTCGGCGGTGTCCTCCGCAGTCAGCACGAGATCCAGCGCGTCACGGTTCTGGCGCACGTGCGCCACGTCCGCCGCCTTGGGGATTGCGAGGACGTTTGCGCCGCGCACGGCCCAGGCCAAGGCTACCTGATAGGCGGTGACGCCGTGGCGGTCGGCGACTGCCTGTAGCGCGCCGCCTCGCGGCAGGCGCCCTTGCTCTACCGGGCTGTACGCCATCACGGATATGTCGCGCTCGGCGAGCGCGGGAAGCAGGTCGAACTCGGGACCACGGCGGGTGACGTTGTACAGAACCTGATTGGTCGCGCAGCCCGCGCCACCAGCGGCCGCCAGCTCGTCCATGTCGCCGAGGTCCAGGTTGCTGACGCCCCATGCACGGATCTTGCCCGCGCGCTTCAGCCCCTCCATGGCCTCGACCGTCTCGGCCAAGGGGACGGAGCCGCGCCAGTGCAGGAGGTAGAGGTCCAGCCGGTCGGTCCGCAGCCGCTTCAGGCTGGCTTCGCATGCTTGTTCGAGGCGACCGCGACTGGCATTCTCGGGGTACGCCTTGCTGACCAGGATCACCTGATCGCGAAGTCCCGCCAGCGCCTCGCCGACGAAGCTCTCGGTCGCGCCGTTGCCGTACATTTCGGCCGTGTGGACGACCGTCAGGCCAAGCTCGACCCCGGCTCTCAGAGCCTTCGCCTCGCTCTCCCGTCGGCTCGCAACCTCGCCCATGTTCCATGTGCCCTGACCGATCAGTGGGACGGGGCCGATCTCCGGGAGGTGCAACGTTCGCATCGAGCCTGAACGGGTGAGACGGCGAACTGGCCCGGCTTTACGTCCAAGACATTCCCGAGACACGGGATGTGTCAGTTCCATGTCAAGGTGGTATGCCTGCCAGCCGTCGCAGCGAATAAGATCGGCGCGACATCAAGGAGATCATGGCGAGGATGGGATCGTGAGAGACGAAGCGGCTTGGGTGCATCTGGTTACGCGCGTGGTCGAGATTGTCGGCACTGCCATCATCGTCGTGGGATCGTTCGGCGCGTTGACATTCTTCCTCATAGGCATGGCCCGACGTTCGGGCTCGCGCGACCAGCTAGTCTCGGGCTTCCGCTCCAGTCTCGGCCAGTCCATTCTGCTCGGGCTCGAGTTCCTGGTCGCGGCCGACATCATCAACACCGTCGCGGTGGAGCCGACTATCCGCAGCCTGGCCGTTCTTGCCGGCATCGTGCTGATCCGGACGTTCCTCAGCTTCTCGCTGGAGGTGGAAATCGAGGGCCGGTGGCCGTGGCAGAGGGCAACAGGGAAGGAAGCCACTCAGTCCAGCGATCACGCGCCATGAAGGGATGGAGCTTGACTTGCCGGCAAAGGTGCCGTCCGGCTCGGCCGGACGCATGAATACGGCTTAATACAAGACAATCAAATAGTTTTCTGAACCTATCCTTCTGCCACCAGTTCTTAGCCCGAAATGCCGGCACGTGAGCGGACGTCGTCGCACGGGAGAGAAAATGACCTACCTGCGCTACAGCGACGACGTTGAGACTCTGGAAGAAGGCGAGCAGGAGTCGATCGATGGCATCATCAAGGGGATGACGCAGGAGAGCGAGGTCGTCGAGAAGCGCGAGGGCCGCGCGGTCCGCGCCAGTCACGCCAAGAGCACCGCCTGCGTCGTCGGCGAGATGACGGTCGCCGACGACCTTCCGCCCGAACTGGCGCAGGGCCTGTTCGCCGCCGGCGGCACCTTCCAGGTCGCGGTCCGCTTCGCGCAGGGACCCGGCGAGAACCTCGGCGACCGCGTCTCCACCCACCGCGGCATGGCGATCAAGGTGTTCGGAGTGGAAGGCGAGAAGCTGCCCGGCCACGACGCGCCGACCCAGGACTTCGTGTTCGCCAGCGGCCCGACCTTCCCGGCCGGCACCGCCGCAGGCTTCCTCAGCCAAGCGAAGAAGATTGGCGCGACCACTCCGATGCCCGAAGGCGTGAAGAGCGCCGCCTCTTCGATCGCGCGCAACATCAACAAGGTCCTGAACGCCGTCGCGGGCGGCCCCAGCCCGACGCTCGATTTCTACGGGCACCCATACAGCCACCCGCTCGACGATTATTATTTCAGCCAGTGCCCCGTGCGCTACGGCGACTACGTCGCCAAGCTTGGCACCTTTCCCGCCTCAACCTATCAAGACGCGCTCGACGATTGGCAGCTCGATCCGAACCAGGACGAGGACGGCTTCCGCCATGCCGCAATCGACTATTTCAGCGAGCACGACGCCGTCTTCGACCTGCGCGTGCAGCTCTGGGCCAACGCGGAGACCCAGCCGATCGAGGATGCCTCGGTCGAGTGGCCCGCGCAGGACAGCCAGTACCGCACCGTCGCGACCATCCGCCTGCCGCGCCAGGCGGCCTATAGCCGGGAGCGCGTCCGCTACTTCGACGAGGTGATGACCTTTCGACCCGCGCACAGCCTGGCGGCCCATCGTCCGCTCGGCGGCGTGATGCGCGCGCGGCTCCAGGTGTATCAGGCGCTCAGCGACTTCCGCCACCGAGAGAACGGCGTCGCCGTCGCCAACATCGCGCGCATTGAGGAGATACCGGCATGAACGACGCCGTGACCATCGACCGAGCTTCGGCCGTGCGCGTCGCTGCGCGCCCGATCGAGACCGTGCCGCTGTCGCTGACGATCAACGGCGCAGCGCGGGAGCTACGGGTCGAACCGTGGACGACGCTGCTCGACCTGTTGCGCGACAAGCTCGACCTGACTGGCACCAAGAAGGGCTGCGACCATGGCCAGTGCGGTGCTTGCACCGTGCTGATCGACGGTCGCCGGATCAATTCCTGCCTGAAGCTGGCGGTGTCGGTGGACGGGGCGGAGATCACCACCATCGAGGGTCTTGGCCAGCCGGGCGAGCTCCACCCGCTCCAGGCCGCGTTCATCGAGCACGACGCGTTCCAGTGCGGTTATTGCACCCCGGGCCAAATCTGTTCCGCTCAGGGGCTCATCAACGAGGGGCATGCGAAGGATCGCCAGGACGTACGCGAGCAGATGAGCGGCAACATCTGTCGCTGCGGCGCCTACACCAACATCGCCGACGCGGTGCTCGAGGTGATGGAGAAACAGGCATGATCCGCTTCGACTACGCCCG
>Ga0325401_1001760_pt1 | contig 18652 bp, 8 predicted proteins | sample PopdelMetagenome_FD_205666 | JGI IMG/M metagenome (GOLD analysis project Ga0325401, IMG submission 205666) | Populus deltoides microbial communities from Bellville, Georgia, United States - Xylem-PdKOR-R2 | ecosystem: Host-associated > Plants > Phyllosphere > Stem > Wood/Secondary xylem | place... | reverse complement strand
AATAATATAAACTACAATGTTGCTAGATGCATGCATTACAAGTTATAAGTTTTAGCTTTTAAAAATAGAACGCCTGCCAAGAGAAGAGGGAGAAGGTAACTGAGGAGGTATTTAGCATTCCTCATCCCTGTCACAACCAGGGATGACAACGGACATTATATATATACAAAAAAAAAATATTTATAAATTATTAATTAGGTTTAGAGCATTTAATATGTATCTATTATCTACTATTATTTATTAATTAATAAAAAAATAAAATAGTTAATATATATTTAAAGTGTGTATGTGTGTGTATTAAATAATAAAATAATAAATATTATTCATATATAAACGTTTTATATATATATATATATATATATTGTGTTACAAAAATCTAAATGTTTTACAAATATATTTATATAATATAACTATATATTTCAAGTTAGGAAGTTAGGTTTGAGTAAATTTTAAATTAAATTTAATAATATTTAAATCCTTGACGATTAATCTAAAAAAATTCATATACATTCAGTAGGAATGGATTAAATTGTCCTTTCTAGTCACAACCACCGCAGGGTGGGTGGGTTGAGAGCTCAGGCCACTGGATACAGGTAGGTCTAAGCGGTCTGGTGTATTTGCATTTCAACGATTAGACTCGTGAGAATAAAATTTCTATTCTTATTCTCATAATTGGAAGTGAAAAAAATAAATAAATAATCCAGCCGGCAGGGCCATCTCCAAGTAGATGCCCATAGCCATACTCTCTCTTCTCTCACTTTCACTGATTGACACGTAAAATAATATGCACAGGAAGATACAAGTTCCACCAAAAATATTCTCACAACATCACATAAACCATATAATAATGTATTATAAGTGAATCATCATGTTTATAATTGCCCCATTAATACACACGAATATAGAATAAGATCACTAAATCCTCTTCTCTGCCTCTTAATCTAATTATTTTATTAGTTATTATATACTAATTTAAGTATAAAAAAATCCCTTAAAATATATAAAAACTTACTTTTACAGACGACACAAGGTCATTCATCAAAATCACTCCCCAACTCACTCATTCAGTAGACTTAGAATTCTTTTAAAGTTTCGTTGACTTCATCACTATTGTTCTATTATTTGTTGCCAAATTTTAATGTCAGTGTAAAAGATAAGATGTTAACATACCATGAATATATAAATTATTATTTTTAATAACTTGTTCCAAGAATTACAGCGACAAAACTACTGGTAAAATGTTATTTTTTTAAATATTTTACATGAATAGACATCAAAGAAATAGAATATGTTTTATCATTTTTTGTATTTTTTAAAAATTATTTTTATTTAAAAATATATTATTTTTATTTTTTAAAAATTATTTTTATATAAAAAAATCAAGTAATTCACTGTACCCTTCCTCCACCTAGATGTGTTTGGAAACACGGTGCAGATCACGTTCCTAAAAATTTTAACTTTTTTATATTTTTAAATCATTTTAATAAATTGATATTAAAAATAATTTTTTTAAAATAATTTTATTTTAATATATTTATAAACAAAACACATTTTAAACTACTATTATAATCACAATCTCAGACAAACTGCAATTCCCGATCTCGGTAGCCTCCGAAAGGGACGCAGAGAAAGAAACAGGAACGGAGGGAGAAGTAGAGAAAGAAGGATAGGAATTCAATTATTTTACGTAATTGGACGCATGGCAAGGTTCATAATATTCTAAGCCCACCAATAAATGGGCCAAGGAGGTCTATCTTTTCCACTCTGACAATCGACTTATTTAATAATAATTTTAACTCCATGGCCCCCGTCCATGCCGATAAAACACAGCATCCACCAAAAACTTACCGTCAAGCAAATTTGCCGTTCAGTTTCGCCTCTGCAACAACGAACGAGATTTTATACAATCATCCGCTCCCGCTCCCGCTCCCGCTCCCGCTCCCTCCGAAGTTGGAAGAGACGATGCCCTCTTTGCAAACTGCGTTGCCTCCTGAACTAGCCAACAACGTAATTAGAGTTAAGTATCATTTTCTTTTTGCTTCATTTAAATCTATGTTAACAGTAATTATTCAGATCCCTAATTTTCATGGTTTTAATCGCAGCTTTACCGTGAATGTCTTCGAAGAGCTAAATATATTGGTCATCAGGTAATATTTTATTTAACTAAACTCATTGCATCTTGTTAAAAATTCGCAATTTTAATCAGATCAACTGCATTCCTTCCTCTCTACTCAACGTCAATTATATTACCAAAATAATTCGAATGTCCGTGTCGAGGTATGGAAAGGAGTAGTTTGTTGCTAAGTCATCCAAGAATGGTGGTCCTTATGATGTGGAACCGGGGTAATGATTCTGGGGGTCTAACTCTTACTTTGGTGTCCTGTATGGTTATGTGAGATGGGCTATGGTGGCACTCATTAGTACCACCTAGAATACCTACTGCCGTTGCTTTGATACCCCACCCTCTTTAGTTGCAGCCAGTGTGACTTGGATGGCATAGGGGTTGCCATAGATCTTGTTTTTGCTTTTTTTGGTTGTAATCTGGAGCCTAACTCCAACCTCGTGGTAACTTCTCTGCAGTGGAGTTTTGATAAATCTGAGCCTGGTTTCTAAAAAACAAGAAAAGAAAAAAAAGAAGAAGCAACATTAGTATTCATCTTGTTTCAATTTAGCCTCTATTATTAATTTTTAGTCGATATGTGTTGATATTTGTGTTTTAATTATTGTGGCAGCAACATAACACAGAGCTTCTTGTCAATATGGTAAGACAGCAGTTTAAGAGAAACAAACACGAGACGGACCCAGAGAAGATTCAAAAGTTGAAGGACGAGTAAGTTGAAACTGCTCTGTTTTGCACATTGTTAAATCTTTAGCTCCTTGTTGTGTTTGTTTCATTTCTTGTATTGTTTATTTATATGTCCATGTTTTAGGAACGGTTTTGCTTGATTTAAATATGTATTGAGGATTTAGAAGGAAATTACTTGATTTGGCAACCAAGATGCCAGTTGCTTTGTTCTATATTTAGAGTGCAAAACAGTTCCTTATTTCATTTGTTTGGTAGAATTAACAAGCTGGATTGTAGGATACGGACACACTAACTTGTAGTTTGTTATTCTCTCTCTCCATTTTTTTTTTGTGGGAACTTTGTTGTGAGTTCGATGTCTTTTCTATGATTGCAGTGCAGCAAGGGGACTTATAAATCACATACTCTATGAATCGGAGAGGCTGTCTGGTCGTAAAGTGAGCAAGAGTACTTGATGTTTCTTCAGAATTTGAAGTAGAGGTTCGGGTCATGAGCGCAGTGGGTGAGTTGGATGAAGTTTTTGGCTGTCAATTAGATAATAAAAGAGATTTTTCCTTAACCATCATCAATCTTCTGAGTGTTCAAGGATCATATGCTTAATGGAATTTGCATAAATGGAAAGATTTCACACTGGCCACGCATGCCATTATCTTGATTTCCAATAAACAGTAATGGTGTATGCTAAAAGGGTGGAGGGGAAAAGCTGAATTAGGATCGGGACATAATTACGGTATTATCTCACAGTTTGCAAACTAAATCAAGACATTGTTTCTACCGAGTATTCTATATGCCTTGGATGTTTGCATGCACAGAGAGTGACTTTAAATTGCATTAATATTCTTCCGGCATTGAGGCTGTGAAACTCAATGCTGCAGTGGCTATTTGGCCCAACAGCATGATGGCCATATGCCAGTTTTACTTGTATATTCATAGCTTGTGAACTTTCAGCATACACCATAGACTATCATACAAGTATCCCAAAAAAACAATTAGAAAAGCAATTGAAATCAAACTTCCATTTTTAAAATAATTGCCAAATATCTGACTCGAATGTTTTTTACAGAATCAATTCGCAAGTGCAGAGACAAGCAACTTGTTGGAGGAAGCTGAAGACTACGATTTCGAAAACATTGGCTTCTTATCTAATCCACGTGATGAGGCTGTCTTCAAATAATTTATTCTCGGATGAGATTGGAGTTTTTGGATGAATAATGAATCCTTAGGCGGTTTTGTTTTGAGTCAATTGACTAACGATATTGTTCGAGTTTTTATAGAATTATTTGAGGGAGACGGTTTATGAAAGTGGATTGTAGTGATGAAGGGGAGGGATGAACTTTCAGGTTTTGCAGATAAGATCCGAAACAACATGGTTCAAGTTAGCAACTTGACATTCCTTCCTCTCTCTCTTTTTCAAAATTTTATTTCATTTGAACTTCAGGGTTCATACAGTTCCTCAAAAAACCAGTTGATTGATCGCTCCATCCCGATTCTTTGTAAACTAGTTCATGTTCGGTTTATCAATTCTCCAATCATACTGTCTAGTCTGATCTGTTCTGATAACATTGCGCAAGAATAATAATAAAAAAAAATTGATTTAAAAAAAATGATTGATTCTCCACCCACATCGACTGGCATAATCAACACACTGCATTTTTAGCAACATTTTATAAACAAAAACTGTTATGTTTCATCTACTAAGCTAAGGCATGTTGATTGGATGTGTTTGTTTTTTTCTCGTACATATGCAAAATGGGAGCTCCAAATGATTTTCGAAATGTTGCTGAATTTACTTATATGGGATTGACACCAAGCACACTCTACTTCAATTGTCTAAAACTCTGCCTTTTCTTTGTTTTCTTCAGCACTAGAAGCCCAGGAATACACAATTCCCAGGCATGTGCCGAGGATCAAGACATGCATCAGACATAAACTTCGGAAACAGCCGACCAATACTACTGCCCGTCTAAGGCTTGTCTAAATGAGACCTCAGATGTCCATGTCACAGGCATATATATTTTAGAAGCGCATCGATACGCTTTTCTTGTAGTGACAGTGTGACACAGTAGCCTGCACCAATTAATTAATTAACAAAATACTAATAAGCGTAGCGTGGTTAAATCATTTAACAATACTCACAAAACACTTTTTTTTTCGATCTTACTTTTCAAATATATTTTTTTTAATTATATCTTTTAGTTGTTTCAAAAATTATATTTTATATTTTTTAACATAAATTTTATATTGATCTCGTAGATTTTTTTTTTAATTTCAGTCTTTAACATTAAATATGTTGGAATTGAGACTTCATAATTGTTTTTTTATTTTATTTCTATGAATTTATCCCGGTCTCATAAGGTCGCGTGTTTAACTTGTTAACTCAAGTTGTTATTTTTTGCTATTTTTTACAATTGATTTTTTTATTTTATTCTTCAATATTGGATTGGTAGGAAATTAAGTTTCGTAATTTTTTTCAATTTACTTTCTATGTAGTTATTCCTATTTCATGACCCAAATTGCGTGTTTGATAGGTTAACCCGGGTTAACTCAATTTATTTTTGTGGGTAATTTTTTAATCGATTTTGTTTTCAATTTCACACTCCAACAACTCAATTTGTTTTGTTTTTATTTTTTAATTTCATCATTTGATATTAGATTATTTGGAAACTGAGATTCATGATTTTATTTATTTATTTTTATGGAGTTATCTCGATCTCATAATTTAGGTTATGAGTTTAACAAATTAGCTCAGGTTGACCTAAATTTTTTTCTTTTTTTTTAATTGATTTTTTTTCATACTTTAATGTTGACTTGGTTGGAAAATATGATTCATAGCTTTTTTTTAATTTGTTTTTTATGAAATTATCTCGATCTTATAACCCGAGCTGCGGGTTTGGTAGGTTAACTCGGGTAGATTTTTTTATCCTTTTTATTTATTTTTTCAATTTCAACCTTTAATATTGGGTTGATTAGGGATATTTGACCTTCATAATTATTTTAATTTACTTTCTATAGAGTTATCACGGTCTCATGACTCAAGTCGTAGATTTAAAAGATCAATTCATGTTAATTTAATATATCATCTTAATATTTAAAAAGAATATTATTCATTGTGTCGTTATATCAATATTTAAAAAATATATCATTCCATACATATTATATTTGGAGTTTATGATTGATTTTTTTTTTGTTAAAAAATACATCATCAATGTTTGGACATTTGATTTTTCATTAAAATATATATATATATATATATATATATATGTATATATTTTAATCTTACCCATAATATAGTGCATGCCTATAGTATGATACTACCATAGGTTGAGCTTCTCCCTGGAAAAGGTGAATTGGTAGATTATCTACCTTGCTGGAATGCTTCCGGAACTCGAGAATCAGTGAATATTCCTCGTATAAGTTGCTTAGGAGAAGAAGAGCCTGAGAGTCTAGCAGAAATCTCCTCTGATGGCTGTTTAGATGGTGATTACAATCTATATAGGATGCTGTATGCTACAGATCCCGAGGTCCATTCTTATCTTGTTTTGGGTCTTGATTATTGCTGAGGCTCCATCCCTGTTAGAATTTTTTTTCCCCACGGTTTTAGGTTATTAATTGTTTTGGGTCTTAACAAGTCTTGATTTTTTTAATATTATCAATGTCTAGAAGAGTAAAAAATAACCTGTAGAAATTAACCAAAGATTCAATTTAATAATTTGATGAATTTTGATGTAATTTAAAATATTTTTGGATTTTAAAACTTCATGTTTCTTACTGGCTTGTTTTTAATCCTTTTCAGAGTTTTAATAGTCAAAATAAAGTTCCAATCTATAGGGTTTAAAAGTGATTTAAATAGTTTTTTTTTTGTGTTATATAGAGTTTCATGTAGTATATATATAAAAAAAGGGGATTAAACTACATTTTAGCATTCATTCTAGAAAATAACCTGTTTTTACAAATTAATATTTTTAAATAATTTTATCAATATTTTTCTAAAATGGAGGTGGGGTTGAATTTACAGATTAGTATTAATTATAAATTATAATATCACGGTTGTATTAAGGGTATAATAATTAACCAAAAGTAATTTTTTTAAATAACAGTGAAATAATACAGTAAAAATAACTATTCACATCAAGGAAAGAGCATTCTAACTTGAGAGTCCAGCCATCAATGACAATAACCAAAGGTTATTTTCCTAAACTTTTCCAGGGAGCCTGCAAGTCAAGGAAGATAATAAGGAGTAAGGGATCAAAGGCAAAGAATTATCATTTCAGAAGGGATAAGATATAAGAAAACTAGAAACACTGTTTTCGCTATTAATTGAAACTTCTAACGTATAGTAAATAAACTTTATGAACTTGTAGATTCCAGTCAAATTCAAGTTGTATGGAGCACCCACGTCATTTCTAATACAACACGAACTAGTTGTGTCGGGCTATATGGATCCTTTCCGATCAAGACAGCGACAAAAGCATATAAAAGGCGTCAATTAAACTCAGTAGGCCTTTCTTTTATGGGTTGGTAGCCGTGGCCTTTTCCATTTGAGTGACTGAAATGCATGCTCCTTTGTGGGCCTCGACGAATGTAAGGTGTATTTAACCTCTCGAATTCAGTCGTCGAATTCAGTACATCTCTCTCTCTCTCTCTCTCTGATCCACTCCTTCCCTAAAGTTGTCTCAACTTGTAGAGTTTCCTCTCCCAAGTTGGAATTTCAGAAGTTCAAATCACTGCATGATCCATATGAGTTTGATACTAGGAACTTTAAAATGTTTAATGTACATACGCAAGCATAAACACAGGCAGAAGCCATCAACAATCATGTCTGCTGCTTCAACTAAACACATGTTTCCTCCAAGAATTTATGGCTTAAGAAGCTATTATGAATATAACACTTCTTCAGGCATAATTTTTTCCAATGTCGATGCAGTGCTGCGCAAAAGGTTAGATAGATAGAACTTTCGGAAAGTGCAGATAAGGATCATGAAGCTAAGATGAAGAGGAAAAGAATTCTCTTACTTCGTAATCACAAAAGCCACCAGGAAGCAAATGGATATCTGGACAGAACAGGTTACTTCTCAAATGAATGGCCAAGGAAAAGGATAATTTAAATCAATCCACATTTGCATTGCTTTTCGCATGATTGACCACCGAGCAACATAATTGTATTATTACCTTCTACGATTATCAACTAGTTTTTTTTATCACGCATAATGATAGGGAAAACTAGAGACTTTTGTCTCACAGAAACACTATCTTCACGGTTTGCAGAACAGGCATACAGCGACAACGACTACCTCTTTCTTTCGATTGCACTCCTTACACGTTGCAAAACACGAACAAACTCATTAAACAACGTGAAGTCAAAAAAATGTTGACTTTCTAAACCTGAACCCACTCCGGGAATTTTTGATGGCCGAGTAAAAGAGTTTTGACAAATTACTAAGTCAAAACAGCCAAAATTCTCAACCAGTCTCTCAACTGTACTGCTTGTTAGCTTCCGAATGTCTTCTATTTGCTCCAATCGTCCAGTCTGTCCATTACTGTACCACCACCTCTTTAAGACCCTTCGATTTGTTTCAGAAGTTTCAACAGAGACCACGCCTTTCAAGTGAATGCCGAGACGATGTAAAGTAATTTCTGCACCACCAATCCCACTGAAAAGTGACAACACTGTTATTCCCTGTGGGAAAATTGACTTCAAAACCGAGAGATGGTACCCCAAAGTATCGGTCTGGAAGCTATATCTGAGTGAGTACATCCTTTCTGTCAACGGATAATCTGCAATTAATGTGTGATTTAATGGATACCCCAGAATTTTCTCTAAATGAGCTGGTTCCAGGGGGGATAGCTTGTTTGGGCCAACCCACATTAGATTTAACGCCTGGCAATGACGAAGGAGGTCTCTCTGCTGTTCGGCTGAGAGCAAACCACGAGAATCATCCAGCATCCTTCCAAGCATATCACAGAGCTGAGACGATCCACTACTATCAAAATTTCTGCAGCTCATCTTCTTCCTTGCATCCCATGATGGCCACCATTTCTTTGTACTTGGCATCAGATCTTCCAAGGTAATTGGTGGCTTTGGAAGGATGTGAGACCTATTTTCAGTAGGAAGATTGTGTATGTAACCTTCCCTCCTACTCAATGCCGAGAAAAACTGAGTATCCACAAATTCAGGCTCGATTCCATATAAGAACTGAGATATTTTTCCCCAGGTGTCAGAAGATGCAGTTGCAACATTCCCATAGAAAAAATACGGAGGTTTAGCAGCAATTTGATCAAGAATCTTGCATGGATTAGATTTGAATGGCTTTGGCATTCCAAATGTGGTAGTGTCAGAGTTAACCTTTTCTTCTACCCACTCATGTTCAAAATAAGAACTTGAACCATAGTCATATTCCTGCTTTGGCTGTTCACCTGCACAATTTTCCTCAAGGCTATCATGCCTAGGCTGAGCTTCTTGATAGCCTTCAATGTGCTCTTGTCTTGGCCGTTTTCCTTTACGAGTTTCCTTGGTGTTCATATCTCTTGACTGCAAAATAGCATCTCGTCTACAATCCTCAGTTTCTGACTTCACCCAACTGAAAGAGTGATGTCTTGTGTTATTTTCTGTCTCCACACCAAAGGATCTGCTGTCCTCTGCAGCACTCGAGCAGCTTGCAGTGGAATTCTCAGAATACTGCACAAGATAAAAGCTATGTTATGGGGAAATTAACTGACTAAAAAGAGTGAGAAGTAAATGGTGTCCATACCATCATCACGACCAAGAAAAGAAAAGAGACAATCAATAATGCCAACAATTAACTTCAAGTTCCACAATGACTTGGTTGTGTGTTAAAATTGAAGGAAATAGTGTCTAACCCCTTGTAAGCATGAACCAGTCATTTGTAAGGTTCCATGAGGCAATAGAATATGGATAGAAGAACATGATGCTCAAAAGTATCTGCCAATTTAACTCATTCAAACATTATGTTTGTACTTTCCAGAAAAAAAAGGGTTGAACTTCAACCTCTTCGGTGCCAAACATGTACATCCAATCCTTAAATAGTACAGTATAGCAATTTTGACAGTATAATTAAAACGCTCATCAAAATGCCAAATTAAATCTACTTTGAAGTACTTGATAATCAGTACAAAGAATCAAACCAAAAGGCACTGTTAAAATTCAAAATATAGCCTCTGTGGAGCTAAAAAATTCAATTATAGACAAGGGGGGAACAAAGTAACCTTCTTCTTTATAACATAGGTTTCCCCAAGTTGATGTGCACAAATTGCATTAGCAAGCTCTGTAATTGGAACTTCTGAACCTGAAAGAAGGCAAATGATGAATCACTCAACTGAATAAAACTAAAATGGGAGGCGACCCTTGGTCAGAAAGAACCAAAATATTAAACAAAGATGATTTTTGCATATCTAATCACTAAAAGCCAAAGCCTTCTAAAAGATAACATCTACAATTTCGTGGAGAATAGTACTTTGAAGGGAATGTCTATTTTCACATGTTTATGATACATCTAAATATCTTTATGATTACACCAGGATACTACCCCACTGACTTCATTTTTCAAGGTGATAAACATTATTGTCTTTGCATGTCATTCCACTCACAGTACTGTTTTTGCTTTGTTTTTTAATTATTTAGGGTTGAAAGGTGGAAATGCAAACCCTTAGTTTTCAAGAAACATGCACAAGGCCCTGCAACATGCGTCTTATGCATCTTCATTTACAGCAGTCATTAATATAAACTTGATCAAATATTAAGTGCTCAGCAGGTATTCTAATCTTGTATTGTTAAATTTTGTTGTCATGTCCGTTGACATCAGAAAATTGATTCTAGAAATTGGCAAGAAAATATCTCTTTTAAAACATAATACCCAAAGTGGTTGAGAAGGAGAAAATGAAAGAACTTATGCAAACTTGAAGCATCAGCTCAAAACTATCATGGAGCATCTGGGTAGGCTTAGAGAGAGAGAGAGAGAGAGAGAGTTTTTGCAAACTTGAAGCATCAACTCAAAACTATCATGGAGCATCTGGGTAGGCTTAGAAAGAGAGAGAGCTGCTTGGTTTTACAAAATCAATTCAGAAACTACTCAAAAGGGCTGAAGATGCAGAAGAACTTATCATATAAGTACTGTAAGGGTTTAGTGGTAGATTGGATTCCATTGTTCTCATTATAAGAAGCTAGAGATTAGAAACCTGGAAATATAATGTACCTTCTGCATTCATAATAATCAAAGTTGTCAACAATAACTACTCACCAAACTTATCAATAGCCAAAGAAACTTCATTTTCAGAGAAACCCATGTTAAGCAAACAGAGTGTTTTGTCCATAGTTCCATATAGGGTTTCATCATTGACATCCTGGACATCAAAAGGTTAATCAATTATTGATAGTGTTCACATGATATGTAAAAAAGACAAAAACTAACAAAATAAAACTCAACTACATACGCCATAAAAATTGACTCTCCCAAACTTCACAACTATAAGTTGCCTTCAAAATACTCTTCCATCTCATCTTTTACTTGGTAATAATCATCATAATGCCAAGAGAGCTGGCCATGATGCATGAGACAATTGCAATACAAGAATCCCACAAACCACTATAACACATGAGTTTCGAAGAAAGATCTATCAACTTCACCTCCACACATCAGCCATGTACCTTTCTGCCTCAACTCTATGCGTTTATGTATCAACTCCATACCTCTATCCCAACCTTTCTGCTTCAAACCAATATCTTTTTGTGTCGTGTGTTTACTTGTATGATTTTAAGTCTATGGCTTTTGCTAAATGTTTAAAACTTACACATCAAACTCAAGGCATCTACTTTTAAGTCCATGGTTGTATTTATAATTCCACATCTGCACTTCAACTACATACCTTCACGCTCTTCCAGTCCTATGCACCCACACAAACCCAACCACTAAATGTCCTATGCACTCCAACCCTCACCAATTGATAAAAAATATTTATTATTGAAGCAGAAAGAAAACCAGGAAAAAGGACACACTTCTATCTGGCGTGGAAGAGATGTCAAGTTTTTTTCCAGTCCAACATCACCCAAGCACATCATACCAGTGCCCCATCTGCCCAAGTCAGGTAATTGATAGCTTTGAATTGAATACGTTGTGGATGGTGCATGGATGTAAAAATATTTCTCTCACTTTTTGTTTTTCTCACCTCAATGTGGTACTTGAAGCATACCTTCGCCATGTCATCTGACATAGATGTTGAAATACATATAGATATGCATACAGCCACTAGATGAGAAAACACAGTTGCAACACTGTGACATCACCCAAGTCCCATACACGCAAAAAAAATAATAAATAAATAAATAAAACAGCTGAAAACACAAGCATAAAGGTGATTTCCAAATCCCAAAGAGCCCAATAACATTATACGCTATACTGTTAGTTATGTTCACAACCTTCAAAAATGACAATGAAAGCACACCTCTTTATTCTCCGCATCAATATCAGGCATGTCCTCTGTTTCCCTGTCAAGATTGTTAGCTATCTGGGCAGCAATGATAAAGTCAATTATTTCATTGATGGGAGCATTCTCACCTGTAACATTATGAGATCAATATGACTGTCAGATGAACTACATTTTTGCTGGTTGGTTTTCAGAATTGCTAGAAAACCAGAAGAGGCAAAGAGTCAGTGCAGCGGACACAGACAGCCAATTTACATAGATTAACCATCTACAAGGAGAACTAATTAAGTCGGAAAATGGAATCAGAAAAGGACCAACAAAATCCTTTGAAGAAAATATTTGCAAGAAAACTATTATGAAATCAGAGCCAGAGATATGTTCAAAGAAGCCATTACATGAAGGAAATAAGGTACACTAAATAACCATGCAGCCAAACATACTGGTCTCAATCATTTAAAATCATAATAATACTTTTGCAGCAGCAGCAACAAATGCAATATAAAGAGTTAACAAACACCAATGCGCTTCCAAGATTTATCAATATTTCTATTGATGGAAGAAAATGTTTCCAAAACGCATCAGTACCAAAGACCAGTTAACAATTCAAGGTCTCAAAGCAAGTTGCAGGTCTATCTCATAGCAAACAAAAAACAATTCACCAGATAGAAAATTCAGCAACTCACCAAGTTTATCCATTGCAAATTCAACTTCCTTTGCTGGGAAATTCATCTTCAGCAAGGACACCCTTTTGTCATCAAAAACTTCATCAAACACATCTGGCTCCTACAAAAAATTGAAGACCAGCTATAGCAAATCCAGCAATAGCATGTTGTCAAAGATCACTATATGCAATGATTACAAGTCAAATCATCTTACTGAATGCTGATTAGATCAAACTTGCCAATTTTGATTTCAACAGCAACCAAGCTTCACGTGAACAAAAAGATCGAAAACATATAAAAATGTAAACTATAGCAAGAAGAAAAGGTTTTATGGAAGCGAGAAAAATCATAAGATTTTATGGAGATGTGCAGTTAGTGCAATTATTTGATGCATCTTGGTGGAGAGAATGGGAGGATTTTTAATAATGATTTCACATGAAAGCAGTTGTGGTGGGATAGTATAGTCTTCTTGGCTTCTTCTTGGCTTCTTTGTGGTGTCACACTGCAGGGGCTCTTGGAAGCGCTTCTTTTGCAGATATACAAAGGGAAAGTTCCTTGTTATTTTGAGCAAGTTTGCTGTTTCTTTTTTCTATTTGGGAGGATGTTGCGCTATCTCTTCCTTCTTTCAAATAAAAGTTTCTTTAAAAAATTAAAAAAAATGTAAAATTTAGCTTAAAAAAGAGAGGAGATTAGTGGTGAGATTATATGTGGCATAAACAATGATATCTAACCTATATAAATGGATTCCACAGAAAGGTTTCCCTCATTGGTTCTAAGCATATGTCCCTCCAAAAGAGAGCCCTCGCTGCAATGAAATGCCTTTGTCTAAAGGAACTTCCATTCCCAATTGCAGAGAAAGTTGTTGTCTGTGTCTTAATTTCTATGAAACATCCAAGACTTTTCTAACTATCAAACATTCTAGCACATATAATGAACAACTAGAAATAAAATAGGAACCAAGACATACCAGGTGGAATAAAGAGATGGCGAGCGTTCAAAGATTTACAATGCAATGAATATGGATTGGAGAAATTGTGTGGAAATGCTCAAAAATAGTTATGCAGATTAAGAGATCCTTCATAAGACATTTTGGAACTGAACCTGAGGGTATTGACCTAAATGTTCTAACACCTAGCTTCAAGATGAGATAGATGACCGATGACCTGGTATAAACACTAAAAGTTCACAGAATATTACCTCTTTTACTCCAGTAACTGTGGAATACTTTGGAGGGCTGCTTGCATCCCTATCATCAAACAAGCAATCTAAAGAATCTGATGACTGAGAGTTTGGCTTTTGAAGACCCTGTTCCATGCCAAACAATGTCAACCAACACCAGTTAAAAGTAGTTCAGAAAGTTTCTGTAAAAGCTCTATCTATAAACTACAGATGAGTAAAGTAGTAAAATGTGTTGATCATTGCGGAAAAAAATATATAACGAGTTTCCAAGATTTACAAGATATGTCATGAAAATGATTGAAAGAAACAATAGTTTAATTTTTATTTTCATTTTATGGGTGAAAACACAAAGTTGGTGGCAGGATTCAGATTGGTTGATGCTGCCAACAAACACCTTGTAAAAATGTCTGACATAAATCACAAAAATATGTTTCCTCTTGGCAAAGAGATTACTTAGATACAAATTATTAGTTACTTCATGACCTATGTAATTAAAAGATATTCAAAATTAAACAAACATGAATATGTCCTCATGAATACATGAAACGATCCATCAAAAGAATCTGGCAAAGAAGCAAAAACATAGTTAAACAAATTAAGACACAGGATCCAGGATGGACGTTCCGATTCCAAAACCTTCTTCAATTGAGTCGAAAACAACTTTGGTATTCTATAAACCAGGGAGAGAAAAAAAAGAAGTCATTGATTACTTACAGAACATTCCATGAGAATCTCCAATAACAGGTCGACATTGTCTTCACCTAGAATTAAGAGAGGATATTCACCAACAACAAACCACGGAGAAGTCTTTATATATCCCATAAATTATTCAGAAAATAATGGAGGTTTGATAATGACTATAAGCAAATTTATCTGGGTTTGCAACTAATGCCCAAGGGGGGGATTCTGGTTGAATTAAAGTGTGGGTTTCTTCATGTTGTTTAAGAAAAGCACAATTCCGGTTCGTCATATCCATTTATAATCCATTTCCAATTCTATCAAAGAAAAGAGTTATAAAAGAATGTTTATGCCCATTCATAACAATACCATTTTCCTCAATCACTCTGTTGACAAGAGACGGAGAGTATCCCATTTCAGTAAAAAATGATCTTAAATAGCTTCGAGATGAACTTGCTACATTATCCTGAAACAATACATCATACAATCCTTCAGCATAAGCAGTTGAGTATACAACCAATAACAAATTCTGCTCTTTTTAATTGTAAAAACATACCCCAACTTCCCTTGACTGCAGACTCTCAAATGCCAAATCAAAATCCAATTTCTCATGCTTTGGCTTTATTAAATTCTTGTTGTTGTTATTCCAATCGCTGCTGCTTCTGCTTCTATTTGGATCCTCCTGTAGTAAGTATTATAATCATAAGTATAATTACCCCAAATTTAACTCTCTCTTTACGACCAAAAACTAATAAGGAAAATCACATCCTAGTCAATCGAACTCTAAAATTCACTTACCATTTCAAAATTAGACACCACCTTTACTTGAATAACCTCTCTGCTCTGCAATTAATTAAGCCAGCTTTCCCTTTCGTCTCTGCAAGATTAATACAATCATGAAATTGACCAACCCATCCGATGCATTTTAAGTGCATGCAACGTAATTGCCGTTCCGCGCCATGCCTGATAAGAGAAGAGAGTAGAAGGAGGAACGGCGCGTCAGTTACCGGTCGGTGAAAAACTAGCTGAAACAGTTCAAAATTTCACGAATTACAGAGAGAGCGATAGAGAAAATAAGTTGTGATGGCTGGGTACGGACTACGACGTCAGTTAAATGTCGTTTATCACGGAGTAAATTAATTATTAGTTCCCGGGTTTTGAACGTAATTATAACTTAGTTCTTTATGTTTGAAAACCTATATCTTAATCCCTTAACTCTTCTTTACATTTGTCTTCTATTCTTATAACATCTTGGTTTTTCTCTAAATCATAATACTTATTTTTTCCTTCAATAAATTACATTTTCAAATTTCACATTTTAGATTTGGAGAAAACCCAACGGGTATTTTTTTAATAAAACAAGGGTCAACAATTATCAAGGGATTAGCTTATTTTTAAAAAACAATCAAGGACTAAATTATAATTTTATCAACAAAATAGGTACTAAACAATAATTTACTCCTAGAAGTGCAAGCCTTTGTTTTTTCAAAAATATTAAATTATCTTTAAATTTTTTATATTAACACATTAAAATTATAATAAATACTAAAAATTATATTAATTTAATTTTTGTTCAAATAAAACGCATTAAAAAAACAAAAATTATTACACTTCAACGACTTATGTACTGTAGGAAATATTTACCAGTGATTCTATATTTTTTTTTAAGTATGAGAGTATAATAAAAATATTTTTTTTATTTTTAACATCAATTTATCAAAATAATAATAATAATTAAAAAAAAAAAAAACAATATACCCCAGGCATGCTACTCCGTTATATGGCGTCCATTGACTACACTCTGACCGACCTAAATGAATTTAACTGTGGAACACCCAAAAATTAGCCCTTCGTGTATGACCTAATGCTCTATTTCATCCAAGAAAAAAAAACTTATCAATTAACTAATCCTTGGCTAAGCAGTGTCATTCCATGGAATGAACTTCTAAGCTCATGAAACTATACATCAAGACGAGAATGAACATGAGCAAGTTTTTTGTTTTTGCTCTTCAATTGTGTTCTCAAGGTTAGAGCTACAAATTTTAATGTCAGGGTGAAGCTTGAGGTGCCACTTTCTGAATCATGGACGGAGTACGAAAAATATATGCAAGGGGCCATATTTCAGTTCTCAATGGAACCATATTTTCTGATAATTAGACTGCACTTCCCGGCCGTTTAAAGCCTCCTATCAGCTTCTAACTACCAAGAGCAACCTCTCCGTTGCTTCAAGTACTCGAGTAGTTGTAAAACAAGCTGTTGAGCACCGCCACCAGGTAAATTAAAAAACGAATGCGTACAGCTCTTATTTCACACAAGGAGTGACGATAGAGTGACTCGCTATCAACCAGCTCTTACTCATTTTATGCACATCTTAAAAAGAGAGAACTTCCGGCATTTCCACAAATTCAAAGGATACATTATACAGAAAGACACAGCAAGAACAAACAAATTTGAAATTTAATCAAACGTAATTTGCCCATGACAGAATTCTTAGTATCTTTAATTAGAGGTAAGGTTGTGTCGTAATTTTCCTTTAAAAACAGCAATAACAACCACCCTACCCCAAATAAAACCAAAACAAACAATTAGAAGATCCAAACAACTGCTTCAAATAAAGTAAATAAGGGGGCAAGGAGCAAAAGAAAAGGGTTTGACGGAAACAATTCAAATTTTCCAACTTCTATTGCCCACATTCCTATATTTTCCACATCTGCTACGCGAAAACTACTATGTTGAAACAACACAAGAAAACAGTTAATCGCAAACCTTCTATGTCATCAGTACTGAGACCCCTGTTTACCAACAGCACCATCTTTGTCCAGTTGTACAGACCTAGGATCAAGGGGGATAGTACCCACTGTTAGAAAACCAGAAGATTCAGTCATTCCATTAACTTTAACAGGCATTGATCCTACTGTGACAATGTCAGCAGATTTGTTAGCAGCACTCAGCAAGGAATTAGATTCAGTCTGTTTCGGATTTATATCAAGTGAGCCGCTCTTTAGCACAGATCCAATATCATCATCTGCATCCACTGTAACTTGCCCAGAATCTTTGCCCCTGCTTGAAATGGTAACATCTGAATCTGAAGAAAGTTGCTTGATGGCAGAGGTCCCAGTGTTCTTGAAGCTGTGAAGATCATGATCTATAATCTTCTCATCTTTGTTTGTCTCAACTTTCTTCCAGCTGTTGCAATCATTTGGATTCATAATCTTTTCATATTTGTTTCCATCAGTTTTCTTCAAGTTGTTAAGATCATTATGCTTCATCCTTTCATCTTTGTGTGGTGGCTGCTGCACAAGACCATTTAGCTCCATGGCAGGATTTAATGCAGGTACGAACAATGGAGATCGGAAGCTTTTAAACATAAGCCTGGCTTTTTCCTCCTGCATAATTTTCTGGCGATTCTCATAGTACATGAAGTCATCAAGTATAGAAGTCCTAAGTGGGTGATTTTTGAATGTTTTCAGCATCTCTAAACCTTGCTTATACATTATCTGCGAGAAATAGAAATCCAATTAGAAGAAATAGCCAGCAAAAGGCATTTTATCAGACATAATCTCTAAGAGAAAAAGGGAAGAAATGCAAACTTAGCAAAAAACATGACCCTGAAGGAGAAAAAAATAGATAACTAAAATAGCCACTTTTTCTTCCTTGGTTTTTTTTTTTTTCTCTCAAGGCAAGATAGCCAGCTCAACCTTTTATGAAGTAATAACAGCGAGATTCTCGTTTCATATATAATATTAAATCCATGTTGTCTCCCACAAAGCCACTATAAAAAGAATAATAGAGGAATAGAAATATCCTATAGTAACTTCAATAAATCAAGAGGAGCTTTTGTATAAGTTTGGACATAAACAAACGTTTAATGCATTGTGTAAGCACACCAGCC
>Ga0325401_1001755_pt1 | contig 18657 bp, 11 predicted proteins | sample PopdelMetagenome_FD_205666 | JGI IMG/M metagenome (GOLD analysis project Ga0325401, IMG submission 205666) | Populus deltoides microbial communities from Bellville, Georgia, United States - Xylem-PdKOR-R2 | ecosystem: Host-associated > Plants > Phyllosphere > Stem > Wood/Secondary xylem | place... | reverse complement strand
AATTTATAATCCGATTGGAACCTCCTTTGTGTGTGGTTTCCAATTGAATAAAAAGAGTTTATACTATACTTGTTTGAAATACCATTAGTGGATCCTCTAACCTTGACATTTGTTGTTATCATTTTTTTAATCCTTACGTTAATCTTGCAACTCAAAGTTCTCATCAACTTCTTCTTCTTTATTATTATTATTATTATTATTATTATTACTACTATTATTGTTGTTGTTATTGTGTTGTTGTTAACTATAATTTATACAATAAACCTCCCTGTGGTTCGACCCCGGTCTTGCCGGGTTATTTATTACTTCGACACTCCTGCACTTGGGAGAAGACATCAATCTTTTGGTCATGTCAATAGGATTATGAGAATTTATGATGAAAATATAATTAAAATTGCATATTATGATCAACATAGGTATGACTCCTCTAATCCTAGTGATAATAAAGACGAGACTGTTAGGAGTTTAGTTGAAACATTAGATGATGATGGTGGTGGTGGTGGTGGTGCCTTCAGTTCTAGAATTTGGTTGTGGTACTAAAGTTGATGATGATGATGATGATGCCTCCAGTTTTAAAATTTGGTCATGATACTAGCATTGATGACATGGTTTGTAATGATTGGTCTTTTTATCTTAAAAAATCAGCTGGTAGTGGTGATTTGGTTGTTGGATAAAGTTTCAGAACTAAAGATGATTTGGTGTCAAGCAATATCATATTGCACATTTACTTCAATATCGCATTCAATGTTCAAACCAAATATTTGTTCAACTACAGTGTGTTCATGCATCTGAATGTAAATGGTACTTACGTGGAGGATATCACAAAATGTTAGATTCCTGTAAGATAGCAAAGTTAAAAGGTAAACACATATATACCACTATATACATAAAAAATACCATCATCAGCTTAAATACTAAATTTATTGCATTAGCGGTTGCAACTTTTGTCTAAGATAACCTTGCATATACTGTTTTCAGCATAAAAGAAGAATTAAATTGCACTACAAGTTTAAAATTTCTAACTATAAAGCATGAGCTGCAAAACAAAAGATATTTGAGGAACTTTTTGGAACACATGAGGACTTATTTGAAATGTTACCTAGATTGTTTGTGGCTTTACAAGAATCAAATCCTGGAACACTTGTTGAGTGGAAACATAATGAACTGTTTGATAATGAAACAATTGTGTTTGGTAGTGTTTTCTGGGCATTTGATCTTGCAATTGAGGGGTTTAAGTCTTGTAGGCTAATTATCAGTGTGGATGATACCCATCTATATAGAAGGTTCAGTGGAAAGTTGATTGCAGTTGCTTTTGATGTAGACAATGAGATTTTTCCTTTAGCTTATGCAGTACTTGAAGAAGAAAATAATGTCAACTAGAGTTGGTTTTTATAACTCATTTAACATCACATTACAGGTGACCGTAATAGTATATGCATTATATCAGAAACACATGCTGGTATTAAGCATGGAATGACAACAATTTGTCCTGAACCAATTGGATATCATTAATATTGTGTTAAATACCTGACAAACAACTTCAATCATAAATTCAAAGATTTGTCAGCCACAAAGGAGTTGCTTAGGATGTGCTATGAATCTTCAAAGCGTAAATTTGATGAATGGTTTGATGATATGGGTAATAGTCATCCAGAATGGAAAGAATGGCTTGAATGAGAACCAAAAGAAAGATGAACATTTTCTTATGATGGGGGTCACCGATATGGCAATATAACAACAAACCTTTCTGAATCTTTGAATCATGTTTTAAAAGGTGCATGTGCTTTGCTTGTTTCTACTTTAATCCAGTTGACCCTTTTTAGGACTAATGTCTATTTTGTTAAACGAAAAGATTATGCAAATGACAACACAACATAAGGGAAATTATAGCGTTATGTTTAAGCTAGAATTGGATGCCAACATACTTAGATTCAAATATCATAATGCAGTACTTTTCAATGTTGATGATGAAACTTTTCAAGTTCACACCCTTTATAAACCAGGTGTCAAAAAAGAAGTTAGATGAATAGTGAAGTTGGTAGATGGAACATGCTCTTGTGGTAAATGATAGAGTTGTCATTGACTTTGTTCTCATGTTCTTGCATGTTGTGTAGAAAGACATCTTAATATTACCTAGTTTGTTGATCAGTCTTATAGTGTTCGTATGTATAAGAACATATATAAGCATCCATTCAATCCCTTGTCTGATGAATTAGAGTGGAATGAATATATTGGTCCTCAAGTATACCCAGACCCATCAAGATGAAATATCGGTTGGGGTTGACAAAAATCAACTCGATTGCATATACAAGAGAGGTACATTCGTGGTATAGATGGAGATGAGAGACTCATACGTTTCACCTTCATGTCAAAGAGATGACACCTACATTGCAGGACGTTGCTGTTATGCTTGGCTTGCCTATAGATTGGCGACCATGTATTGTTGTGGGTATCCAGGGTAAAATAAATTTATGCGAGCATGTATTTGGATGAGTACTCTCTCCTGAAATATTTAGGGGGAACACTTTATCCATGAGATGGCTTTGGGAAAACTTTTTCGAATTACTCGAACTTATGATGATGAGATCTTACTATGGTATGTTAATGCATACTAATAGTTCAATTATCATATTTATTTTTACTATATTTCGATTTGAATTCAATGTTTCATTATGTAGGTATGCTAGAACATGTATAATTCATATGTTTGTCAGTATACTTTTCACAAATCTCAGTAGGATGCATGTTCCCTTGTTCTACCTACCACTGCTGAAGGATTTCTAATCCATTTCATTTTATAGTTAGGGTTCATGTGTCCTTGCATGTTTTTATTGGCATCTATTTCAAGCTAGCTTAGAGAAATCAAAGCAAGTTGAAGGATGTTTATTGCTTTTACAGGTAAAATAAATGTAATAAGTTTGTTATTTTTGTATTATTTTTTTTTATATATTTGAGTTGGTTACTAATTGTTGGATGTTTATTTTGTACATAAACCTATGGTCGTGAGAACATTTACGCTTGGGGCAGCTACGAATTGAGTATACACCTGTTATGTTTATCCAAGTTTTGGAGATTGATATACAACTTCCATTAGGATACAAGTAATATGTTATTGAACATATAAATAATGTTTTTTAGATTAAGAATATTTTTATGAAAACCTTATTTAATAAATTTCATTGCTTATTTATTAGCAGATGGTGTGAGAGTAGATATTTTGAACATAATCGAACCCATATTTTGAAATTTTATTGAAGCGAGTTAGATAGAAAACAATCAAATTAGATATGTTGGTAAATTATGAGAGTGAAATAATTATGTGTTGCTGTTGTAAATGATGAGAATTAATTACTTGCGTTGATGTTTGGTTTTTTGGATATTGGTAACTCGATTAAAATAATTGTGTGTTGATGTTGGTAACTGATGAGAATTAATTACTTGCATTGATGTTTGATTTTTTTGATATTGGTAAATCGATTTAAATAATTGTGTGTGTTGATGTTGGCAAATGATGAGAATTAATTACTTGTGTTGATGTTTGATTTTTTGGATATTGGTAAATTCGTTAAAATAATTGTGGGTGTTGATGTTGATAAATGATAAGAATTAATTGCGTGTGTTGATGTTTGATTTTTTGGATATTGGTAAATGTTAAGAAATTATTGCATTGGTTGATTTTGAAATCTTTTGATATTTATAAATGTTGGGAGATAATTTTTTCTAGGTTGATATTGGTAAATAATTAGAAATAATTGCATTGTTGATGTTTTAATAGGTCGTGTGGAATCTTTATTTAGCTAAAGATATGACAGCTGCTCTTGTTATATGCACATTGGCAATAGATTTATGGACTTTAATTGTTTGGACCGTGTGATGCGACAATTCGTGATCTTTCTAATGATGATGGACTTGCTCATTAATGTGCATTTTCGTGGCTCGAGACACATCGTACTACACTTGACCTGTTAGGGGAGACATTGAGCCTTGATGATGTTATCTCAGAGGATAAGACCAAACTGATAAGTGAAAGTCGTGCTATTGATAAAATTGGTCCATCCACCCATCATCGCATAAGACATAGATAGACTCAGATGTATTATTATGTTGTGTATAATTATGTTGTGTTATTTTTCTAATTAAGAGTTATTTTTATTATTACTAGTTTTGTAATATTGTTTTTACTAATTGTCATATTGATTTTAAAGTTGTCTTACATATTATGCATTTTCATACTTGGTTTATATAAGCATTATTTAATATTGTCAAAAAACAAATAAACATATAAATAGGTTGTTTAAAATTTTAAATCATTCATTAACAACTTAAAAGATGCAAAAATAAAAACAATGTTTAAAAAACACATGTATTAATTTGAGATTATAATTAACAAATAAAAATAATGTTAAGATATCACACTTTGAATTATAGGTATGAGGTTTTATAATTTATAAATCTTGCTTGTTTGTCGTTGACACAACTGCTATTCTAAGTAGCGGTTCTAAATGACAGCTAGGGGTAATAACAGTAGTTTTAAATGACCACTAATAATAATAACTGTTGTTTAATAAAACATTAATGAGATCATTAACATTTTATTAAACAACTGTTATTACCATTAGTGGTTGAGTTAAAACTATGTTATTTTTCAAATACTTTTTAGTCTTGTGCTATTTTTTAAAAGCTTGTATCAAACTATGCTAGAATGATAAAATACCCATGTTTCTATTTCTTTATGACACGTTAGGATTGGAGCTGTCCATCATCTTTGTAAGCTATTTAATTTAGTTGTAAATTTACAAAGCTAGGCATGAGCCTCAAAAGCCAAGCCTGCATGTTTTCAGTTCTCTATTTAAGAATAGTGTGTGCGCACGCTTGTGCGCTCACGTGTTTGTGTGTGTGTGAGAGAGGGATTATCTGCTTGTGATAATTTATAATTTAATGTTAAGAAAACTTGGAGGACCTCTCTATTTTGACTAGAAGACTCTCAAGACATAATTAGATGTTTGTTTTACTGGTGCATATTGGATCATATATCAGAGTTTCTCAAACTAATCCTTGTTATGATTGTGCAAGTGGGTGTGTGTGTCTGCATTTACATGTGTGCCATATAAGGTGTATTTTGATATTTTGTTAAATTTACTTTTATAATGGCGATCATCGTGACTTGTTATATATTTTGTTTAGGTGAAAGTAGCTGGGGAGAGAAACTCAAGTGGTCAATGTGATCAAATCTGTAATGCATGCTTACTAAGAGGAGTTGACCCCCACTCTCTTTCATCAAAAGATCTTGTTGCCTAAGGTAATTTCCCCCCTTTCTTTGTGGTTATTTAACATATCATTTTGGAATATGTGAAAATTTCTGTAATGTATGCATTTTTGGTGCAATACATTATGAACTCTCATGGGTTCTGCTATCCATCATTTCTTAGAATTCCATTGGAATTTCTCATGCCATTACTAATCAGTCCCATGGTTGGAAAACAAATGCATGGTACAATTTCTAATCTAGTGGTTCATCACTTGGCTTCCCCTGCACTTCATAACTCAGGTTTTGCGGTAAGCATCCTTTATGCGACAACAGGAAAGAAAATTTTTTGGTCCCTCTTCCCCTGTGTTTTGAATTTGCTGACTTGTTCTTAGTTATACTGGTACCCTGCTCAACCTCTTTAAGGGGCTTTCAGCAATAGTAAAGCAGTCAAGAGTTTTGTTATTCGAAAACTTGATGAAGGATATATCGTTTGATCTTCTTAAGATTATTATTGTGTCTTCTTGAATGTAGCTAGAACAGCCCTGCTGGACCATAGTTTATTGACATGCATATAGACAAACACACGTCATTTACCAAGATCACTTTTTTTTTAAATGATACTTTTTGAAGTTGGCCATATATTAGTTTTGAAGTTTGAATATTTATAGCTTTTTGAAATACTGGCAAACTATATAGCTTATTATGTAGAATCCATTTTTTCCCATTATCTTCTAGCTTCGGTTGATGAATTTTGCAACTTGCGATATGTATGCTGACAAAATATTCATGCTTTCTCTTCCAGCTGTAAATGAGTATTTGTTTTTACTTTTCAAGGTTCTTTGTATATGTTAATATTTTCATTTGCTATTTTTATTGTTGCTAAAAGTGTGGAAAACATTTTCTTATTAAGCATCTATTTGTTTTGCTCAAGGCTGAGTTAAAATTTGGTGAATGATATTGGGAATTTGGTACTATAGCTGTGGACTTCATTTGTATAGCTGTTGAATTCATTCTAATTCTTCTGCAGGGCTCTTGCTCTCGAATATGGCAGCGAGATTCTTATTGGAATGCACGTCCTTCTTCTCGAAGGTGTTTTAACTTGAAGAGTTTGTACTTTATGATTGAGAAAGCGTTTGTTTTTGTTGCTGCTTCTGAGTTTGAAGCAGACCACAAAAATAAACGTTTGATTACAGTTAAATACGAATTACTGTTTGTGGGACCCATTACTATTTTATATTTACACTGCAGGTTAGCAAAAAGCAGCTTCAAGCTGCTGCTTGACAGATAATGGTGAGGAATAGGCTGGTTAACCAATGTTGCTTCCTCTCCTCTCCTCTGTTCTTTTTGCTTGCTAGATTCTATGCTCCTCTGCTTCTCTCTCTGGTCTGGGGGATGTCAGGCTGCTTCTTATTCTTTTGTAAATAAAGGCACGACCTGAAAGAGAGAGAAGAAGAGCAGAACAGAGGCGCGACCTTCCCTTTCTCCTTCTCCTTCTCCTTCTTCTTCTTTTGCTGCTTCCTCGTCTCCACTGTTCTGCAAAGTGAACAGTGGATACCGTCTCCACTGTAAATAGATGCGCAACCTTCCCTTTCTCCTTCTCCTCCTTCTCTTTCTCCTTCACTTTCAAGCTGTTTCCTCGTCTCTACTGTTCACGTTACATGTGAACAATGGAGAGTGACTAGCCTTCAACGTTTCCACCGTCCCTCAGTCCATCATTGCCGCACTGCTCTTCCCCTTCCCCTACTCTTCTCCTTCGTTTGGGCTGCTCTTCACTATTCACGTTGCATGTGAACAGTTGAGAGTGTCTCCACTGTTCTGGCCGAATCAGGTCTGACCCAAACCTAAATACGTTAGACCGGTCCGACCCAATAAAATAAAAAAATCCAATTTTTTTTCTCAGATATTGTATTTTATTAAAAAAAACTAGTGTTTAATATTAATCAATGACACTACATAATTCTATTAGAAGGAGATCGCATGATTGCATAGCATTTGTAGAATTTGATCGCAATCCTAATTTTATTCCGATGATGTTTTACCTGATGTTGTTGCACGCTCAGGAAGCCATGGAAACTGTAGTCCTTGTCGGATGGATTTCATATGTGATGGAATTACAGATAGTTTAATGAAACAATAAAAAATATTTTATATAATGTATTGTTTATTTCATGATGTAATAACAATAGTTAAGTCTACAATATTGAAATTAAAAACCATATATATATATATATATATATATATATATATATATATATATATATTGGTTATTTTATAACCTTAATTTCAAAAGCATTCTTAACCGAACACATTAAACAACTTTTTGTTCAACCTTAATTTTAACCACAATTTTAACCAAATATATATTTTAACAAACTAACCTCAAATAAAAGTATTTTTTATAAAATAACTTTTTTCAAACCACAACCACAGAAGTTACCATAATACCAAACACACGAACTATTGCTTTACTATTGCTGAAAATTCATGGAGAGTAATTTTGGTGTTGGTTCAATGGGATCAGAGAGAAGTCCCCACCTAGATTCTCCAAGAAGTAGTAGCTTTAATATTCATCAACATCTCCACATTTTGTTGAAACACACAAGGACTTGCAAAAGGGGATTTCACTTCTCAAGAAAAGTGTGGCATGTGTAACAACATGTTGTAACTTGTTATGTTTAGATGTTCCTTTTGATGCATCTAGTTTTGAAGCATTTGCAAAATTATTAGCAACACTATCTTCATCCAAAGAAGTTCGATCTGATTTTAACCTGAAAATGGAAGAACACCTGTCACTGTCAGCATTTTTATCATGATAACAACGCGTTTGTTTCTTTATCTTTACCTTCTTTTATATCTTCATATAATTTTGTTTATTGTGCACTTGATAAAAAGTATTTTAATTCTCTCACTCTTGTGAATGGCATGTTTTATGTTGCGCCTGCTACAAGTAAAAAGTATTGGCCTTTTCTTCGTTACTATAAATAAACTGTCAGATGCAGATAAAAAGACTAGCCTTGTGTTCTTTGTGATGTTAATCCACTCACTCAATTAATGGATGCATTAAAGGGAGGGATGGCAAGATATTGCATTCCTTCTAAGATTAGTTGATAAGTTGAATATGTATTACATTTCCTTGTAATTCATTTTGAACTCATGTAATGATTTCACCTTTATTTTATCAAGTTTCAGATAAAATTTGTAAGAGAAATGTAATTTGTTTCAACAAATAGCTTTTATGTAACTAGATGGGCTAAATTGAGAAAAGTTTTATCGAATTCAGTTGGAAAAAAACAAGAGAAATAGGGATACAATTGGAAAGAAAAAAAAGTTTGGTAACCAATTAGAGCTTGGTCGGGCCTCCTTGTGTTAATTCCTAAAATAGCTTAAAAGTTTGGTAAGCAATTAGAGTTGTAAGTTAACTTTTGCTAATTTTTTTTAATGAAATGCTTAATTGATGGAATGGCTGGAGCTTAAGATAAACCTAGTTCCCCTTTATATATTTTTTTGTCTTTTCTTTTTTTATCAGCTTATATCTTCAGTCTATTTTGTGCTTTGAGTAGATTTTATATATTATTCTGTAATATTTTTGTTCTATGTTTGAGATGATCTTTAACCACTTGGTTTATAGTCAACCTTGGAACATAATTGAGTAATATAGGTGGTTTGTAACTATAAAGGACCTCAAAAGAGGTAGGTTGTAAGGAACAATGGTGGTTTGTATTTAACAATCACTCTGCCATGACCAACCACCTAGACTAGATTTTAGGATTTTCCCTAATGAAAAACCACAAGTACATTTCTAGAGTTTTATTAGTAACTCTAGTTTGTCTATCGGTTTGGAGGTGGTAGGCAGTTGACATTAGATTCTCAACACCTTAAAACTTGAATAGCTCTTGCCAAAAAAAATTTGTGAGTCTAGAAGTTCATATAACTTTAGAACCTGTTGTGGAAACACATGTGCCACCTTAAAAGTTGAGTAAGAGGTGAGCCAATGACATCAAATGAGCATATTTTGAGAGTCAATCTACCACAACTAGGATTACAATATTTTTTTTCAAAAAGTGGTAACCTCTGTATAAAATCCATTAAAATGGATGGTTAGTGTCTTTGTGGAATTGAAAGTGGTTGCAATAAACTAGAGGGTCTAGTATTTCTAGCTTAGCCTTTTGACATACCTTACACCTTTTGATGCAAGTCTTTCCCTCATATTTCATGCATACTCGAAAGAAATCCCTCTTAACCCTCAAGGGTCTTCTCAAATCCTGAATGCCTTACTACAGGACTATTATAAATATATTTCATGATATCAGGCTTGAGGGGACAATTTTTTTTCTTATGTAGTTCCTCTTTATATAGAATAGTAATCCACCATGTGGTTGGTATTTTAGTGCCTTGAGTGAATCCCTTTCTAGTTGTTTAAGGATTTGTTGTATTTTTTTTTTGTCAGAAGCATAACTTGCCCTTAACTTTTCCACCCATTTGACCAAGGGAATTGTAATAGACAATAAATCTCTATTAGTTAACTCTTATAGTCTTCTAGATAAGTCATCCATAACTAAACTATCCTCCACAACCTTGTTGTCAACTTTAAAGTCATACCCTAAAAGTTTAGAAACCTGTTTCTACTGAACCGAGGTTCTAATTTTTTATTATTTAAGGTATTTAAGACTTGTTTTTGGCCAGTCTTGATTTTGAATGTTTGGCCCAATAGACAGGGCCTCCACTTCTACACTGCCATCATAATTGTTATAGATTCTTTCTCGTAAATTGACATCCCTAATTCCTTTCATTTTAACCCCTTACTAAAGTATGAAATTGACCTTTCTTACTACATTAACATAAGACCTATTCCCCACTGATGGATCACACTAAACTACAAATGGTTTAGTAAAATCATGTATAGCTAGCATTAGTGGATGTGACATTGTTTGCATGAGTTGTTGGAAAGCCTTTATGGCTTTTAGATTCTAACAAAAAGCCTTCTTTTTAAGTACACAAGTTGATGGTCTAGCTAGGATACCATAACGTTTTTTTTTAATCTACGGTAATAACTAGTTAGACCCAAAAACCCTTTTAAAGCCTTAGCGTTATTGGACTTGGACTATTCTACCATGACTTTTATCTTCATAGGATTTGCCTTAACTCCCGGCCTAGATATAACATATCCCAAGTATTCAACTTTCTTAGACATAAATCTACATTTAGATATTTTAACATACAATTTATACTAGGTCATGACTTTTCCAAATAGATTTTAAATGATTAATATGCTTTACTTCATTATTAATGTCTACAAAAAAAAAAAAACATTAAAAAAAATTGTCTAAAGAATGGTTTGAATACCTCATTAATGAGACTTTGAAATATGGATGGTGTATTAGTTAGCCTAAATGAAATTACCAAAAACTCGTAATTCCTTTCAAGTGTCTAAAATGTCATCTTTGACATGTCTTTAGACTTCATTCTAATTTAATGATAACCAGACCAAAAATCTAGTTTAGAAAAGAGAGTGGCTCCATGTAATTCATCCAATAGTTCCTCTATGAATGGTATGAGGAACTTATCCCTGATAATTTCTTTATTTAAATCTTAGTAGTCCACACATGTTCTCCACGGCCCATTCGATTTCCTTACCAATATAATTGAGGAAGAAAATGGACTTTGATTAGGTCTTATGGTTCTAGATGATAATAACTCGTTAACTATCTTTTCAATCTCTAATTTTTTATAATACAGATAACAATAAGGCTAGAAATTTATTAGAGAAGTTCCCTCTTTCAACATAATAAAATGGTTTTGAGCTCTTACTAGTGGAAGCCTTATAGGCTTTGAAAAAACTTTACTAAATTCCTGTATATTTTGAAGATTATTTTGTTGTGTATATATGAACTTAAATAGACTAACTTATTTAACTTGTTCTTTGTTATGTAATTATTTTCCAAGAATAATGATGAAATATAAGCACTTAGTTAATATCATTTGTTTAATAATATTACATAGAAGATTAAATATGATTGAAGGAGGAATATCAAATGTATAATTTGTGATTATGTGTATAATTGTTAAGATAATTGTTTTTCTTTTAATTTAGTTATCATGATTATTTCTTAAATTGATATGTTAGAGCATGTGAGATATTGTTGGTTGTGAAATGATGGAATAAAATAAAAGATTGAATTGTTGAAAATGGTTTGTTTGAGACTAGTGTTGAAATTGTTGATAACTTGTGATAGACTGAATTAAGAAAAACTCTGCCAAAATTTTTATAAAAAAAACATGAAATTCTAGATAAATTATTTGAAATTTTAGGGCTGTTACAGGCTTCATGTAATTCATCCAAGAGTTCCTCTACCATTGGTATGGAGAACTTATCCTTGATAGTTTCTTTGTTTAAATCTTGGTAGTCCACACATGTTTTCCAAGGACCATTCGACTTGCTTACCAATAGAATTGGGGAAGAAAAAGGACTTTTATTAGGTCTTCTAGATGATAATAACTCCTTAACTATCTTTTCAATCTTTATTTTTTATAATATAGGTAACAATAGGGCTAGAAATTTATCAAAGAAGTTCCCTTTTTCAGCATAGTAAAATGGTTTTGGGCTTTTATTGGTAGAAGTCTTATAGTCTTTAAAAAAACTTTACTAAATTCCTTAAAGAGCATCGACTCTAGGGCTGGAAAATGTTTTGAAAACTGGGCTTGGGTTTCCAAGCTTTAGATACGTAAAACCAATCATCTGGTTCCCTTCCTCAATTCTTTTAAAAAATTAATCCCATAGTCCACCTTAAAGGGTTGGACATCTATGTTCCTTAGTTGGGTCTTAATTCCCTCATTCTAGAACTCCATGGTTAGTTGAACAAAGTCCCACAATATGGCCCTATGCCTTTAAACTACATCACACCCAACACTAAATTTCAATCATATTGTACTTCAAATATGAGATTTAGGTATTTGCTCTCACTCTAAATCTTATTCCCATATTTATCTTTACTCTAATAAATTTGGTTTTTATATAGTCCTATTTTTTTTAGCCATAATGTAATGAATAAAATTGTGAGTGATACCTAAGTCTATTAGGGTTATAATTACTTGGTTATTAATTCTAACTCATGCCCTCGTTGTATTTGGATTAAGACTCTATAGCATATTATATAGAGAAATTTCAGTTTTCTCTAAAGTTGTTATAGTCCCCCCTATAACAACCAAGTCCTTCAAAGTTGGCATATCAATGTTTCTATCAACATTCTCTCCCTTCATTTTTTTTTTATTAGAAATAACTTGGGTCTTTAAAACTTATGACCTAGACCCCACTTTTTATCGCATTTAAAATATAACCCCTTTCATCTTTCTCTTTCATTTGGGTTGGAGTGAGTCACTGTATTGATAGATTATTTCTTGTAAAGCTTTTAGATTGATTTATTGGGAAGTTCTTCCCTATTATTGCCATAACGTTTAGTGTACAGCTTCTCTGAACCATTTTTAAATTTTCCTCCCACATTTTCACCAAGCTATAAACCGCCACTAGATCAGAAGGATTAAATATTCTCACCCCAAGCATAATCTCTTCTTTTAGCCCTTTTAAAAAGCAGCTCAAACAATAAGCATCCACCAAACCCTTCACTTCGTTTGACAGTAACTGAAAATGGGTTTTATAACCTTTCATACTAGTATTCTACTTCAAATTGATAAGGGCCTCCATTTGGTCATTATATGTCTCTTCCATTTCTTGGAATTAGACAATTGCCATTCCTTCCATATGAAAACTAGCCAAAAACATGCGGTGATAAGGGTTTGTGTTATAATAATTGAAGAACGGGTTTCTGACTTGAATCTAGTTGTCCCTCTATGGCTCTGTATCTCTGCGGTGATGTCTATTAATCGACACCAAATGAGTATTAGATGGTGATTCCACTAGTCTTTTCCTTTCTATTGTCCGATTCACCCATTACTAAATAGCCAAAAACCTGCTGGATTGACGGACTGGACCAAACCGGACACTACCAATTATCAAGAATCAGAGACAGTGGAGGCTAGTTACCACTTGGGACCCATAATATTTTTCGAGTCATTGAATTTAAAGACAACTCGGCTTCTACTCAGAACACAGAATTGGTGGCCCAAAGCAAGTTCTAAAAATGCCGTAAGTTACCCTCAATCACTAACTCCTTACAAGGCATTGTTGCCAATGGCATATTGGGCCGAAAAGTCTAGCATTCAGCATCTGCACAAGCGGCTTCACCACCCATGTTTGGAGATGAAGGGGTTATATCTCTTAATGGAGTAAGATAGGCATCATTTTGGTCAGTTGGCTAGTGGGAGGATGGATGCTCTTTTTCGGCCTTTAGACACCAAAGATCGTAATGAAAAGGGAGCGTGGCATTTCAGGTGGGTGAAAATGATGCCCCTAAATCTGGGAGGGAAATTCCCTCCTTAGTCTTTTGCTAGTACAGAGTCTTTTGAAGTCTTAAGAGAGTGATAGTGATACATCTTTTACAAAAGATTTCGAGAGTGTCATGAGTCGTGAATGTGTTCTTGGAGTTCTTGAGAAACAACCATCACGCATCTTGCACGTGAGAATATTCCCTAAATATTTGTCACCCACTTCAGAATCTAAAGTGGCTTTGCCACTTGAGAAATGCACTTTAGACTTTCAAGGCTCAGGCAACATAAACCACGCATGGATAGGAACAAAAGCTTTTTCATTTCCCACTGGCTCACAATCTTTCCTTCTCTTTTGCCACCGAATTTAGGCATAGATTTCCTTCGATTGAAGTGGTAGAGTGTGTGCATGGGATACCTACAGACATGGGGAATCTATGAACAATTAATTATTAATGTTCTAGACTTTTAAAGCTATACGTCTGCACACACATCACTTGAAGCATTGCTTTATTCATATGCATTTCTAGATTCCTAATTGATTGTTCAAAATAACTTTGATATTTGCCTGGATTCTCCTCTCAAAATAGAAAAAGCCAACTTACAAAACAAAAGAGAATGCAACATGAATTTATTGTTATTTATTGGTAAAAAAAAAAAAACCCATTGTTTTCTCTCCCTTCTATCTTCTACTTTATTTTTTTCTTTCCAAACCAGAAGTATTTTCTAGAGGTAAATTACTAATTTTTTATATGGAGGTTTTATTGTTGAAAATTAATTTTTTTTTACATAATTATTGTATATAATTGAGATCAAATTAAAAATAGAGTGCAATTATATTTAGAGTTGAGACTTTGTTAGGAAATATTCACCAACATAATTAGTTTAACATGGAAATTAACATATTTAAAATCAATTGTGGATGAATAAAAAATTATTCTAAAAAAAACATGTAATTGAAAAAGTTTTCAAATCCAAAAATTTTAATTTTACATTTAAATATTACAAGATTTTCAAATAATTTATATAGTGTTTGCTTGAAAAGTAAAAAATAGACCAGCACCAGAGCTTATAAAGTGAAAAGGGTATAGGTAATATTGGCTTTGGATTAAAATTGAGGTACGCTAGACTCGAGCTAGGGTTTGGGTTAATTACAAAATATTTTTTTGTTCATAAAATTATTTTTTTATCGGGTTTAATACTTTGTTTAATTTGTGTTTTGGTTAATATTTTAAGTGTTTTTAATGTTTGATTTAATGTCTTAAACATTTTTAACAATAGACATTTATTAATTTCCTTATTAATAAATGTCTTTTTTATTAATTTTTATTTCTTGAGGCAAAAGTTACATTTCCTTATTAATTTTTTGAACAAAAAATGTCTTTTTTATTAGTCGTATATTTTTTAAAAATAAAAAAAATATCATAATCTAAAAACAAAGTTTCAAACAAAAATAAAAATAAAAATCAAGTTTTCATAATTTTTATTTGATTGTATTACAAAATAAAAAAAATAAAAATTAATTCAATAAAAATATATAAAAAAATTAACACTACACATATGCTCATATATAATTACTAACAAAATTATTTTAAATATAACCACAAAAATTGTAATCTTATTTGAAAAGCATGGTATAATCAAGTTATTTTTTAGATAACATTGCAGTTATTAATTAAAAAATATTTTTTAAATTAAAAAAAATATATTTCTAGTCTAGAAAATCAGGCTCACATGTGTGGCCTCTTAAATGTATAGCCAAGATGCAAGCATCTCGAATTTATCTATTTTTAAAACCTTAATAACTTCATTTCCAACCCCAAGACACAATCACTTTAAAAATAAAAAATCAAACTGAATCTAAAAAGACTTTATAAACCTTAATTTATTTTTCTAATATGGTTACATTAAATAACCAGGGGGTCAAAATGGGTTACAACAAGATGATTCTTACATATTTTTCATGTGATACGTCTTTCTAATGATATATTTTCTAAGATATAAATTGAAAGGAATATGATGAAAATGATTCCTTATCTTTTGGCTATAAATTTCGTATTATATGTGATGTTATATACAAGACTAAATGTATTTTATACTTTAAGTGTAACTAGTAAATACCAATCTAATCTAGATGAAGGTCACTGAAGGATAATTAAAAACATTCTTAAGTACTTAACAAGGTCTAAGAATGTCTTTTTGATCTATGAAAGAGATGAATTAGTAGTTCATGGTTATTTAGATGTTAGTCTTGAATTAGATATTGACGATAGGAAATCTATGGTAATATATGTTTTTACTTTATATAATGGTGTTGTGAGTTGGAAGAGTCCCAAATAAGAGAGCATAATAGATTCTATATTTGAATTTGAGTTGTAAAACCTAACAAAAAAATAGTATTAGGCTGGCTTATGCTAGGAAAGAATTAAAGGAAACAAATTGGCCTGATCTAGGTGGAAACTGTGGGGGGGGAACCGACCTACTCTAGGTAGGAATTGTGGGAGAGGTAACCAACCCTAAGATAACCCAAAAGAGAGATAAGAACAAGCATGACCAACTCTCAAACACCCCATCTCATTTAAGAGGGGTATAAATGCACAAGTGGAAAAAAAGATGACTTTTCCTTTCTCCCAAAATCGATTGCAGCCCTAGCTGCAACAACCCCTCTCTCCAAAAGAAAAACCTACCTAAACCCAGTTACATGTTGTCTTCCTTGATTGTTTGAGTAAAAGGAGAGTTAGAGAAAAGAGAGGTGACTGAAACCATGGAAGAAGAAGAGGGAGCTTAGAGGGTCGGCTGGTGCAACAGGAGAAGACTAGAAGAAAATCGAGAGGAAAAGAAGAACAAAATCATCAAAACCTTCCCTAGAGTTTTTAAAAATGTGAGGTAAGAGAAGTATCATTTCCTTGGCTGGTTGTTACCTCGTAATTTTGGACAAAAGAGAGGGAGAAAACTCAAAATGGAAGATTAGGGTTCTTACACATTAACTCAAAGAATTAACTACTAAATGAAAAGATCTAAGTAGAATAAGGAATGGAAGAACACAAGTGTAGACCCTTTACAAAAGAAATATGAATGTATATGAATGATTTTGAGTGTATAAGTCTAAGGGAGGGCTGACCAAATTGAAAGGATGGGTGGAATGTGAAATGAAATGATGAAATGCATGGATTATGATCTTGTTAAACTCCTAGAAACATGTTTGAGCTAAAATAGAATTCATGTTTATGTTAATGTCTTGATTTTTCATATATGATTGGTGAACTTGTGAGGAAGTGAAATGAAGTAATGGAATGTGCAAAATTATGATCTTTTTAGGCCCTTAGAGACATGTTTGAGCTAAAACAGAAACCATACTATGTTAATGCTTTGATTTTGTTATATGATTGATGAATTTTCATGGTTATGAACCAAGTGAATAAAGGTGTGATTATAACATGTTGTTGTGAATATACCTGTGATAGAAATGATGAATTGCATCTGTAAATTAGGGGGGAAATGGACAACAATATCCGTCCAAAGGAAAAAGAGGGAAACCATGAAGGAAACTTTGTATGGTGAACACCCTTAGAGAAATAAGATATAGGATAGAAATGAAACTCTTGTGTAATATGAATTGACTATTAATTGTGTTAATGAATTGATATGATAGAATTGAAAAAATAGAATGTATGATTGTGGCAACATTATGTTTTGGCCTTGAAATGATGGTTAGGAGAACCTTTGCAAAATATACATGTTAAGACTTGGTTATGTGGTGCTTAATAACCTTGTGATAAATTAGATGTGATTTGGTAACAGTCTATGTCTAACTAGGTTGGGGTGTGTTATAAGGGGGAAAGCCTTAGTGTAGACCCTACGCTTAGCTTAGGGAAAAAGTAAAGCAAGAAATGACTCGATCATCGTTGACGTTTTCTAAGTCAGTAGCAACTCAGTTTCACTGATAATTCTGAGTCAGTAATGAATTTGTTTTCATTGATAATTTTTTAGTCGGCAACAACTCAATTTTTGTTGACAATTTCTGAGTCAACAATGAATTGTGTTCGCTGATGATTCCATGCGTCAACTGTAAATTCATTTTCGTTGACGATTTCTGAATCGGCAGTGACCTAGTTTTCGTTGATGATTTTTGTGTCACTAGCGACCCAGTTTTTTGTGACGATTTTTGTATCACAAATGACTTAATTTTCACTGATGATTTTTGTTTCATTAGCGACTTATTTTTCATTGATGATTTTTGTGTCACCAGCGACCCAGTTTTTCGCTGACGATTTCTGTGTCACCAGCGACCTAGTTTTCACTGACAATTTCTGTGTCATCAGTGACCCAGTTTTAACTAATGATTTTCTATGACAGTAGTGACTTAGTTTCATTAACGAATTCCATGTCAGAAATGAGTTAATACTTGTGATAATTTCATCTTACCTAAACCACTATGAGACTTAAGAATTAAACACTAGAATTCTTGGGGATAACCTACATAAAAATTTAAGAGAAATGTCTGAATGTGATGACTTTCATTATATGATTATATGACATGAGGAACACTTGCATGTGAACAGGTGTGTTCTTGGAACCGGGCCTTCGACCGAACGAGGACACTTCACGAGAGGAACATGTAAGTGGTCGGGTTTGGATATTATGATTAGCTCTGGCTAATAGCATCCGAGATGGATGATCGGGTTTGGATATTGTGATTAGCTCCGGCTAATGACATCCGAGATGGATGATCGAGTTGGGTATTACGACTTAGCTTTAGCTAGTGACATCCGAATTGGATGATCAGGTTTGAGTAACGTGATTGCCCATGGTTAGTGGTGTCTATAAAGGATGACCGGGGTAAAGTGAAGTAATATAACCACAACCAATGTATTAACTACGATCCCTACAACTCTTATAGAGAGTTTGTGACGTGTGAGTAAGGATAATACAATTAACGAAATAATAAGGGTTGTATTATGCATGTAAGAAGAACAGGGAAAGAATATACTCACTTAGGTTATTAACGAAAAGTAATGATAATATTATTT
>Ga0325401_1001750_pt1 | contig 18684 bp, 17 predicted proteins | sample PopdelMetagenome_FD_205666 | JGI IMG/M metagenome (GOLD analysis project Ga0325401, IMG submission 205666) | Populus deltoides microbial communities from Bellville, Georgia, United States - Xylem-PdKOR-R2 | ecosystem: Host-associated > Plants > Phyllosphere > Stem > Wood/Secondary xylem | place... | reverse complement strand
TTATACTATGTTTAAACACACACCCATTGCATGTTTACAAATTAATCAAAATTTAAAATAATACGAACAACACATTAAACAATTTCAAGTTTACAAAATGGAGCCCAAAAAATTCAGGAATAGTTCTGGGATGCATTCTGGGTCCGCCGAAATAGTAGCGGCGTGTTGCTCCATGCGCTGCCGCCACTAGCGGCGCATGGGTTCACGAGCCGCTGCCAATGAAGGCAACAAAACCGTGGATCGGGAACGCTTTTTTCTTCTCGGTCTTCTTACGCCGTCTGTGAAGGTCATCGTCACCTGCAACAAGGGAAACAACGCATAAACAACAGTTGATTTTAATTTTTCTTTTTGTGCAGGTCCGTTCTCGGCTCTGCTGCTCTGTCCTGGTTTGTTATTCTTTCCTTCTTCTTCGAGCAGAAGATCTGGCGGTTATGGAAGGAGTGTTGGAGGTCGCAGCTGCGAGTGTCGTCGCTGGGGAAAGGGACAACAGTGGGTCTGTGGGTGCCCGAAGGTTGGTATCGGCTAAGAGGTTTCGGTAGATGTCGGTCTGTGTTGATGAGGGAAGATCTCTTATGGTCGACGATGAGGGAAGAGATGGGGATTTGTGGGCTGGAAGGCGACGCTCTTGGTGGCTAAGAGAAGCGCGACTGAGAGGGAGAAGGTCTGGTGTGTAGAAAAGGAGAGGAGGCAGTGTGTGGGGGCTAGTTCTGGCGGAGATGGAAATGACTGTCAAGAGGGAGATGAGGAGGATGGAGATGGGGACCTTGGTTTAGTTGGGGTTGCTGCGGCTTTGGTGAAGATGAGAAGAAATGGGGGGAACAGTGATGGCTAGCTTGGCAAAGGGAGAGGGTGAATGGGTCTGGTTTTGTCTAGGAGAGAAGACTAGAGGAAGAGGGGGGCGGTGGCTTTGGCTGGAAAAAGGGAGCGGCCAAGAGATGGGTGGGGCAACTGGTGTGGTTAGAGATAGGTTTAAGTTTAGGGTTTATTATGTTTCTCCTCTTTTTTAAAATTATCCCCTCCCTTGTGTATGTTGTGGAGACCAGTATTTATAGGTAAATTATTGCTAGGTTTCCAAACTTGGTCCCTCAACTTTTTTTTTATAAATTTGTTCTTTCTTATTTTTTTGGATTTTTTGTATCAACATCGACTTGAATGAGAAAAATCGGTGATTTTAAAATATAACGCGTTAAAAGTCGAACGCGTTCCAAGGATCTTTGAAAATTTAAATTCTTTTGAGACGATGTTGAAAATGCTAAAAATAATGCAAATGTATTAAAAACATATTTTTTTGGATTTTCGTTGTTTTTTGTTATTTTTTGATTTTCTAAAAATTTTATAAAAAAGATGGGTAAAAAATCAGGTAACAATAGATGCCCCGTCTTTACAATGCTTACGAAGCAAAACTCCTCAATGTTTTGCATAGTAAGCTTTGTAAAGAAAACTTGTCTTCTTGTCTTACTAACTTGCTGAATATCCACTCATCTAAAGACCTTACTTTTTTTTTCTGTTTCTTTCTCTTTTCCTTCTCTTTTCTTTCTCTTCTCTCTCTCTCTCTCTCTCTCTCTCTTTTTCTTCTTTTCTTTTCTGTTAACCTAAGATCCCATCTAGCGACCTCCTTTAACCAAAACCAAAGAATGTGTGTAGCTCGGTCAACCTAAAATCTCATCTGGCGATTCCCTTTAACCAAAGCTCCCTGAGATCCCTTCTGGCGACCTCTTTTAACCAAAACCAAAGAATGTGTGTAGTGTAGCTTGGTCAACCTGAAATCCCATCTGGTGATTCCTTTTAATCGAAGCTACTTGAGATCCCTTCTAGCGACCTCCTTTAACCAAAACCAAAGAAAATGTGTAAAAAGTGGTCTCGTTGTAATGGGTGACCTATCTATGTAGAAAGAAATGTGAAAAGCGGTCTTTTTGTCATGGGTGACCTACCTAGATGGAAAAAATATGAAGTGCGGTCTCATTGTAATGGGTGACCTACCTAGATGAAAAGAATGTAAAGTGTGGTCTCATTGTAATGGGTGACCTACCCAAGTGGAAAAAAGGGAAGAATGGTCTCATTATAATGGGTGACCTACCCAGAAAAAATGATGGTCTCGTTGTGATGGGTGATCTACCTAAGTGAAAAGAATGTGAAGTGACAAGTGTGAAAAGAATAGGACTTACTCGGCGAAGTCCTAAAGGGATGACAAGAGAAGGGTTGGAAAACTTGGTGCTTCTTGATAATTCCCGATCGCAGGGTTTGGAAACTCGGGGCTTCCCGATTGCAAGGTTGATCTTTTCATAGCAAGCTCGTTGTTAGCTAGCAACAACACATTGTCATACCCTCCTCGTGAGAGTGCGAAGATGGAGAACGAAGAAAAGGCTCACTTATAATAAAATTATCAAAGTGAGTTAGAATATGTAAAAAATGAAGTTGCTCAAATGACGAGCCTACTCGAGCAACTCTTATGGTCAAATAATAAGGAAGGAACATCAACACAACCTTCTGTGGAAGTACTAACAGCTCATCTATCCCATACACCTCAGAATTTATAAGTAAATTCGGTAACAAAGCAGCATTTTTTCCCTATTACCCTTGTCCAACCGGCTCAAACTCCAGCTACTGTGGATTTGACAACTCAAGGACCCTTTAATGATATATTTGTTAGTCCTATGAACTATGATAAATAGGTTGCCCTAGAAGAAAGATTGAAAGTAATTGAAGGAGATGATTTGTTTGATCTTGTACGATCAATAAAAGTATGTTTGGTGCCGAATATTATGGTGCTGAAGGAGTTCAGAGTGTTTAAATTCATCAAGTATACATGACTAGAATGTTCAAACACCTATCTTTGGACATACTGCAATAAGATGAGTGAAGTTATCCTTAATGACAAAATGTTAAATCTAATTCTTTCAGGATAGTCTCATAGGGTTATCTTTAATAGTATTGGGACTTAAAAGTGGAATAATCTGGTAAGTGCCTTCTTAAAGCTATAAATTCAATATGAAAATTGCCCCTGATAGAACCAGTCTGATGGCCATGGAGAAGGGAAACCAAAAGTTCATAAAGGCATATGCGTAAAGATGATGAAATGTGGGAACACATGTTCAACCTTCTCTAATAGAAATAGAAATGGTGACGTTGTTCGTCAACACTTTCAAATCCCTTTATTATGAGCATTTGGTGGGAAGCTCTACTCAACATTTCTATGATGATGTAAGGATTGCTAAAAGGACAAGGGATCAAGTCTAGGCGTTGAGCCGAGCCAGTTGAAAAGAAAGGCTTTGCTGGAAAGAAAAGAGAAAATGATGTTAACAACTTATAAGGCGAATATAAAGGCAAGAAAGCAAATTATCATAACTCTCAAACACATACATCTTGAAACACCAACATTACCTTTGCCAAGCCATTTGCCTTAAACCAAACCAATCAATCCAATAATCAATCAAACAACCAGAACAACTACCAAAAACACAAGAAATACTCTTGAACAACTACCACCTTTACATATGCCTTTGAAGAAGTTGTATGACAAACTACTAAGTATTAGGCACATAGCTCCCATCGTTCTACCACCACAACCATATTTTCTTGTTTGGTACAAACCAAAATTGACTTGTTAATACCACGCTGACAATCCTGGCCATGACATTGAAACCTGCTATGTTTCTAAGAGAAGGTTATTGGAACTAATCAAAATGGGATGAGCTACTTTTGAGGATTCACCCAATGTTCGGTGTACCTAACCATGTTACAAGTAACAGTGGTGTGAGTGTAGTGGATGTTGGTAGTAAAGAAAGGATGCTAAAAGTATTTATAAATAGGTTGTAAGATATATCGGTACAGTCATGATTTCTGAAAAAACAAGCCACTAAATGTCACCTGGAGGCAGGGGCGGAGTGAAGGGGGGTAAGTAGGGGTCCGGGCCCCTGCAAGAATTTTTTTTTTTTAGGGGTAAAACAGAAGTGTGAATTAAGAGGAACTAAGGTTGTGGATATCTGCCGGGTGATGAGAACAAAAGGCTGAAAAGAATGGTCCCACAGCCCACCAACTTTGTGTAATTAATTAATGGATTGTGATAAAAAAAAATGCCTACGTGGAAAGTAATAGGCTACAAAGTGATCAATACGTTTCTTGTCTTTTCTCTCTCTATAGGCTACAAAGTACAACCCTAATATAAATTGTTGTAATTCCAACGCAGCCTATCAAAACAAAAACAAGAATAAAGATCCTAAACATAATTTTTGTGCTGAAAAATTGAAGTAGAGTATTGTTTGATTTATTTCTCAGTAAACAAAACAAGGTACGTAATTGGATATCGATAACTCAAATTTAAAATATATTTTTATTTTGTTTTGAGATATTTATAAGAATTTAATAAGATTTGTTTTATAATTTTATAATTTTTGCTTTTTTTTTCAAATTTGCTAGTTCTAACAATTGTTTTTGAATTCTTGTTATAGTGATTTTTTTTCTAATTGATTAAATATATTTTATTAGTTTGTTTTGATTATGCATGGATTTTTTTTATGTTTTGTTTTTAGCAGAGCCACCAAAATTATCAATTTTTTCTCACTATATATGTTTTGATTTTAGGTTGAACCATGAACAAAATAAGAAGAATTGATTCTTTTTTTGAAAAAAAAAAAAAGAAAAAATATTGACAACTCACAACCTAGTGAACCAACTCCAAGTAATGTTGAAGTTATGGTTGAGCAGCCTCTATGTGCTTCAATTTATAAAGAACCTGCGCTGATTAGTGAGCAACCTCTTACTAGAATCGATATTGCTCATTTAATTAGAGATCCAAGCAATCGTCCTCAAATTTGGGAATACTTGGTTAATCAACAAGATGAAATTCGAAGGGCATACATTAATTTGGGGTCATATCAACCTTTGATGTCTGAATATCTGCTAACTGGTAATAAACATCCTCGTCGATTTCAGTCTCATTGGTTCAAAAGTTATCCATGGCTTGAATATTCAGAGAAAAATAATGCATTTTGTTTCCCTTGCTATTTATTTCCAAGTAAAACATATGGAAAGCCAGGATCAGACACATTTACTGTTAAAGGATTTAATTGTTAAAGAAAGTTAATGATGGGGAACGATGTACTTTTTTGACTCATATGAGAAAAGGTCCAAATTCAGCTCATAGATTTGCTACCAGGTGCTTGGAAAATTTAAAAAACCAGTCATGTCATATTGAGAAGGTAGTTAAGAGGCAAACTACTCAAGAAATTCAGAATAATCGATTGTGTATTAAAGCTTCAATAGATATTGTTTGTTGGCTCACATTTCAAGCATGTGCTTTTAGAAAGCATCATGAACGTCCAGAATAAAAAAACCAAGGTAATTTTCTTGAAATGATGGAACTTTTAGCATCATACAATGAACAAATAGGTGCTCTTGTTTTGGGTAATGCTCCACAAAATGCTAAATACACCTCATATCAAATTCAAAAAGAAATTTTGCATGTCTTTGCTAGAAATGTTCAGTCTTCAATTCGTCATGAGATTGGTGATGCAAGATTTTGTTTAATTGTTGATGAAGCTCGAGATGAATCTGGAAGAGAGCAAATGGCCCTTGTTATTAGGTTTGTTGATAGAAGTGGATTTATACGAGAATAATTTTTGGATATAGTTCATGTCAAAAATACAACTGCTGCAACTCTTAAGGAAGAGATTTCCTTTGTTTTATCTCATCATAATCTGGATGTTCAAATTATTAGGGGTCAAGGGTATGATGGTGCCAATAATATGCATGGAGAGTGGAATGGTTTGCAAGCTTTATTCATTAATGATTGCCCTTATGCATATTATGTACATTGCTTAGCTCATCAATTACAATTGGCTCTTATTGCTGCAGCTAGAGAAATATCTGATGTTCACACTTTCTTTCAGAATTTGATTTTTATTATTAACATTGTTAGTGCTTCTTGTAAGCGTAATGATGAATTACAGGCTTTTCAAGCAACTACAATTGAACATTTAGTTGATATTGATGAGATTGAAATGGGTAAAGGAGTTAATCAAGTAGGTGGTTTGCAATGACCTGGAGATAGCAGATGGAGTTTGCACTTCAAATCAATTTGCAGTTTGATAAAAATGTATGGGACAACTTGCTTGGTTCTTGAAAACATTGCTTTAGATGAATCTACTTATTCTCAACGTGGTGATGCGGCTTTTTCATTTAAGTTGCTAATGTCATTTGATTTTGCATTCATCTTACATATAATGAAGGATGTTATGGGAATTACTGATATGCTTTGCCAAGCTCTGCAACAAAAATCTCAACACATTTTAAATGCTATGCATTTAGTGACTACCACAAAGACTTTAATTCAGAAGTTAAGAGATGATGGTTGGAAAACTCTTTTAGAAGAACTGACATCATTTTGTAAGCATCAAGACATTGAAGTTCCTGATATGGATTCTTGTTTTTCTAGTGTGGGATGATCTCGCCGTAAACAAAAATCAGTAACAGTTGAACATCACTACCGAGTTTATATATTTACAGCTATCATTGATCAACAATTGCAAGAGCTAAATAATAGATTCAATGAGCAGGCAATCGAGCTTCTTAAGTTGAGCACAGCTCTAGATCCTAGAAATAGCTATAAATTATTCAATGTTGAAGATATATGCTTACTTGTTGACAAGTTCTATCCTCAAGATTTTTTTGACCAAGAAAAAATTCATTTGAGACTTCAGTTGCAGCATTATGAGCTTGATGTACCTAATCATCCAAAGTTAAAGAGCATGTCATCGATTGCTGATTTATGTCAAGGACTGGTTGAAACATGAAAATCAACAATTTATCCACTAGTTGACAGGTTGATTCGGCTTATTTTGACTCTTCCTGTTTCGACAGCAACTACTGAACGAGCTTTCTCAGCGATGAAGATTGTTAAAACAAGACTTCGTAATCGGATGGAGGATGATTTTCTTGCAAATTATTTGATTGTCTACATAGAAAAAGAAATTGCTGAAAGATTCACAATTGATATGATAATCGATAATTTCTATTCTATGAAAGAACGACGAGCACAATTAAAATAAATATGTAAGAATCATTCTTTATTATTTTTTACTTTATTTCAAAGTTTATCAAACATAAATAATGCTTCGCTTTAGCTAATGTTTCTTTTATACTTTGTATGTTTATATTTGATTTGATAGGTATAAAGACCAACAACATTAAAGTGATGGATATATCATAAAGATGGAATTAACTTCATTGCTTTGACTGAATTCGGTATTGCTCCAAACCTTTTACCTTATACAAAGATCATTATATGTTTGTAATAAGTTATTTGAATAAAACTAAATAATGCAGGTTTTTTATTTATTAAAACAAATATTATATATTGTTATATTATTTTTGGCCACCCCTAACAAATAATCCTAGCTCCGCCCCTGCCTGGAGAGGGTGACTATTATAAGTTCCATGAAAAGAAAGGACATCAAATTGATAGATGAATTGAGTTCCACCAAAAAGATGCAAGAATGTTGACCGTAAGGGAGTTAAGGATTGGGGCTATGGAGGGTAGTGATGTGGTAAGAGTGATGGAGAGTCAAGAGAAGAGGATTAAGGTATGTAGGGTCTAACCAACAGTGAATGAATCACCAAAACTGATCTTGACTAAACCTTCATGTACAAGAAATGTGATGCCTTACAATTATGGTTATACCTTTAATATCAAAACTCTTGTTCCTTTGTTACAAGCTGAGATAAGTGGGCTGACTCACAATGGTCATTGCTTAACTCTTGAAGACTTAATAAAAGCTAAAGTCAAAGAAATGATAGAACTTGATAAGGAATTTAAGGTCAGAAACCTGTAACTGAGGAAAAAACAAATGAATTCCTGGAATTAATATAACATAGTGAATACTGCATAGAGGATCAACTTAAGAAAACTTAAGCTAGGATCTCCTTATATCTCTGATACTCACCTCTAAGCTGCACCAAAATGCTTTACAAAAAGTATTGAACAAACCTTACGTACCTTAGGATATTGAGTAGAAAAACATGGAACATCTGGTAGGGAGAATCCATGCGATCAATTACTTGTACTACATATAAGATAAGCTGGATGTCAAAAAAATTGGACACAACAAGCCCCTGTATATCACTATCAAATGCAAAGATTGCCTCGTTGGCAAAGTACTCAATGAAAATGGTTAAGCTCCTTATATGTTACCAAAACACATGCTGGATGAAATGCTTGTGAATCCATCACACATGCAACCAAGTGTAATGATGGCCAGATCTTACGATGGTTCCCAAAACAAGTAGTGGGGATGATGGAGATAAAATTAGCTATAGGACCATAAATTAACTTAGTAACAGTAAAAGTAATGAATATTCGCCCTTCTTATAGCAAGTTGTTGGGAAGTCCATGGATATATTATATTAGAGTTGTAACGTCATCTTTACATCAGTGCTTGAAATATATCATGAATGAGATGCTGATAACTGTTAAGGCTGAAGAAACAATGTTTATAATAAGGAATGTGGTTGTACCATCATCGAGGCAGAAGATTGCAAGGACAAGAATATATTATTTTGAAATTGTGAACAATTAATGGGTCCCTAAGAACACGGTAAAGGCAACTAAATGCTTCATGAAACATAAGATTCCATTCTAATATGAACTTGACACTAGAATGCCGGAAAGGGTCAATCTAATAAAGATAAAATATATTGATCAAAGATTTGGGCTTGGATGCAAGCTCAAAACGAAAGATTATAGATGAGTTATTGATATGAGAAGAGAGAAATTAATGGCTAAAATTGAGGGACAAGAGCTTGATGAAGATCTGGTTATCCCTCTAATTAGGGTTTCATTCCTAAATGCTGCATATGTGATGCAACTTGATAAAGGACTAGAAAACCTTGGTTAGAAACTTTCTATAATAGACATAAACACCTTGGAGAGAAAAGAAGGTTAAGGGAGATGCTAAGAGGACAAAGCTTAGAAATGAGGATGAAATGTTGCCATAACTGACCATCCATAATTTTAAAGAAGTCTTTTCCAAGAATTTCATGCAAAAGCTGGCTAAGGGTGAGAAATTTCAAAACCTGATGACCTAGAAAGCCCTATTGATGTTTAAAATATAAACTAGCATTGATTGTCTCAAAGTGCTTTTATATGTCAACTAAGTTTTATCTTTGTTGTTGAGCCTACTTTTTCTGAATGATGAGGTCATGCATTTTTCAAAATTCATTTTTTATTTTATTTGCGCATTTACACCAAACACTTTCTGCTTTCAAGACTTCTAAAAGCAGATCTTCCACAACATCATATACACCTTGCACCAATAATGAATTGTCAAATTTTAATGAATATGTAGTGGCTATAGAAAAAGAATAATGAGATGAAAATAATATCAGGGAATTCATAAAATTAATAGAGTAGTATGAATAAGCCTGGAAACCCGTTATAAAAGAACTTGAGACCATAAACATAGGTGATGATGAAGCTAAAAAGGACCTAAAAATATAAGCCTAGATTACTCTTGAGAAAATAGCATAAATGATTGCTTTACTACAAGAATATACATATGTTTTTTCTTGGTCCTACAAAGATATGTCTGGTTTGGATACAAATATTATAGTACACAGGGTATCACTTGTAAAAGGATGCAGCCAATCAAACAAAAGTTAAGGAAAACCCACCCAAACATCTTGATCAAAGTCAAGGAAGAAATTGAGAAGTAGTGGAACATTATTTTTTTTGAAGTAGTTAAATATTCACAATAGGTATCTAACATAGTTATCGTACCAAAAAAGGAGGGGAAGATCAAAGTCTGCATGGACTTTAGAGATTTGAATAGAACTAGCCCTAAATATAACTTTTGTTTTTTGTATATAGATGTTTTGGTCGACAACGTTGCATTCAATTCCATATATTCCTTTATGGATGACTTTTCAAGGTACAAACCAAATAAAAATAACTCTAGCAGATAAAGAGAAAACAATCTTTGTCACGCCTAGGAACATTCTGCTACAAAGTTATGTCATTCGGGTTGAAGAATGCAGGGACCACCTACCAGAATGCCATGATGATTCTTTTTCATGATATAATGCAAAAAAAAAAAAATTGAGGTGTATGTGGATAATATGATTGCCAAGTCTAAGAAAAGAGAGTCATGTTTAAATTTTAAAAAAAGTTGTTCAATAGATTAAGAAAGTACAAACTGAGGCTCAACTCTACAAAATGTTCATTTGGATTTAAGTCTGGGAAGTTACTAGGATTCATGGTAAATGAGAGATGGATAGAGGTGGATCTTGATAAAGTGAAGGTTATTCAATCTATGCCATCTCCTAAGATAAAAAAGGAGGTGAAGGGGGATTCTTAGGAAGATTGAATATATTTCTCGATTTATATCTCAGCTAATAACATGTGAACCTATCTTTCAGCTATTGAGGAAAAAGAATCCTAGAACTGGAATAAGGAGTCTCAAGAAGCCTTCAATAAAATCAAGCAATACTTACAGAACTCACCTCTGCTTGTTCCTCGTATACTAAGAAGGCCTTTAATATTATATCTGATAGTGACTAAAACAGTTATGAAATGTGTACTAGACCAGCATGATGAAACCATAAAGAAAGAAAGAGCCATTTATTATTTGAGTAAAAAGTTCATAGAATGTGAGTCTAGATACATTGTAATAATAAAAAAAGCTATGTTGTGCACTAATATGGGCAGAAAAAAGATTACAACACTATATATTGTATCATTACTACATGGATAATTTCAAAGGTGGATCCTTGAGGTATATCTATGAGAAGCCTTATTTATCAAGTTAAATTGCAAGGCGATAAGTTCTGTTTGAGGAATACAACATAGTGTATATGAAAAGGAAGTTGTGAAAGAGAACGTAATTGGTGACCATTTGGCTAACAATGCCTTTGAAGATTATGAGTCATTGAATTTTGACTTTCTTGAAGAAGATGTGTTGTTGGTTGATGAAAGAAAAAAAGAAAAATTGATGGATCATATATTTTGATGGAGAAATAAATATGTGTGGTAATAGAGCTAACACAATAATAATCTCTCATGATTAAAAACAATACTGGTTTCGGCTAAACTGCAATTTGAATGCACCAACAATACAGACAAGTATGAGGCTTGCATCCTTAATTAAAAAGCTGCATTAGAGCTGAAGATTAGAAAGATAGATGTGTATGGTAAATCAATGTTGATTATCTGTCAGGTGAAAGGAGAGTGGCAAACCAAGGAAGAAAAGCTGAGACCCTATCAAGAGTATATGTCCAAACTTATAAAAGAGTTTGAAGAGATAGAGTCCGTTCATCTAAGAAGAGAAGGGAACCAGTTTGCTAACATTTTGGCCACACTGGTTGTCATAGCTAGAATTGACTTTGAGCATAGGGTACAACCAATAAACATTGATATCAAAAATTTCTCAGCCCATTGTTGCTTAGTTGAAGAAGAGATAAATGGAAACCATTAGTACTACAATATCAAGAACTTTGTGCAAAGCTAGGAATATCCCAAGGAAGCATCCATAAAAGATAGAAAAACCTCAAGAAGATTGGTTATGGATTTCTACTTAGACGGAGAGGTCTTGTATAAAAAGATCATTCGACGAAACCTTGTTGATATGTTTTGAATAAGGTTGAGGCTAGAAATGCATTATGAGAAGTTCGTGAAGAAATTTGCTCAACTCATGCTAGTGGTCACATAATGACAAAAAAGATACAAAGAGTTGGTTATTTCTGGATGACTTTAAAAAGAGATTGCATCGACTATGTTAAAAAATGTCATTAATGTCAAGTGTATTTTGATAAAATAAATGCACCTCCAGCTCCTCTGTTCCATGGACATTTGCGATGTGAGGAATTGATGTGATTGGGTCTGTCAATCCAAAATCCAATAAAAGGCACAGGTTTATCCTTATGGCTATCGACTACTTCACAAAATGAATAGAAACTAGTTCATATGCTTATGTGACATCGATGGTGGTGAAAAGGTTTATAGAAAAGGACTTAATCTGTCGATATGATCCACCGACAAGATAGTGATTGATAATGCTCAAAACTTCAACAATAAGATGATAGTGGAGTTTTGTGCAAAATGAAAAATCAAGTATTCTATTTCCTCACCATATAAGCAAAAAAATGAACATTGTAAAAGTTGTCAACACAAATGTCAAGAAGATTATTTAGAAAATTATGGTCACTTACAAAGATTGGCATAAAATGTTCTCATTTTCCCTTCATGCATTTTACGCTGCAGTTAGAACTTTAATGGGAACTACCCTGTATTTTTTAGTATATGGAATGAAGGTTGTGATGCCTTTAGAAGTAGATATATTTTCTTTGAGATTTTTGATAGATGTTGAGCTGGAAGAGGCCTAGAAGGCCTAAGTGAGATATGAATAGCTAAACCTCATCAGTAAGAAAAGGGTAGCTGTGATTTTTCATCACCAACTTTACTAGAAAAGAATAGCTAAGGCATATAGTAAGATGGTTTGACCTTGAGTGTTCCGCGAAGGGAATCTAGTGCTGAATGGATGGAGAAGACCAGAGAAAATGAGTATCAAACTACGAGGATCCTTATGTAGTGAAGATAGTTCTCTTAAAAAAAGCTTTAATGTTGTTTAGAATGAATGGATAAGATCTAGTTAGACTTATGAATTCTGATTTTGTAAAGAAATACTACGTATGATGTATCCAATTTCTTCCCAAATCAATAAAGTGAAGTTTGGCCATGAATTCTTCGTGTAAAGAACCTTTCTTTATAAATTGCATAATCTTATAGCATTTAAAATCCTTTTCCTAAAAAAATCTTGAAAAGAACTAGCTTTATGCATCACGAGGAATGAATCATAATATGTTCAAGATGAGATTTAAGTAATTATTGATTAGGAGGTGACCAAACTAAACAAACTAAAACTAACTATGAGATAAAACCTGTCTCAAAATGGCATTTTAAATTGCATGGATAAATGGTTGGTAGTGACTTAGTAATCACCCGCAAGTTCTTTTGAAAAAGGATAGTTTATATATATATATATATATATATATATATATATATATATATATATATAAAAAATATGTGTTTGAAATGAAGAAATGTCATCTTTTTATCCCTTCACTTTCTAAGAATATATCCCTTGTAGTCTTATTTGAGCTTGAATAATTTTTTCTTTGTAAAAAACTCTTACTAGGATTACACCCCTATTAGAGGCAAAAAGGAAATGTGAGCAAACTGTCAAAATGCATGCATGGATCTATAAAAGTTAGATCCTAACACTAGGGGCCATCATCATTAAAAAAAAAGGAAAAAAAGAATAAGAACTGGGAAGCAAAAAAGAAAGAAGAAATGAAAGAAAGAAAAGAAAAGGAAAAGGAAATGATGATTTGATGATGCTCCAAGACTTCTATCTAAATGAAGTCCATGATACAACTTCACAAAAGAAAAAAGATTGAAGAAAAATGATCTTATGTTTTTAAACTTTTAAATACTTTTTTAGCCTTAAAACATCCATTTCTTTCATACCTCATAGCCACAGTCTATATCACATGCCTTTAGAAATCTTTTCTAATCAAGCACACACAACTTTGGTTGATAAACAACTTTAGTTGATAAACGATGATCTTACCTTTCACATGAAGTGATAAAATGGCTATATCACATGCCTTCAGAAATCCTTTCTAATCAAGCACACACAACTTTGGTTGATAAACGATGATCTTACTTTTCACATGAAGTGATAAAATGAGTAGTGGCCCGCTCTTATTCATGCAAGAAAAATATAAATTTTAACACGAGGCAAATTTTGATTTTATATAGATTTTCAAATAAATACTTAGAAACTACTTTAAAAATTGAAACAGAAGGTCGCCTCTAGTAAAATCCTTACCTAAGATAACTAACACTCTAAAAGTGATAAAATCCTCAAGGGAATTACTTGAAGAACTTTTTAGATGCATACATTAAAATTTTCATTTTTCATTAACAAAACCAAGTGTTTTAAAGATTTGTTCTTGAAAAAGATTTATGTGCTAAAACAAACCAAAAAGCCCTTGAAATGGAAAAGGAAATTAAAGTATTGAAAAGAACATGATGGAAAGCAATGTCAAATCACATATTCAGTGGAGTAAGAAAGAGCCCTATAAGAAACAAAAGCTAAAGACTTCTTCCCAAGAATAAAGACGACAAGAGATGCAACAAAGAAAACAAATCTTGGCTTAAGCATACAAATGCAAACAAATGAACCAACTCACACCTTAAAGAGGAGTTCATAGGAAATCATGCCAAAAAAGAGTTGCACAAGAGAATAACTATAAGAATATGGATCGCATTGTCACATGTGTGCGGCGTCGCGATCATCATCCACCCTCTCAAGGTGAAATGTAAGTCTATCTGGAAAATATAGAGAGACAAGGAATTCTTGTCTCTTATCAGTAAAATATGGAATGAGAGTCGCCACCTAGTATTTTGGTTACTAGGAACCCTAACTGGTCTTAGAGATGGGGTACGGAGACTAGTTGCGTAAAGGGAAGGTATTAGCACCTCAAATACGCCCTACCTAAGGAAAGCTGTATTTTTAATTGTCTAATAAAATCTACGGTTTTGGTTGTGTTTTCTAATTATTGCTCATGTCTGTCTAAGATTTAAGAAAAACCCTCCTCAAGAAGGAGATTCTTATCTTAATGGGGTAAAACCCAACCGTTCTAGCATCTGATAAAAGAAAATTTAATATCCGAAATACGTATTACGTGTGATGTAGTACCCCAGACAATAAAAGACAAAATAAATTTTTTGTGTTTTTTTGAAATTTTGGCCAATGTTCTCTAGACTTTAATAAACAGGTTATTAAAGCCAAAATGCATCCTAAAACATTATTTTTTGGTGTATGAAAAACACAAAATGATTTTTTAGCTTTAAGACACTTGGCCATATATACAAAAATATTTTTTTCTTTTTTCAATTTTTTTAAGTTGACGAAAACCGGGTATTTTAATACCGGATTTTGTATTTTTACGACATAAAATACAGACTGATATTATACAAAATAGCATAAAATAAAATGTGTTGAAATCACAAAATTATATATATATATATATATATATATATATATATATTGCTGGGCTGGACTCAGCCCAGCCCCCATCAGCTTTACCTCGCCTACAGATACGTGCACGTCTTGCATTGCGAGGGAAGAAATGAAAGCAAAAGAAAAAGGGGTGGACGATTTACCTGGAGAAGTGAAACGCGGCCTTATTTATTAGTGATGGCCAGCGGTGGTGGTGGTTCCAGGAGGCGGTCCATCTTTTTCCCTCCCTTTTTTTTTTCTTCTTTTTTTTTTCTACTTGTTTTTCTTTTTCTCTTTCTCTTCTTCCTTATTTTCTCTCTTTTGTTCTTTCTCTTCTTTTTTTTTCCTATTTTTCTCCTCTGTTTTTCTTCCTCTCTTTCTCTCTTCTTCCTTATTTTTTTATGTTCTTTCTCTTCTCTTTCTTCCCGTCCCCTGTCTCCTTTCTCCCTTGTATTTATAGGCAAAACAAGGGAGAAAAGGAGACCTACTATCCCTGCCCAATCAATGGCACAGGGGTAGGGTGACCGAGGCGGCCCCTTTGCAGTCGCCCCTACACCACCCGAGGAACACCTCTCCTCCCTTTTCTCCAACACGTGGAAAGCTTTGGGCAAGTAGGGGTCCTTGGTCGACGTCTTTTTGAAAGAAAAAACGGTGGAAAACAAAGGAATAAAAATCTTCTTCTTCCCTTGCTTCGCGCGTCCAGGGGAAGAAGAAGACCCACGGTGCCGTTCAAAACAACACCGTTTCGGGCTTATTTTTTATTGTAATGAATAGTGGATGAAACGGAGCTATTTTGGACAAAATGTGCCGTTTCATTTAAAAGAAAAAGGCGGTAAAAAAGTGTCCAAGTCCAAATCAGTCTTCAATTTGAAATTTATTCAATCAAGTCCTAAATTGCAATTTTGATTTTAAAATCAATTCAATTGTATCCCTGCTAAATTCAATCGTCGGCCCTGAAGTTGGCCATCTTTTCCAAATTGGTCCTTGGTTTTGGATTTATGCAATTCGACCCTCAATTGATCACCAACTTCCGATTTTCTTCAATCTAGTCACTGATCCAATCAATTTCAGTGCCTCCATTTACGCGTCTTTTCTCGTTTGATCCCTGGTTTTGGATTTCTTCAATTAAGTCCTTAATTGGCCATCAAACTTCAATATTTATGCAATTAAGCCTCTGATTTGACAAAATTATAATTTGACACCAGAACTTTAATTTCTTCCAATTAAAGACCAAATTGACTTCAAAATCCAATTTTCTTTCAATCAAACTCTTCATAAACTCAATTAAATTTTTAATAAATTTAATTTAGTCTAATAAACATCTGATTCTAGACATTTCTTCCTCAAATTGAATTTTCTTTGTCAACAGGGCTCTCATCAGTCAACAAAATACTGTCAAATTTCAATCTTTGTATTTTGAACCTCCTTAACCAAATTTTAGCCATTTTCTAGGAGTTGTAGCATCCTCTTTTCACTGCTATTATTTTTTATTTTTCTTCTGAATATATTTTTAGTTTTTTTGCGTTTTCTTCTTTTTTGTACGGGAACCCAAAAATGGATTACAACAAATACCCCTCTTTACAATACTTACAAAGCAAAGACTTTGCGTAGTAAGTTTAGTAAAGATAAACAAAAGTGGTCTTCCGAAATTGGCCTTCTCAAGCTTGGTCGACCAAAAAACTAATTCGGCGATTCCTTTGTATCAAAGCTAAAAGGTTATGTGTGGTTAGGTTAAACTGAGATCCTTTTCGTCGATCCCCTTTAACCAATACCAAAATCCTGTGTGGTTGGGCTAAACTGAGATTCCTTTTGCCAATCCCTTTTAACCAGAACCAAAATCCAAAGTGGTTGGTAATACCACGGTTCAATAAAGACTATTCTTGCAAACAAGATTACTCCCTTCTTTTTCCCTTCCCTGGTAAAAACTAATCTCTTTGTTACTCCACCTTCAATGATTCCTTCTTTGTCCACAAACTCGCTAGACATCAATTCAGATATTTCCTCAAGCAAGTCAAAAACAAAACTATGTATGCAATGCTCTAAAGTGGAATGATAATGCATGCACCCTTACCTGACTTGAAACATAGGTCCCCGAGGTCTCGTAAAACCCTTCCCCTAGTATGAGCTTATTTTGTGTGTTTGTAGTCAGACGTTGGCATGTGTTTGTTGCACTGTCTTTCTTACCCATCATATTTCAAGGAATAACTCTCCACTTTTTCACTGGTGCCCCCTTTTTCATTCTTCATTACCCTTGTTTATCATGCTCTTGCCAATGCTTCTATTTGTCTTTCTCAAAATGAAGGGCTTTTGGGTTTTTGTCTCAGCATAAAAAGAAAAAGACAGGTTTTCCATAAGAAATCTTTAACAAAACTTGAAATTGTTCATGACTACTAGAACTTTCAACATACACACTAAAGACTTGTTTAAGCAATTCCCATTACGGGTTTTATCGATTGCAATTTGTCTTTAGGTCAAGCTCTTCTTTTTCCTTTTAATGATGACCTTCTGTTTAATCTTTTCAAAAGGTTTCAAGTATATACCTGAAAAGGTGATTAGTACTTAAAAGTGCATTTTTTTCAAGGTTTTATATCATCTTTTGCACATGAAGTATCAATAACTCCTTAAATAAAGCATGTTTTATAATAACAAGTCTGATACCATAAGATACCTTTAATTTATGGTACATGTTCATCTTAAATGCAGGCCTATCACATAAATGAAAGGATTGATTGATGAGTTTAAGTACGGAAATTGAAAGGACAAGGAGAGGGCCAAACTTAGAAAAAAGATGTTGGTTCAGTCCAAACTGGAACACTGTTCGGTCATTGGGTCATATTTGGAGCTGTAGATCTTGGATTTAGGTCTGCCTTATATGGATAGAAAGTTAAGACATAGGCCTAAAACTTTCATGCAGAGTCCAAGATTTAAAAAGGCCGTTTTTAAGTTCAAATTGTAGCAACAACGGAGAAGTCTAAATCTGTTCTGCAGCACAGATACTATTTAGTGTTCAGCCCATATCTCGAGTTCTAGAATTCCAAATGACCTCAACTTTTTTTTTCTGGAAAGCTGAGACAATTTCCTAGAACTTTCATGATTTAAGTCTGTTCAAATTATGACGTTATCAATGATTTTTTGGCAGACAAGAAGATAAGAATTATCACCAAGTCAAGATGTGGTCACCCACTCAACAATTAGTCAACAAATCAATTGTTCCGAATTTTAGCCTATAAAAGTAGGCATTTGCCATGTATCTAGGCATCTTGGTTTTTAGATCAAGATCATGTTCTTACTCTCTCTTTATATTTTGTAATGCTTAAGTTTTGCTTATATTAATCTCTTGCTTATGCTTTTCATTTCCTTTTCTTGTTTATTTATATTTCTCTCTTTCATTATGTTTAACTAAGTTTATCATGTGAAGGTGAAAAGGTTACACTAATGATGTAAGAATAAGTATAATATAAATTCAACATGGACCTTAATGTTTGATACTAACATGTTTTATATTTGTTATCTTGTTCACTTTTAATACTTTGCTTGTTAAATGGTTAATCTAAATTTATGTTGTATAACCCTTGGTACAACAAATACTTGGCACTTTCATAGCCCAACCGTATGGTATAACCGACAC
>Ga0325401_1001749_pt1 | contig 18687 bp, 17 predicted proteins | sample PopdelMetagenome_FD_205666 | JGI IMG/M metagenome (GOLD analysis project Ga0325401, IMG submission 205666) | Populus deltoides microbial communities from Bellville, Georgia, United States - Xylem-PdKOR-R2 | ecosystem: Host-associated > Plants > Phyllosphere > Stem > Wood/Secondary xylem | place... | reverse complement strand
TCGACGGGATCACCGACCGGCTGATCCCGCTGTTCGCGATCGGGGCGTTCCTGACCTTCTCCGTCAGCCAGATCGGGATGATCGCGCATTGGCGGCGGCAGCGCGGGGCGGGGGGCGGGCACAAGCGCGCGCTGGCGATCAACACGGCGGGCGCGGTGACGACGGTGGTCGCGCTGGTCGTCATCACCGCGGCGAAGTTCGTCGAGGGTGCGTGGATCGTGACGCTGGCGGTGCCGCTGACGATCGCGGTGCTGCTGTGGGTGAATCGGTACTATCGGCGGCAGAACCGGCTGCTGACCCCGCGCACCGACTTCTGCGTCGACGAGACCGAGCCGCCGACGGTGCTCGTCGCCTATGAGGAGCGCAACCGGATGACCGACCGGGCGCTGCGCTTTGCCATGACGCTGTCGCCCGATGTGGTGGCGGTGCATTTGCTGCGGCTGGAGGGGCCGGACGAGGCGGCGGAGGACCTGCCCGAGCTGCGCGACCAGTTCGCGCGCGAGGTGGCGGAGCCGCTGACCCGGGCGGGGCTGAAGGTGCCGCGGCTGATGCTGATCCCGGCGCCATATCGCGAAATTCACGGCCCGCTGCTGCGGCTGGTGGAGAAGATCGACGCGGATACGCCGGGGCGATCGGTGGCGATCATCATCCCCGAGCTGGTGACCAGGCACTGGTGGCAGGCGCTGCTCCACGGCCGCCGCGCCGTCCAGCTGCGGGCGGCGCTGCTGGAGCATGCGGGACCGCGGCTGATGGTGGTGACGTCGCCGTGGAAGAGCCGGTAGCACCTGCCAGGGGGGACGGCGACGGAGGGGGAGGACGCCCGAACGCCCTTCGTCGCTGACCTTCCCCTCCGTCAGCTACGCTGACACCTCCCCCTGGCGGGGGAGGATGCAATCAGGCGACCGCCTGCACCGGCATCGCGGGGGCGTAGCGTTCGATCATCTGCTGGCAGAAGTCGGCAAACGCCTGCGGCTCGCGGGCGGGGCTGGTGTGGTGTTCGGAGAGGCCGAGGTGCTCCGGGGTGAAGCAGAAGGTGACGGTGACGTCGAACTCGGCGAGCGCCTCCATCTGCCGGTCGAACCAGCCGAGCGCGTCGGGGCGGAAGCTGTCGGCCCAGCTGAGCCCGGTCCGGAGCTTGCGGGTGCCGAGCCGCTTCATCCACTCGACCGCGCTGTCGAGGCGCGGGTCCTGGTAATGGAACCACTGCATCAGCCCCATGCGGTCGGCGACGCGGGCATAGGCGTCGAGCGCGGGCTTGGGCGTGCCGTCGGCGCGGATCAGGCCCATGTAGAAGTGGCGGTAATAGCTCGACCCTTCCGCCTCGCGATGGCGGGTGGTGGCGCCCCATTCCTGCGGCAGGTCGAACAGCGAATACCAGTACACGCGGTCCACGCGGCCGAGCAGCAGTTCGGCGGTCTTTTCCACGCCGAAGACCTGCACTTCCTCCGCGCCGAACGAACCGACGCCGACTTCGGTGACCCAGACGGGCTTGTGAGTGACCGCCTCGATCTCCGCGACCTTGTTGGGCCATTCGCCGATCTGCCACAGGTTCCAGTCGAGCGGGAAGCCGTGGACCGCGACGACGTCGACCGCATCGAGCGCGCCATGGCCTTCCATCCGCTTGACCCAGAGCGGGTCGATCGGCGACATGCCGCCGAGCACGCGAGTGACCGCGGGGTTGGCGCGGTGGATGGCGTTGCCGGCGAGCGTCACATGCTCGGCGAAGCGCGACCAGTCGGGATCGAGCTCCGGGTCCCAATGGGACTTGTTGTTGGGCTCGTTCCAAATCATCGCGGCTTCAATCACTTGGCGCTCCTGTTGGCCGGATAGACGGCGGTGGGTCCGTAGCCGCCATAAGGTACTGGCGCCACCCGGCAAAGATAGACCTCGTTCTCCGGATGCGCCTCGATCGTGAAGCCGGCGGCGCGCAGCATCGCTTCGGAACAGGCGCGGTTGGGGGCCCACCAGTTGGTCCAGTCGCCCGCGAACTGACGCTCGATGAAGTGCATCCGGGGATAGGCCGGGTCGTCGAAGAAGGGCGGCGGATCGAAGCTGCCGGGGACGAAGAAGGGGTGGTCCTCGATCGGGGTCCAGCCCTCGCGCGAGCCCTGCTGCATCGTCTGGAAGAGCATCAGGTCATCCGCGACATGCTCGCGGATCAGGTCGAGCGCGAGCAGCGGGTGGCGCAGGTGGTAGAGGACGCCCATGAAGATCACGAGGTCGAACCGCTCGCCCAGCGCGCCGACGTCGTAGACCGACAGGTTGCGGAACTCGACGCCGTCAAAGCCGAGCGCGCGAGTGGCGAGCCGGGCCTGTTCGAGGTAGCGGTCGTCGGCGTCGATGCCGAGCACGCGGGATGCGCCGCGCTTCTTCATCTCGACCGAGTAGAAGCCGGCGTTGCAGCCGATGTCGAGCACCGACTTGCCGGTGAGGTCGGCCGGGATGGCGTCGGCGAAGCGGGCGTATTTGAAACGGGGATAGTCGCCCAGGAAGTGGTCGGGCGCGGTGTGGAGCCCGTTGCCGAGATCGATGTTGTGGAACCAGGGGGCGAGCGCCGCCACCTCTTCGTCGAGGGCCATCACCCGATCCTTTCGTTGAGGCTGATGAGCTTCGCGCCCCAGTCGCCCGCCACCAGCCGGGTGACCGAGGCGGGTCCGACCTCGAAGCGGAGGAGGTTGTCGAGGGGTAGGCCCAAGACGTCGGCGATGGCGGCGCGGATCATGTCGGAATGGGTGACCATCGCCACGACCTCACCGTCGCTCGTGCGGTCGGTGGCGTGGAGGTGGGCGACGATGCGGGCCTGTGCCTCGGCCATCGTCTCCCCGCCGGGGATGCGGGCGGTACCGCGGTGACTATTCCAGCGGTCCCAGGCGGGATCGCCGTGGAGGCTGCCGAACTCCGCGCCCGTCCAGTCGCCCATGTCGATCTCGAGGAGTGCCTCGACGGGCGTAGGCGTGGGCAGACCGGCGGCGCTGGCGATCGCGACGGCGGTGGCGCGGGTGCGACCCAGCGGGCTGCATTCGACCCGGTCGATCCGCTCGTGCGCCAGTGCCGCGCCGAGACGGGCGGCCTGGTCGCGGCCCTCGTCGCTCAGGGGCACGCCCGGCATCCGGCCGCTGAGACGGCGGTCGAGATGGATGTGCGCGGCGTGGCGGATGAGGAGGATGGTGGCCGTCACGGTCGGTCCTGAGCTTTGCGACCCCGAAACGATCGTCGGCCAAGAACCCCTTGGAGGACGGCCGGTTCCCGTGCAAGGAACAAAGAAGAAGAAGCTGCGTTGGGAAGCGCGGAACGAAGGGGTGACCGCGTGGCTGGCAGCTACTTAGAAGCTGGCCGACCGAACCGGTCAAGTCATACAGGTTAAGGCGGGGGCATGAGCGAGACGATCCTGATTACCGGCGGTGCGGGTTTCATCGGCCGCTTCGTGTGTGACGAGCTGCTGCGCCGGGGCAACACCGTGCGCGTGCTCGACAGCCTGATCGAGCAGGTCCACGGCGATCTGGATGCGGGTGGCCGCCCGCCGCTGCTCAACCCCGACGTCGAACTGGTCCGCGGCGACGTGCGCAACGGCGATGTCGTGGCGCGCGCGCTCAAGGGCGTCGACAGCGTGGTCCACCTCGCGGCCGAGGTCGGCGTCGGGCAGTCGATGTACGAGGTCGAGCGCTACACCTCAACCAACGACGTCGGCACCGCGGTGCTGTTCGAGAAGCTCATCGACCAGCCGGTGCGGCGCGTCGTCACCGCGTCGTCGATGTCGATCTATGGCGAGGGGCTGTACCGCGACGCCGATGGCGGGACGGTGGAGGACGCCGAGCGGCACGGGCTTCGCGACGGCCTGAGCAACTGGGAGCCGGTGGACGGCCAGGGCCGGCCGATGTCGCCGGTCGCGACGCCGGAGTGGAAGCGGCCCAACCTCGCGTCGATCTATGCGCTCAACAAGTACGTGCAGGAGCGCACGACCCACATCATGGCCGCGCCCTATGGCATGGAGGGCGTGTGCCTGCGCCTGTTCAACGTCTATGGTCCGGGGCAGGCGCTGTCGAACCCGTATACCGGGGTGCTCGCGATCTTCGCGTCGCGGTTCCTGAACGGGCAGGCACCGATGATCTTCGAGGACGGCGAGCAGCGGCGCGATTTCGTCCATGTCACCGACGTGGCGCGGGCGTTTGCGGATGCGCTGGTGCTGCCCGCGGCGGTGGGGGGCACGTTCAACATCGGATCGGGGCGCGACCGGTCGGTGCGCGAGGTCGCGATCGAGCTGGCGCGGGCGATGGGCAAGAATGACCTGACGCCGGAGATCGTCGGCAAGGCGCGGATCGGGGATATCCGCCACTGCTTCTGCGACACCTCGCTCGCCACCGAGAAGCTCGATTTCCGCGCAACGGCGGATTTCGGGCAGGGGCTGGCGGAGCTGGCGGAATGGGTTGCGCAGCAGACCGCGACCGACAACGTCGCGCAGATGCGCGCCGAGCTGGAGAAGCGGGGCCTGGTCGCATGAGCGACGCCCGGCTGGGTCGCATGAGCGATGGGGCACCGATCCTGATTACCGGCGGGGCGGGGTTCATCGGCTCCAACCTCGCCGATCGGCTGGCGGGCGAGGGGCACCGGGTGCGGGTGTACGACGCGCTGTCGCGCAGCGGGACCGAGCGGAACCTCCAATGGCTGCAGGCACGGCATGGCGACGCGATCGAGTTCGTCCATGCCGATATCCGCGATGGTGACCGGCTGGCGGCGGCGGCGGCGGATGTGCAGGCGGTGTTCCACCTTGCGGCGCAGGTGGCGGTGACCACCTCGATGGCCGACCCGCGCGAAGACCATGACATCAACATCGGCGGGACGTTCAACCTGCTCGAGGCGCTGCGCAAGCGGGGCGAGGCGGTGCCGCTGGTGTTCGCGTCGACCAACAAGGTCTATGGCGACCTTTCCGACCTGGCGTTCGAGCGCGAGCACGACGCGTATGTGCCCGTCGACGCCCGGGTGCGGGCGCACGGCATCTCCGAGGCGCGGCCGCTCGACTTCCACACCCCCTATGGCGTGTCCAAGGGCGCGGCGGACCAGTATGTGCTCGATTATGCGCGCAGCTTCGGGCTGCCCGCGTGCGTCATCCGGATGAGCTGCATCTATGGCCAGCGACAGATGGGGACCGAGGACCAGGGCTGGGTCGCGCACTTCCTGATCCGCGCGCTCGAAGGCCAGCCGATCACGCTGTACGGCGACGGCTATCAGGTGCGCGACATCCTGGACGTGGCCGATGCGGTCGAGGTGTATGTCCGGGCGTGGCGGTCCATCGACCGAGTTGCGGGGCGCGCGTTCAACCTGGGAGGCGGTCCGGCCAATGCGGTCTCGCTGCGCCAGTTGCTCCAGTACATGGGCGAGCTGGTCGGGCGCGAGGTCGAGTTGTCGTTCTCGGACTGGCGGGCGGGCGACCAGCGCTATTTCGTCGCGGACGCGTGCGCGGTGGAGGCGGCGCTGGACCTGCCGCGGCGGCGCGACTGGCGCGACGGGGTGGCGCGGCTGGCGGCGTGGCTGGCCGAGGAGCGGCGGCTGAACCTGCCGTTCGCGCAAAGGCCGCCCGAGGCGGTGGCCGCCAAGGCGCTGGTATCGTGACTCGGGTGCTGATGACCGCCGATGCCATCGGCGGGGTGTGGCACTATGCCGTCGAACTCGCGGGCGCGCTCGCCCCGATGGGGATCGAGACGGTGCTGGCGGTGCTGGGGCCGATCCCCGACCGTGCGCAGCGGGATGCGGCGGCGGCGATCCCGGGATGCACGCTGATCGAGACCGGGCTGCCGGTCGATTGGCTGTGCGATCGCGCCGAGCCGGTGCTTGCCGCGGGACGGGCGATCGCGGCGCTGGCAGCGGAGCATGGCGCGGACCTGATCCACTGCAACATGCCCAGCCTGCTGGCGGCCGGGCCGACGGGTGTGCCGGTGCTGGCGGTCGACCATGGCGGGATCGGGCCGTGGTGGCGCGCGGCGTACGGTATGATGCCGCCGGCAGCCTATGCGTGGCTCGACGAGCTGGTCCGTGCTGGGCTGACCGCCGCCGATGCGGTGGTCGCTCCGAGCGCGAGCCATGCGGCGGTGCTGGCGGAGCATTACCGGCTGGGGGTCGCGCCGCTCGCGATCCATAACGGGCGGACGCCGGCGGCGCTGCCGGACGCACCTGCGGCGACGACGGGGGTATTCACCGCCGGGCGGCTGTGGGACCCGGTCAAGGCGACCGCGCTGCTCGATGCGGTGGCGGCGGGGCTGGACGTGCCGTTCGAGGCGGCGGGGGCGCTGACCGGGCCACATGGCGAGACGGTCGCGCCGCGGCATCTGATCGCGCCGGGATCGCTCGATGCGGAGGCGCTGGCGGCGCGGTTGGCGGCGCGGCCGGTGTTCGTGTCGGCCGCGCGGTTCGAGCCGTTCGGGCTGGCGGTGCTGGAGGCGGCGCAAGCGGGGTGCGCGCTGGTGCTGTCAGGCATCCCGACCTTTCGCGAGCTGTGGACGGGGGCGGCGCTGATCGTGCCCGAGGACGATCCGGACGCGTATCGCGTCGCGATCGCGCGGGTGCTGGTCGATGAGGGGTTGCGCCAGCATCTGGGCGAGGCGGCGCGCATCCGCAGCGCGCGGTATACGCCGCAGGCGACGGCGGCGGCGGTGGCGTCGATCTATGCCGGGTTGCTCGATCCGCAACATCGGGTCGCGGCATGAGGATCGTCTACTTCACCCACAGCCTGCAATCGTGCTGGAACCACGGCAATGCGCATTTCCTGCGCGGGGTTCTGCGCGAGTTGCAGGCGCGGGGACATGAGGTGCGGGCGCTCGAGCCGACCGGGAACTGGAGCCTTGCCAACCTGCTCGCCGATGCGGGCGAGGCGGGGCTCGAGCCGTATCGGCGGCTGTATCCCGAGCTGTCGTCCGAGAGCTTCGATCCCGAGGGCGATGTAACCGCGCTGATCGGGGATGCCGATCTGGTCATCGTCCATGAATGGAACGAGCCGGCGCTGGTCGCGGCGGTGGGGGCATTACGGAAGGGTGGCGGGCGGTTCCGGCTGTTGTTCCACGACACCCATCACCGCGCGGTCAGCGCGCCCGACGAGATGCGCGCGTTCGACCTGTCGGGCTATGACGGGGTGCTCGCGTTCGGGGAAACGCTGAGCGAGGTGTACCGCGGCTGGGGCTGGGCGGGGCGGGTGTGGACGTGGCACGAGGCGGCGGACCTGCGGCTGTTCCATCCGCCCGCCGTCGAGGGCCCGCGCGAGGGGCTGGTATGGATCGGCAACTGGGGGGACGGCGAGCGGACCGGGGAGTTGGAGCGGTTCCTGTTCGCGCCGGCGCGGGATGCCGGGTTGCCGCTCGACATCTATGGCGTGCGCTATCCGGACGAAGCGCGGGCGACCCTGGCGCGCTATGGCGTCGCCTATCATGGCTGGGCGCCCAATGCGCGCGCGCCCGAGATCTTCGCGCAGGCCCTGGCGACGGTGCATGTGCCGCGTCGCTATTACAGCACGATCCTGCCGGGCATTCCTACGATCCGGGTGTTCGAGGCGCTGGCGTGCGGCATCCCGCTGGTATCTGCGCCGTGGGACGATGCGGAGGGGCTGTTCCGGCCGGGGCAGGATTACCTTGTCGCGCGCGACGGCGCGGAGATGGAGCGGCACCTGTCCGCGATCCGTGCAGATGCGGGGCTGCGCGAGGCGCTGGTCGCATCGGGGCTGGAGACCATTCGGGCGCGGCATAGTTGCGCGCACCGGGCCGAGGAGCTGCTGGCGGTGGCCGCGACGCTCGGGCTGGACGAACAAAGGAACGCTGCGTGAAAATCGCTTTCTACGGCTCCAGCTTGGTGTCGTCCTACTGGAACGGGGCGGCGACCTATTATCGCGGCATCCTGCGCGCGCTGGCCGGGCATGGCTATGACATCACCTTCTACGAGCCCGACGCGTTCGACCGGCAGCAGCATCGCGATATCGAGCCGCCTCCTTACGCGAAGTCGGTGGTCTATCCCGCGACCGCCGACGCGCTGAACGGCGTGCTGGCCGAGGCGGCGAAGGCCGACATCGTCGTCAAGGCGAGCGGGGTGGGGGTGTTCGACGCCGAGCTGATCGAGGGCATCTGCCGCCATGCGCGCCCCGGTGCGCTGAAGCTGTTCTGGGACGTCGACGCCGCGGCGACGCTGGACGAGATGCGGGGCGATTCGTCGCACCCGGTTATCCGCGCGCTGCCCGATCTCGACATGGTGCTGACCTATGGCGGCGGACCGCCGGTGGTGGAGGCGTATCGCGGGTTCGGCGCAGCGGCGTGCGTGCCGGTGTACAACGCGCTCGATCCCGAGACGCACCATCCGGTCGCCCCCGATCCGCGCTTCGCGTGCGATCTGGCGTTCCTCGGCAACCGGTTGCCCGATCGCGAGGCGCGGGTGGAGGAGTTCTTCCTGCGCCCGGCGGCGGCGATGCCGGAGCGGTCGTTCCTGATCGGGGGCAATGGCTGGGACAGCAAGGCGATGCCGGGCAATGTCCGGCACCGGGGGCATGTCTATACGGCCGAGCACAATGCCTTCAACTGCACACCCAAGGCGGTGCTGAACGTCGCGCGCGATTCGATGGCGCATATCGGCTTTTCGCCCGCGACGCGGGTGTTCGAGGCGGCGGGGGCGGCGGCGTGCCTCATCACCGATGCGTGGGAGGGGATCGAGCAGTTCTTGATCCCGGACGCCGAGGTGCTGGTCGCACGCGACGGGCAGGACGTGGCCGAACACATGGCGGCGCTGACGCCTGAGCGCGCGCAGGCGATCGGGCAGGCGGCATGCTCGCGGGTGCTGGCCGAGCACACCTATGCCTTACGCGGGGTACAGGTCGACGCGCTGTTCCGCGACCATGCCGCGCGGGTGGCGGAGGCGGCATGAGGCTGGTCGTGCTCGGGCTGTCGTTGTCCTCTTCGTGGGGGAACGGGCACGCGACCACCTTTCGCGCGCTGTTGAAGGCGTTCGCCGCGCGGGGGCACGATGTCCTGTTCCTCGAACGCGACGTGCCCTGGTACAGGAACCAGCGCGACTGCACCGACCCCGATTACTGCCGCCTGTGCTTCTATGCGGACGTCGACGACCTGGCGCGGTTCACGCCCGAGATCGCGGAGGCGGACGCGGTGATCGTCGGGTCCTACGTGCCCGAGGGGGTCGCGGTCGGCCGCTTCGTTCAGGAGGTGGCGGGGGGAACGACCGCCTTTTACGACATCGACACGCCGGTGACGCTGGCGAAGCTGTCGCGCGGGGATCATGAGTATCTGTCGCCCGAGCTGATCCTCGGATACGACCTGTACCTGTCGTTCACCGGCGGGCCGACGCTGGAGCTGCTGGAGCGGCGTTACGGGTCGCCGGGCGCGCGGGCGCTGTACTGTTCGGTCGATGCCGAGGCGTACCGGTCGCTGGAAACGCCGGCGCGTTGGGACCTGAGCTACCTCGGCACCTACAGCCCCGATCGCCAGCCGACACTGGAGCGGCTGCTGATCGAGCCCGCCCGCGCGGCGCCCGAGCGGCGGTTCGCGGTGGCGGGGCCGCAATATCCGGACGCGATCGACTGGCCCGCCAATGTCGAGCGGATCGACCATCTGCCGCCGGCCGAACATGCGGCGTTCTATTCGGCGTCGCGGTTCACGCTCAACGTGACGCGGGCGGACATGATCGCGGCTGGGTGGTCGCCGTCGGTGCGGTTGTTCGAGGCGGCGGCGTGTGCGACGCCGATCATCTCGGACCGGTGGGAGGGGCTGGGCGAACTGTTCGCGCCGGGCGAGGAGATCATCCTCGCCGACACCGCCGCCGACGTGCTCGACGCGCTGGACGGGGACGCCGGCGCGATCGGCCGGGCGGCGCAGGCGCGGGTGCTGGGTGCGCACACCGCTGCGATCCGCGCGGGCGAGCTGGAGCAGTATCTGAACGAGGCGGGACAGCCCGCCCAGGAGAGGAGCGCCGCATGACGGCCAGGGACGTGGTATTGGTGGCGGGCGGCGCCGGCTTCATCGGGTCGCACCTGTGCGCGCGGTTGCTGGACGAGGGGCATGAGGTGATCTGCCTCGACAACCTCCAGACCTCGCGCGCGTCGAACCTGCGGCTGCTGGAGGGGCGGGCGGGGTTCACCTTTGTCGAGGCGGACATCGTCCGGCCGCTGCCCGAGGCGGTGACGGGCAGGCGACTGTCGCGCATCTACAACCTCGCCTGCGCCGCCTCGCCGCCGCAGTACCAGGTCGATCCCGAGCACACGATGCTGACCAACGTGGTCGGCACCAACCATCTGCTGCGCCTCGCCGAGGCGACGGGGGCGCGGTTCCTGCTGACCTCGACCAGCGAGGTTTATGGCGATCCCGAGATGCACCCGCAGGTGGAGGGGTATCGCGGCTGGGTGAACTGCACGGGCCCGCGCGCCTGCTATGACGAGGGCAAGCGGGCGGCGGAGGCGCTGACCTTCGACTACGCACGGGGTGGACGCGCCGCGGTGCGGGTCGCGCGCATCTTCAACACCTATGGCCCGCAGATGCATCCCGATGACGGGCGGGTGGTATCCAACCTGATCTGCCAGGCGCTGTCGGGGGCGGACATCACGTTGTACGGCGACGGCAGCCAGACGCGATCCTTCTGCTACGTGTCCGACATGGTCGATGCGCTGATGCGGCTGATGGAGGCGAATTCCGATGGCCTGGAGCCGGTCAACGTCGGCAACCCGGTCGAGCTGACCGTGCGCGAGCTGGCCGACCGGGTGGTCGCGCTGACGGGCACGGCTGCGCGGGTGGTGTATCGCCCCTTGCCGCAGGACGACCCGCGGCGGCGGCGGCCCGATATCGGCCGGGCCAGGGCGCTGCTGGGGTGGGAGCCGCGGGTGCCGCTGGCCGAGGGGCTGGAGCGGACCTGTGCTTGGTTCGCGGAGGAACTGCAGCGGGCGAACCCGGCGGAGGCGATCGCGGCGGAGTGATGGCGGCGAAGCTGTGTCCTTGCTCGCCAGGAAGACCGCGCTTCGACAAGCTCAGGGCGAACGGTAGATGCTCAGGCCAGCCGTTCGCGGTCGAGCGAGTCGAGGATGCGGGCGCCGGCCATGACGACGGCGATCGGGCAGGCGGCGAACAGGAGCTTGCCGCCCCAGCCGGGATATTGCGCGAGATAGTGGACGCCCCGCTCCACCGCGCCGGTCGCGAGGCCGTAGATGACCAGGAACGCCTCGAACTTGGTCTTGATGACGAACAGGCGGGCGAGACGGAGCAGCATGCCAAAGGTTAAGCAAGCGGCGGGCCAGTGGCGGATTTGCGCGGGTTCCGGGTTACGAAACGTGGTTACCTGTCAATGAATCCGACACGTCGCGGGCGCTTTTCACCATCGCGGCACCCACAACACCGCATCGCTTGAGGTCACCCCGAGCGCATCGGCGGTGGCGGGGGAGAGCGTGACACCGTCGCCTGCGGCGCGAGCCTGACCCAGGCAGCAGCGGAAATCCGCCAGACGGCCGGTGGCGACCAGTGCTTCGTCGGTGATGGCCTCGACCGCCGCGACCGGGGCGGAGCGCGCCTCGGCGATCGTGCGGACGGCGTCGGTGCGCGCGGTCATGGTCGGGCCGCCGTCGAAGATGTCGAGGTAATGCTCGAACTGGAACCCTTCGTTCTCCAGCATCCGCATCGCGGCGCGGCCGGAAGGATGGGGCAGGCCGATCACCGCGCGGGCGGTTTCGGGCAGCATGGCGGTGTAGATGGGGTGCTTGGGCATCAGGTCGGCGATGAACTGGTGCCCGTGGATCGCGTTGAACTGGTCGGCATCCTGAAAGTTCATGCCGAAGAACCGGCCCGCCAGCCCGTCCCAGAAGGGCGAGCCCCCCGCCTCGTCGATCACCCCGCGCAGCTCGGCGAGGATGCGGTCGGCGAAGCGGGCGCGGTGGGCGCGGATGAACAGGTAGCGCGCGCGGGCGAGCAGCAGCCCCAGCCCCCCAGCGCGCTCGGCGGGGTGGAGGAACAGCCCGCCGACCTCCGACGACCCTTCGAGGTCGGTGGTGAGCGCGAGCAACTCGGCGCGAAAGGTGCGGTCGAGCTCGCGGCTGGTCTGGGTCAGGGTGCCGAGGCGATAGCTGTAGAAGGGGTGGCGGCGGCCGACCTCGGTAAAGATCTGGCAGGTGCCGCGGACCTCGCCCGTCTCGACCTGTTCGAGCATCAGGACGAACAGCTCGTCCTCAACGCTGTCGGCATCGCGCGCGAAGGCGGCGTGGCTCCTGTCGAGCTTGGCGCGGAGCGCGGGGCGATCGGGGGGCAGGTTGGTGAAGCCGCCGCCGGTGAGCTTCGCCATCTCGTAGAGGTGGGCGAGGTCGCCGTCGTTGGCGGCGCGGATGCGGTGGGTCACCATCGGCGCGCCCTGGGCCGTCTTTGCTACATCCATCCGCCTCGCCCGCTCCCCTGGACACCCGTCCTGCGCCGGGTTTCGTTACCCAGCTAATGATCGAGCGGAACCCCGGGTCAAGTCCGGGTGACGGCGAGGATCGGTCAGAAGCTGTAGACGAGCGAGGCGCGGCCGATCGTGTTGGTCTTTTGCGAGCCGAGCGGGGGTTCGGATTCGTATTGGAGATTGTAGGACAGCTGCGCCGACAAGGGTCCGAGCAGCCGGGCGTTGAGCGAGCTGGTGGAGCCCAGGGTCGAGTTGTAGCGCTCGACATAGACGGCGGCGTCCTGCGTCAGGGTGAGTCCCGACAGGATCTGCCAGCGCAGGTTCATCGACCCGCGCGCGGCGAGGCTCGTTTCCTCGTTGCTGTCGGTGTACGCGGTGTAGCGAAAGGCGGGACCGAGGGTAACGTCGAGGCTGACCGCAGGGCGCTTGATCGCGCCGTAGCCGAGCCCCGCCGAAGACACGAGACGGTCGAAATAGCCGGCGAACTTGTCCTTTTCGTACTGGGCGGCACCGTAGATATATGCGCGGTCGTCGAGCTTGAGGTTGGGTTCGTAGGCCGCGACGTAGCGTTCGCGCGTGGTCGTGCCCAGGCTCTCCTGATAGTCGGCGGAGCCGCGGAAGCGGTGGCGCCAGCGGACGCCCTCCCGCGTCAGGTCGACCAGCCCGGACAGGCCGGTGGTGTCGGAGTTGCCGGTAGTGATGTAGCCGCCGACCTCGATCTTGCCGGTCCACAGCTGAAACATGTCGGCCTGGCGCAGGCGACGATCGGCGACCGCGGCGCGATCGGCGCGCCATTTCTGGGCGATGCCAAGCACCGCGTCGGCGGAGGCCGGGTCGGCGAGGCGGGCGTATTTGACGATGGTCGAGACCTCGCCCTCGTTGCCCGAGGCGAGCGCGGCATCGAGCATCGCCTTGATCGCGGCGGGGATGGGGACGCCGTCGCTGTCGAGAGGTGCCGGCATGGCGGCGGCGAGGAACAGGGCAAGCAGCACGGGGCCGGGTTAGCGGCGTGGACGGGAAAGGTGAACCGCGGTTTGTCGTGCGGGGGTGGCGGTTGGTCGTGCCCCCGCCACTCCGCCCCCCGTCACCCCGGCCTTGTGCCGGGGTCCACCTCGGTTGAGAGCGTGTCGACAAGTTGGCGACGTTCACGCCTGCGGCACGGTGTACCCCGGCACGGGGCCGGGGTGACGAAGGATCATAGGTGCCCCGCGAACGCGGCCAGGACGTCCTCGTAGAGCTCGCGCTTGAAGGGGATGATCAGGCGGGGGAGGTCGGCGGGGTCGATCCAGCGCCAGGCGCGGAACTCGGGGTGCGGGGTGTGGATGTGGATGTCGGTGTCCTGCCCGGTGAAGCGGTACAGGAACCAGCGCTGGCGCTGGCCGCGCCACTTGCCCTTCCACACCTTGGCGGCGAGTTCGGGCGGCAGGTCGTAATAAAGCTCGTCGGGGGCTTGCGCGATCAGCTCCACCTTGTCCGCGGCGACGCCGGTTTCCTCGCGCAGTTCGCGCAACGCGGCGGCTTGGGCGTCCTCGCCGGGGTCGATCCCGCCCTGGGGCATCTGCCACGCCTCCAGTGTCGAATCGAGCCGCTGGCCGACGAACACCTGGCCCTCGCGATTGAGGAGCATGACACCGGCGCAGGGGCGATAGGCGTCGGTCATGCTGCGGCTCCGGCGGCCTGGGCCATGACGCGGGCGGCTTCGGCCTCGGCGATGACCGGCTTCAACGCTGCGAGTAGGCCCGCGACGTCACCTGCCGCGGAGGGCACCGCCTTGCGCAGGGTGAGGAAGCCGTGGATCGTGCCGGTGGCCTCGCGGTAGGTGACGGCGACGCCGGCCTCGATCAGCCGGGCGGCGTAGGCGCGGCCCTGATCGCGGATCGGGTCGAGCCCGGCGGTGACGACCACCGCGGGGGGCAGGCCGTGGAGGTCGGCGCGGAGCGGCGAGCCGCGGGCATGGCCGAGGTCGGCGGCATAGGCGTCGGCGAACCAATTCATCGACTCGCGGGTGAGCAGGAAGCCTTGGCCGAACTGCTCGTACGAGGGGTAGGTGGCGCCCCAGTCGGCGGCGGGGTAGATCGGTGCCTGCGCGATCACCGGCACCGCCGCGGGACGATCGCGCAGGTCGATCGCGGTGACGATCGTCAGCGTGCCGCCGGCGCTGTCGCCCGCGATCACCAGCGACGTGACGGTGCAGCCGATCTCGGCCGGGCTGGTCGCGATCCAGCGCGCCGCCGCCTCGCAGTCGTCGGGAGCGGCGGGCCAGCGATGCTCGGGCGCAAGGCGGTAGTCGACCGCGATCACCGGCAGGTCGAGCAGCCGCGCCATCTCCGCGCACGCGCCGGCATGGGTGTCGAGGTCGCCGATCACGAAGCCGCCGCCGTGGAAGAACACCACCGCCGGGCCGGGCGGGCGGGTGTCGCGCTGGTCGAACAGGCGGGCGGGGATCGGGCCGGCGGGTCCGGGGATGGACAGCTCGACGATGCGCGCGAGGTCGCCGACGGGGAGGTCGGCGAGATCCTTGGTCGCGCGGTAGACGGCGCGGGCGGCCGGGGCCTCCATCTCGTGGGTGCGCGGGCCGGGCATGGCGTTGAGATACTGCAGGAACGCCGCCACGTCGGGGCGGACATAGGGATCGGTCACGGTGTGCTCCTTGGGGAGGGCGACGTCCCGCCCTACCTATGGGGCGTGATCGCCGTCGTCCATCATCCCGATTACGTCACCGAAGCGCCCGCGCGATCGACCTATCGCTGGGGCAAGAACGGCGCGATCCGCGACCTGCTGATCGAAGCGGGCGAGGCCATCGCGTGGCATCTGCCCGAGCCGGCGGCGCGCGCGTGGCTGGAGGCGGTGCATGACCCCGGATACGTCGCCGAGGTGCTGGAAGCGCGGGTGCCGGCGGACAAGGCGCGGCGGATCGGGTTTCCGGTGACCGAGAGCGTGGCGCGAAGGGCGCGGGTGGTGCCGGCGGGGACGCTGCTGGCGGCGCAGCTGGCGCTCGAGCACGGGTTCGCGGCGAACACCGCGGGCGGGAGCCACCATGCGCTCCGCGACACGGGCGCGGGCTATTGCGTGTTCAACGACCTCGCGGTCGCGGCGGCGCGGCTGGCGGAGGAGGGACGGCGGGTGCTGGTGGTCGATTGCGACGTCCACCAGGGCGACGGCACCGCGGCGCTGCTGGCGGGGCGGGACGGGTGCGCGACCTACTCGATTCATGCCGAGAAGAACTTCCCGGTGAGGAAGGCGCGGTCGACGCTGGACGTGGCGTTGCCGGACGGGGTGGGCGACGCGGAGTATCTGGAGGTGCTGGAGCGGACGCTGGCGCCGCTGCTCGACGGGTTCGCGCCGGACCTGATCCTGTATCAGGCGGGGGTAGACCCGTTTGCGGAGGATCGGCTCGGACGGCTGGCGCTGAGCGAGGACGGGCTGGTGGTGCGCGAGCGGCTCGTGGCGGGGCTGGCGCGGGCGCGGGGGCTGCCGCTCGCAAGCACGGTGGGGGGCGGATATGGCGATGACGTGATGGCGATCGCGCGGCGACATGTGCGCAGCATCACGACGTTGGGGGAGGTGCTGTCGCCGGGGTGACGGGTTGGGTGTCAGATCGCCAGCCGTGCCCGCGCCGCGCGGTACTGCTCGGCCAGGCGGGCGACGCGATCCGCGACGGGCTCCACCCGGTCGACCGCGCCGATGCCCTGGCCCGAGCCCCAGATGTCGCGCCATGCCTTCGCCTTGGACCCGTTGCCGCCGCCGAAGTCCATCGTCTTGAGGTCGCCGGCCGGAAGGTTGTCGGGGTCGAGCCCCGCGGCGCTGATCGAGCCGCGCAGGTAGTTGCCGTGGACGCCGGTGAACAGGTTCGAATAGACGATGTCCGCCGCGCGCCCCTCGACGATGCCCTGCTTGTAGGCCGGATCGGCGTTCGCCTCGTCGGTGGCGATGAAGGGGGAGCCGATATAGGCGAGGTCCGCGCCGATCGCCTGGCACGCCAGGATCGCGCCGCCGGTCGCGATCGAGCCCGACAGCGCGAGCGGGCCGTCGAACCAGCTGCGAATCTCGGCGACCAGCGCGAAGGGGGACTGGGTACCGGCATGGCCGCCTGCGCCCGCCGCAACCGCGATCAGGCCGTCCGCGCCCTTCTCCACCGCCTTGCGCGCGAAGCGGTCGTCGATGACGTCATGGAGGGTGATGCCGCCCCAGCGGTGGACGGCGGCATTGAGGTCCTCTCGCGCACCCAGGGAGGTGATGACGATCGGCACCTGCCATTTGGCGCAGACGGCGAGGTCCTGTTCGAGCCGGTCGTTCGAGCGGTGGACGATCTGGTTGACCGCAAAGGGCGCGGCGGGGCGGTCGGGATGGTCGCGGTTGTGCGCGGCAAGCTCTTCGGTGATGCGGTGGAGCCACTCGTCGAGCAGCGCCGCGGGCCTGGCATTGAGTGCGGGGAAGGAGCCGACGATCCCCGCCTTGCACTGCGCGATCACGAGGTCGGGGCCGGAGATGATGAACAGCGGCGACCCGATCACGGGCAGCGCAAGGCGGTCGAGGATCGCGGGCAGGGCCATGCGACGGGTTGTGACCTGCAACGGGCCCGCTTGTCCACTCTTGCGGCGCGCGCGCGACGGTGTATCGAAAGCGCCATACAGCCGGAGCAACGAATTGTCATGAAGCGCCTCGCCGTCCTGCTTGCCGTCACCGCCTCCACCCCCGCGCTCGCACAGGGGCAGCTGCCCCGCGACGTGGTGCCCGTGCTCTACGACATCACCGTGCGCCCGGATGCAGCCGCGATGGCGTTCTCGGGATCGGAAACCGTTACCGTCGACGTGAAGACGGCGACGCGGACGATCATGCTCAACGCCGCCGACCTGGACGTGAAGGCGGCCACTTTCGACGGCAAGTCCGCCAAGGTCGCGGTGAACAAGGCGGCGCAGCAGCTGACGGTGACGCTGCCGCGCGCCGCCAGCGTCGGGCGGCACACCCTGACGTTCCAGTGGACCGGTAAGATCAACCAGTCCGCATCGGGCCTGTTCGCGACCGACTACGTCAACCAGGACGGGTCCAAGGCGCGGATGCTCGCCACCCAGTTCGAGGCGCCGGACGCGCGCCGCTTCGCGCCGATGTGGGACGAGCCGTCGTTCAAGGCGCGCTTCAAGCTGTCCGCTGAGGCCCCCGCGGGGCAGATGGCGGTGTCCAACATGCCCGCGATCGGCGTGACCACCGCGGCGGGGGGCAAGCAGCTGTACCGGTTCGGCGAGACGCCGGTGATGTCGAGCTACCTGCTGTTCCTGGGTATCGGCGACCTGGAGCGCAAGACGGTGCAGGGCTCGAACGTCGAGATCGGGGTCATCAGCCGCAAGGGCGTGGTGAACCAAGGCGACTATGCGCTGGCGACCGCCAAGCGACTGCTGGCCTACTACAACGATTATTTTGGGCAGAACTATCCGCTGCCCAAGATGGACATGATCGCGGGGCCGGGATCGAGCCAGTTCTTCAGCGCGATGGAGAATTGGGGCGCGATCTTCTATTTCGAACCCACCCTGCTGTTCGACCCCACCCGCGCCACCGAGGGCGACAAGCAGCGCATCTATACCGTCGTCGCGCACGAGATGGCGCATCAGTGGTTCGGCGACCTCGTCACCATGGCGTGGTGGGACGATCTGTGGCTGAACGAGGGCTTCGCGTCGTGGATGGAGGGCAAGGTCTCCAGTGAGCTGAACCCGACCTGGAACGCGGAGGCCGCCGCCGTGGTGCAGTCGCGCGAGGCGGCGATGGGGCAGGACGCGACCGTTGCGACCCACCCGATCATCCGCCACGTCCAGACCGTCGAGCAGATCGGCGAGGCGTTCGACGGTATCACCTATTCCAAGGGCGAGGCCGTCATCGGCATGCTCGAATCGTACCTGGGCGAAGAGACGTTCCGCCGCGGCATCCGCAGCTACATGGCCAAGCACAAGTACGGCAACACCGTCACCGACGACCTGTGGGCCGAGCTGGCGGCGGCGTCGGGCAAGCCGGTCGCGAACATCATGCACAGCTTCACCCTGCAAGGGGGCGTGCCGCTGGTCAGCGTCGGCAACGTCCGGTGCGCGGGCGGGGTGACCACCGCGACCGTCAGCCAGGGGCGGTTCGGGCTCGACCAGCCATCCAAAGCGGCGCAGATCTGGCAGGTGCCGCTGGTGCTCGGCACGGCAGGCGGCGCAGGCCGGAGCGATGCGATCGTCAGCGGCGCGGCGCCGCAGACCGTGACGGTGCGCGGCTGCGGCGCGCTGGTCGCGAACCTGGGCAAGCAGAGCAACACCCGGGTGA
>Ga0325401_1001745_pt1 | contig 18697 bp, 17 predicted proteins | sample PopdelMetagenome_FD_205666 | JGI IMG/M metagenome (GOLD analysis project Ga0325401, IMG submission 205666) | Populus deltoides microbial communities from Bellville, Georgia, United States - Xylem-PdKOR-R2 | ecosystem: Host-associated > Plants > Phyllosphere > Stem > Wood/Secondary xylem | place... | reverse complement strand
ATGCTGCTAGTGTCTAGGGCAGAAGATGCCCCGTTTGACATTTGTGGCTTTCGCTCAAATGTAGAGTCATCAAGGGAAACTCGCTGCACTTCTTCCCATTCTAATGATCTCTTGTATACTTCCCAAGCCATGTCTTGCTCCTCCTTTGTTAGTTTTTCCTCTTCATTCTCTTGCAAAAGGGTCTCGTGTTCATGGTAATCAAAAATCCACCTACAGACAAGGAAGAACATCAGAAGCTAAGCTTTTATGAAGTGAAATAAATACATGAAAGAAAGTACCAATAGGCAGACGAAGTTATTACTGTATTGAGTGATTCAAAAACCTACTCCAACTGCTGGAAGAAATTATAATTCAGTCTATGACATGTTAAAAAAAAAGATTGTGGCTCAGAAATCAGTTATGAATATACTCTCAATCAGATATTCCTACGTCCCAACCTTGTTTCAAATGACAGGGTTGAATTTAAGCATCCAAAATGGACTGAAGCTAAGAACCTATTTTTCTTTTCTAGCAAAAGAAAAAAAACACTACCTCTGACAGTGCTTGTCAAGCAAGCTTTCCATTAACTTATCAGATGAGCAGCTTCCATGAGAACAAGGAATGTTCTCTTTCAAAGAATTTACGGTTTGGCAGGTAACATTCCTGGTATCTGCATGTCTATATTCTTGGCCAATGTCATTTAGTGTGTCAGATTTCTCATCATCACCAAATTCAAAAAGATGCAACATTTCTTCTCTGGACATAGTCCTATATACTTGTTGTCTATCAACCACCCTTGCAGCAAGTCCTTCCTTTGTGACCTGATTAAATCATTCTCTTCATTAGAAGTACTCAGAATACAGGCTAATTTAATGCTACAAGTAGTAATTCTATCACCTGACGCTTATATATTTTTTCCTCCATGGTTCCATGTGCCATTAATCTGTAAGCAAACACAGGCTTAGTCTGGCCATACCTGAAAAATGGTAATTTTAGGTTCAATCATGACAAAAGAAGGCATGTTTCAGTTGAATGAAAACAATAGATGGAACCCACCTCCAAGCCCGATATATGGCCTGAATATCATATGTCGGATTCCAAGAACCATCAACAATAATCACCCGGTTAGCAGCATAGAGATTAATCCCGAGAGAACCAGCCCTAGTAGAAATCAAAGTACATTTGACCCGCTTATTCTCGGGATCATTGAACCTCTCAACCAACCTTTGCCTTTCAGAGCTCTCTGTTCTTCCATCTAGCCTGTTGGGTACAGGAGAGGAAGTAAACTATTATTCTCTTATTGCAATTATGAAGACATATGAAGTCCATATAAAGAACTTCAAATCTATATCATGAAAAAGCAGAGAAACCATGAGTGAAAGCAGTTCACAGCTGTATATGCGCACCTATACCAGTCTTTTCCTTTTCTCCAGAATTTCCCCTTTTTCCCATGTCGAGTTAATCTTGAAAGATAAAGCTCTATAAGATCTAAAGTGGGTATGCTCTGGCTAAAAACCAATGTCTTATCACCCACATTAGAAGACATGACTAAAATGTCAAGCAGCAATACCATTTTGCCACTATAATCAATCACTTTATAATTATTTTCATGCAGAAGATCATTCCACCAATCCTGGAAAGGAAAAAAAACAAAGGAAAACATTTATTAAATCAACAAGAGGGAGAGAATTCAGCAATTTCAGAAAACTTGAGTAAAGAATAGTGATTGATTGGTGTTTGTTTATGCTCACACCTTTTGAAAAAATCCATCATCACTTTTCCCTTGAACGAAATCATTTTGATTCCTTGACTTCTCTGCAAGCACAGAAGGCAATAAAAAATAGACACATCACCACACATGGAGAACTTAGGTGGATCTGGTTGTAGAAGAATGATATCCATGAATTCTAAACACAAGCATGAACTGCTAAGCAATTTGATATAATTGTGAAATAGAGTACCTCCAACAATTGTATTGTAATCTACATTTTCATCACTAGAGCAGTCATCAGCAAGAACATTCTCAACATTGTCCTCACGGCCAATGTAATCTCTACCTTTCCTCAATTGCAATATTCCAGGATGGTTCCATATCTACAATGAACAATGAAAAGCTCATTAAAACAAGAGAACAAAAGGATAAATTAATTTAAACATGCATTATTGAAAGCTGATTCAGCCAGCCTTTTTAACATTGGCTACAATATCTTAATTGCAAATAAGACTGAGAATTGGAATGAACATAATGACAGCATTCCATCTTGCTCAGTAAGATTTGCCAAAGATATATGGAACCCACTCCATTCCTTCAACAATTTAGTGAACAGTTAAAGACAACATTAATAAAATTTGAACAAACTCCCTTATTCTCTGTAACTAGACTCTCAGAGAAACTGTAGTAACCATTTCAGATGTTTGCTTCCACTTGATATTGTAAAAAAAATGGCTAGAAGCCTCAACATATCACCTACCAAAGTCATCTAAAAGTGAGGCCACAGAAAATTGAAAATACAAACAAATATAAAGACACAAGGTGCCAGATACTAGCAATCCAATTACAAATATATTTTGTTGCAGGAATCATTAGATAATTTTTTCCAAGTCGAAGAACCAACTATGCATGAAATCTTTCACAAATCAAAATGAACTCACAACAACCTTATATACAACATTTTACTCCCATCACAACGAATCCTATTCACTTAAACCTTCCACAAACTCTGTGGCACAAATAATCTGTTGTACCCTGTAGTTTTCTAAATGCTCACTGCAACTTCTACACAGTGCTACCCAATTCATGAAATCACTCACATTTTTCGTTTCAGAATTATTTTTTCTTTTTTTCTAGCACTGGGTTGGAGTCCCTTTGAGAAGATAAGGAGTCTGTTTTGAATTTTGTATATTAGAAGAAAGAGAACTGAAGGGGATGGGGAAATTGTAGAGATAGTGGGATCAAGGATGTGTATAAAAACAGAAAAAAATCCTAATCCTTTCCAGGGGCAGTGATATAATATCCTTTTTTGGTGTCATTACTCCTATATTTTATTTACTTGTAACTTGTTTACTCATTTTCCAACTTTTAATAGAGGCCCGAATCATTTCAACAAAAGTAAAAGAATATCATATTGTTTTAAGAAAAAAAAAAGAACTAATTAAGGAAGAGTTTTTCTAAAGTCATGTAAATTTAACTAGGTAATGATCAAAATATAACCAATGGCCTACTACTAACCACAAATCAGTGTACTAAATACCCCCTAAATATCATGAATTCACATGTGTGCAAATGTAATTCCCAAACCCTGTTCCACGACCCAAATGTCCCATGAATTTGGTAACAATATCTACAGTAAAATGATCATATTCTTTCCTAGTAGTTGACACAAGTTTGCACATTAAAATTGAGCAAAAGTTATAGCCAATTTTGGTTTTCTAAGTTTTCTTTCATAATGCCAAACTATTTACTATGTCAACTTTAGCAATATTCTTCAACAAAAATAGTCAGGGAGGAAATCTCGGTAATTTGGTTTTGACTGCATGAAAGAAAACTGTGAAATAATGGACATATAACTTTAAAGTTTAAGCAATTGAATGTCCAGATACACCAAATCAATTTTACAAGACTTTAAGACAAGGGTATTACTTTTAAGTTGTATTGATGGGTGTTACATATACATACACATGGTCATGTTTCACATTGTACTACCAAAATGGGTAAATGGAGCATAAAAGACATGATATCATGTGTAAGTGTGTGCCCATCTATCATAAAGGAAGAGCTTACTACAGGCATGACGGGCATAATAATCAACAACAAACCTGAGCCAATGCCTGGTAACCAGCAAAAAAGCTCTTCCTCATCTTTTCATTCGAAACCCTGCCATTTGTGAACCCATGCACATCAAGGAATCTCTTGTACAATTTCCTCTGTAATGGAGAAAGCTTTACAGCCACTACAAATACAGTTTTCGGTGGCAGGTCTTTCTTCACCACACTCATGTCCATTCTTTGAACAAACCCTTTCAATTGTTCATAGAGAATATGAGATCTTTGGTTCATAATCTTTACATCATCAACCATTGAATTAGTATGTTGTCCATTTTCTATAGGATTTTGGAAACTGCAAGCATGAGAACACCTAATTAAGATGTACTGGAGCTGGTGAAAAGGAGAAAGCAGCCAGAAAAATGTCAGATATAAAGTTTACCGATTCCTGAACTCGTGGCTGCTGCCAAGAAAACCTTCTCTTACAAAATCAACCATCTGTTTCGGATAATAAATCCTATAAGAAGCATACCCTTGAATAGAAAATCAGAATCTTTAATCATCTTGACCAACTTACACAATAATACTCCATTAGATTGTTCTGAAGAGGTGATCCAGTTAATGCTATCCTTCTCTGGCATTTCACGAGTTTCAGTGCTTGGGTTGTATCAGCCCTGGTATTCTTGATTATATGAGCTTCATCACAAACAAGTATATCAGGTCCATCCTGATATTAGAAAAGCAATTTTCATCAATGCAATGTTTAAATGTGCGTATCAAGATCAATGATTGGTCTTGAGTGATTCAAAGCAGACTGAGTGGAAGGTTAAGACACAAATTACCTGCAAGGCATTACAAATTTCTCTAGCCAATTTTGGTTCCTTCACATTCTTTCCAAGGGTTAAGTTCCGAAAGGCAGAGTAGCCAATCAAGAATACACCACCTTTAGCTCTCCACTTTGCAAGCAATTCCGCTCTTCTCTCCCTAATGCCAGAAACCCCAACAGTAAATTAAAAAGGTTCAGAATGGAAGATCCAAACAGAAATAGAGAGAGAAAGAGGGGGGTGAGGGAGTGGGGTGGACTTATTATCTAATCTTATACTGGATATAATGACACTGCCTTGACTAAACCTTTCTATGTAAAATATTCAAGATATTCTGTCGGATACCTAAACTATCAATAGTTCACAAGAGCCAGACCTAGACTAATTAGATGTCAGTCTTTCCATTTTTGTATCTTTTCCAACAAAAGAAACACCAAAATTGATTTTCCCCCCCAATTGCGCTCAAACTCTAAGAAAATAAAATGGATCTCGATATGTTAAACCTTATAAGACAAGTGTAAAATTAAAGTGAGCTCACAGATTAGAACACGGGTAAAGAATACATGACAGCCTGATCAGTTGGTGGATGCTGTAAAAATATTAGCAATCTTAGCTTTTCTTTTTATATTTGGACATCAGGTACATTTGCTATTCTTTTAGTAAAATACCCAAAACTCATTGACAATAATTTCCACAATATTTTCAAGGGATAAATGCCGAATTGCTGTTATCATTAACAATTCATATAAAAGAACTTGCAATCTAGCTTAGTTAAGAGCATATATTCAGATAATACTACACTTGAAACTTCACGAGTAAAATTAATTTGACAATTTCCTTTGTCATTCGGTCAAAAGAAAGAAAGGGGAAAGTTATGTGATAAAACCTCGACACATCCTCCAGCATGAAAACACGGAGTGGTTTTACTTCTGAAGGTGTCCACTTCATGAACTCCTTGCGCCAGTTATGCAGCACATTCACAGGAGTCACAATGAGCACTGTTCTCAAACCCAGATCAACACGTCTCATGGCAGTGTACAGAAAAGCTATGACCTGTAGATGCAATTCATTAAATCTAGTTAACTATCCAACCAAATTAAACAACTATAATGCTATGCTGCACAATTAAATTATGGCCTGGCGGTCAGCATTCAAGGGTTCCTGCTATTACTAGCACTGCCACTAAAACTACAACCATTAAACTGATTGTTCACCATGCTATAATTAAGTACATAATTATATAATTTAGAATATTTGGAGTTAACATTTAATTGCGGACATCAGGGGTAGAGAGAATAACTTCTCTAGAAGGTTGAAATAAATTGGCAAAAACTCACCAGTTAACAATTTATCAGATTTAGTGGCAAACATTCTCAACACCACTCACATTATATCCCCTCATTTATTACCCATGGGAAGTGGATTCAAAAGAGGAACCGAACAGAGTACCTGAAAAGTTTTACCAAGGCCCATCATATGCGCTAAAATGCAACCAAGACCTTTATCACCAGACCTTGCTTTTCCAATTGACTGTATAATATTTTCCCACAAAAATCTTATCCCTGCCACCTGCAATCTCAAATCAACTTGGGTAAGCAATAAAAAGAAACATTTATAATAAAATGGAAATAAGAACGAAAAATCAGTATCAGTGAAGAGCTGTAACATTTGATAAGGAAGCACATCAAATGGACCCCCATTCAGGCCCTCGTTTCCTACACTTTAAATGCCCATATTTAATGCCTGCTGATGTAAAATGTGCTGAAATCTTAATTGCTGGAATAATAAGAAAGCAAGTTGAGAACCAAATATTAATTTTGAGCAACGTGGTGGGTTAAGAACCCCAGGGTAGTACACTAAGTTTTCAAGCACTGTAATTACAGTTTGGATACAAGAAATAGAATGACGCAACCAACTAATGAGACCACTAGACTAAGTATGGAAACCTACATAAGGATAGAATGAAACCTGATGGGCTTTCAATTTAGACGAAATGCTTGGAGGAATCCTCACAGCTTCTTCACCTTTTTCCCTCACGACATTCACAATATAACCTGTTGTGGCATCACCAAGCACTTCAACACTAGCACCTTCAGTTAAGTTTCCACTGCAGCTTGCAGGATTGATCATCTTGGATTTGTCAGAAAACTGTACTTTCAGGGATTTCAAGCGTTCTTGACGTTCCTGCATAAGATCACAACACAATGCATAATCAGTACAGACATGACTGATTTAACCAAATCAATCATTAAAAAAAAAGAGCACCTTTTCGATAGCAATTTTTCTCTTGGTCTCTTCTCCTAATTCAGCATCGTCAATGATCCTTCTAATCTTCTTCTTCTTCTTTCTCTTGGATCTGATACAAAGTAGCATAATTTGAGAATTACGTTTGGGATACAATCTCATAACAAATTTTAGATACAGTAGGGAATAATTCATAAAACTACAGACAAAGGTCTGTCTCATAAGGAACAACAGTATACCTGATTGTAACACCACCATCTGTATCTGAGGACTCTGAATCACTATCAGAGCTCGTGATCATTGTATCGCCAGACCCCACGGCTTTCTCTAACTGTAATGTAAACATTTGTAGCAGACTTGGAGAGCAACAACAACATTGCCAACCAGAAGCTGGAACCTTAGGCAAGTACTCTTCACCAATGTTCCGTTTTATACAAGCAGTGCAGAATAATGTTCTGCATGACTTACAACTTACTAATTCAATGTTCCGTCCACACCATCCACAGTAACACTCAGAACAGTCAGGATCCTGCAACAAGTTAAGCTCAGGAATGGAATTGTGGAAAATATAATAAGATAAAAAGCATTTAAAAAAAAAACAATTAGTTAGTAATCTTTCACTTTTTGCAAACTCCATGATCCTAGCAAGATGTAACAGTCTGCAGGGAGAAATTCAAAGATTTAAAAATGTTTCAGACTCCAAGCAATCAAAGTTCTAATTTGTTGTTTTTGTTACGCATGCTAAAAGAAAGAGAGACAACTGGTTGGATTTGTCATAGCCAATTGTAAGAACCAGCAGTCTTATAATCATCAGACTTCTATGGCTTGTAAAAATGGAGGTAAATGTTCTTGTTACATCTTGAGTTTTTATTACCTACTGACTAGGGATAACAGTAACACTGATAATTCCATAAAGGTTAAAATTATTGTGCTTCCATTGTTCTCTGATGAAATGTAAAACTATTTTACATTTCATCAATATATCACATCATAAACGCAACAAAAGAGAGAATCATTCTAAGGTTGTTTAAGTAAAACAAGAATCCTAGTAAGCTGATCCACTCATTAGAATTATTAATGATGGCTGACCAGAAAACCACCTAGTTATGACAATAATCTTAGGTAACTGCTTACAAGCGTATCTATGAAGCGTGATACTTTAGCATTTTAAAACTTATTTGAAGCAACTTGGTTATGCACAGGCAAAAATTAATGTTCATACCTTCGCATGCATCTTTTCCTCCATTAAGAATTTACAGTCTTTGCAAACTATTACTTTCAAAAGTGGATGTGAGTGCGCTTCAACAGCCACTTTATCACAAGCAGTGCACAGAAACTTCTCATTAGAACCCTGTGAAGGATTGCAATCAGTTGTAGGGTCCCCAGTGTTCTCTTGCAAAGTTGATTGATCCTCAACTTTAATGTTGTATACTGATTTATCCTCCAGAATGTCCGCTTCATCATCACTGTCTATGATAACAGTCCGAATCTTCTTATCATTGATGCTTAGATCCTCACTCTCATTTGGACGCTTGGACCTTCTAGGTTCAGTGGCATCAGGTAGCGCAGACTCTGGGAAAACTGAATTGCTCTTACCTGTAGAATGTTCCATTACAAGGTCTACAGAAAGCTTGTCTTTCTTCAAATCTTGGCATGTGACTTCATTGTAATCGTCATCCAGAGGCAGTGGCTCATCCATGTTCCTTCCCATTTCCTGGATGACTGAGCTAACACCCTAATTCAAGAAGAGTTCAAGAAAAAGGAACATGACCAGTCCATTTCAAGAGAACATATAGTTTTACACTAATTACAAGGAATTCAATATTGAAGGATTGCCTTGAGATTATATGCTCTGTAGCATCCCCACCAACGAAAAAAAAAAAGAATAGTTGAACTATTGAAGACATAATAGCTGAAGCATACACTAAACAATGAATTAAATTTCCTACACCTAATTCAAACTATAATAGTTTAATTAGAAACAGTTGGACTTCAAAAACATGACAGAATCAGCATATGCAATCAATTGAGTTTCCAAGACCTAGTTTAATATGGAACAATTTCAGACTCAGAACAACCAAAATTTTATAGCCTTCCGCTATTAGGAGATCATGTCAAGAGTCCCATCATTCACCACCAGAAGATAGAATTCATGGCTTAGATAACAGGAAATGGCAAACGAAGAAAACAATGAGTGGAAGTCTCACCTGTTTACATCTCTTACGCTGTCTCCTCTGTTTCAAATGAAGTTGAAGTTTCTGATCAATCTTTGCATCATCTTCCTCTTTGACCTTTCAATGTACAAAAACAAGAACCTTTCAATGTACAAGTACAAGAAATATACAATTTAAATATCAACAGAGCATACAATCAAAGAAGCTTGACAATCACTATAATCTACCGGACACAAATTGCAAGATGAAATACCAATACATTTCTAGAAACAAGAAAATTATATTGACTGACTGAAAAGAAAAGCAAAAGCATGTTGGACAAAAGTCATCCTCCAAGAGATGAAAGCAAACGGAATATCATAGAAGGCCAGCCCAATCCCACTGAACCTCAGCTAAGAAAACTCCCGTGAAACAACAGAAGCATGACATCACAATGAAGCTAGAAAAATTATCATACAATAATCCCAAGGTACCATGAAGGTTTGATTTTCTGGATTAAGAAATAAAAATTACAATCACAAAGTTCCAAATATCAAAAAAAATCTCAATCACTAACAAAAAAAATTCAAGGAATCCCTAAAGCACCAGTAGAAACACTGCTGCTTGACCACCAATGGGAATGAGAATCAATAGGAACTTTAATTGTAATAAACTAGAGACACTCAGATCACCTCATCAGAGCAAAGATAGTTCAAGGAAAGCAGCATTTTGACCCATCTGATTATTGATGGATTAAGTTCTTCAATGGCTGTGCTAGTTATTCTAATGAACTAGCTAATCATTTTAGTACTAGCCTTATTAACAGGAATAAGGCTCCAAAATGCAAGTAATTCAATGTCCAGAATCTTAATCTTAAATTTTCAGGAAAGGAAAATCATAATATTCAACATAAGAATATTGACCAACCTTTCTATAACTTTTTCTCTGTTCCTCTGAAAGAACAAGTTCCTTTTCATTTGCCACGGCCTCTGCAACAAATGGATCAATGGAATCCTCATCAATGTCTTCAATCTCCTCAACCTGACAAAAAGAAAATCTCAAAACCATTGGAAGATTCAATCAAAAAGAACATTGTCGAGTTGGAACTTTAGAATAATGGTGACAAAAGGAACTGTAACAGAGAAACCAAAACCACAAAACATATGTCCAACCAATCCTGACAGTAATTGTCAGTCAATTAGAAACTTAAAAAAGCCAGAGTCTATCACTAAACTCAGCTAAAAACATTTTCCCATGAATGGGTGAGGGGATACGCTTCTTCAAACCTGATTCAATGTTTAGATTGCTTTGCTTTGAATTACAAGGGCAGAAAAACAGAATTGGAAAAGAAAACCCCATTTAATAAAAAGACAAGTCCTGAAAGTACAGATGGTTTATACTAAGCATGAAGACAAAACATAATGAACCAATAGATCAGATCAACCAGAATCAGATAAAAACATTTAGCACTTGTCACCCAGTAATATTTTGAATCAATTTTCATTTCAAATGATACAACATCAAGCTGCTGAAGGGTTGAAAAATGCTTAAGACAGAAGGCATTAAGCAGAAATGTCATAATGTGGCTAATTATACACTCAAATTTAATTTGTCACCTCATTGACTCCGGGAAATTTAAGTCCCATAAGTGCAGCTTCCTGGGGAGTATTGGCCAGGTAAACAGAAGCCCAATGCTTACTACCAAATGAAGCAACATCCTCCCCACTGCTAGTTGAGAATAGTTTCTTCATAGAGACCCAATCTACTTCTCCATTTTCTACAATAGCCTCACTTCCATCCATGGAAAGTTTTTTCTGCAGAAATCCACTTGCACCCTCCTCCAATAATTTACCATGACGCCTAAACCCAGAAAGTATATCATTTAAATGGATTTCAAACCTTGCACAATTCACCTTGCTGAAAAATGAAAACCTTACCGTCTAGCAGGCCTATGGATTTGAAGATATTTCTCAGCATCAGCAACTGAATCAATAGTTTCCTTGGTCACCTGAGATCCCACCCAGTGTGCCCTCCTTTTCCAAGCTTCAGTGCAGCAACCATTAGGAGCCTGACTTTCGATCCACTTATAAAGGCTTGGTAGCTCAATACCAGATCCATCAAGTTGTTCCTGTTAGGCAAAGCATGTGAATTAGGGGAAGTGAAAGGAAATATAACATGACAACTTCATTTCCTATAGGCAATGATCAAAGATGGTCACTTCACAAAAATAAAAAAGAAAAAGAAAATGGCTCAGTCCATGCTAGCAACCATGTTACCTTAACAGTTACAGTCACCATAAACATTGACACTAAATCATAATACTTCCTTAACAATCCAAAATCTAACGGTTCCATAATATGTGAATTCTGAAGAATTGCTCATACTTCATGGATTAATGGATCAGTTAGATTTAATGATTGTGATCTAGTAGCTCTTCTACAGCTGGAATCATTAAAAAAGGAATGTAGTCAACAACCACACTCCAAACCATTCAAAACAATTCCGAGAATCCACACTCCAGAATCAGACAGATAAGAGTCTTAAGATTCTACCAATTCACTTTCCTTTGCAAAATCAACTGCAAATGATTCAGTCAATAACTCCATAAGAATACAATATATGATATTGCATCTCTGGCTAGCTTAATATGGAACACCCCTTTCAAAATCAAAGACTTTAAATCTGATTTCTTGGAACAGGCCTTAGTTATTTCCTAATAAGGCCTACACCGAGTTTTTTGTGATCCTTTAATATGTCTTTTGGTCAAGTATTTAACTATCTACTTCCCAAGATTCTAATCCTAATGATGCTTCAAAACTGCTTTAAATACAGGGTGTGCAGGGGTTGAGCAGTCTCCATGTCTATGTAAAAGCCCTAAAACAGCTGATTTCAGAATTCAAGTGCGTTTGAAGACATCTGGAAGCTGCTTTTTGATCTGTAGTTACTTTCTTCAAACTATTTATACATCTTTGGTCCTCCTCCTTCATTCTAACACTCCTAAAACAGCACTTCTAGGTAAATGTGCACTCACAACTAATTTGCAAGCCCTACAACCCTATATATACTATTCTTAAAACCATTCTGTCTCACATCGTATCACATCACAAAACAAGACACTCAGACCTGCTTGCTGCTAACTACAATGCTCAGTTGTTCCATTTCAGTCAGTCTGTTTGACAAATTGATAGCTTGTATGCATGAACTCAAAACCACGGAAGAATGGTAAAAAGCATGAGTTGAACGATGCCCATGCAGCCACTGGCCAAATTGAATATGCTAGAATCATATAAACAACAGTAGCAGCAATATCCTGATGCAAGAAGTTCAAAATAGAATAGGAGCAACAACAAGAGAATGCATTTAAGTCCCTCCTGTGTAAGCTTCATATACAATGGAATTGCATCATGGATATTGAAGGGCAAGACAACAGCAAAAAAAATACAGCAATGGCTCATGAATCAAAGAAACTTTTTGCTGCGAAAATGACATGGGAGATGTATCAAATTTGGACCTTGCCTGGTTAATGTCTCAAGATACATGCACTGTATTTCAGGAAAAAAAGGATGTGTGCACTGTAAAATGCATTAAGAACAGAAGAATTTACTCAAACTGAGGAAAGAAGCAGACCAACAAATGGTAACTCTCAGTCTCAAGCTCATCAAGCACATTTTCCCACTCTTCCCTGAAAGTTGTCATCTCATCTTCAACAGCCGCCTCCAGCTATAGACATGGATAAGAAAGAAAAGCATAAATGGTAGGCAAGGTTGATATAATAAGAACTCCAAAAAAAAGTTAAAAAGCAGCACAAGAAACTAACATCATCACCCTGAAGACTTTGTGCCAACTCCCCTCTCACATCACTCTCAACTTTTGCAAGAGACTCTTTTTCCAGTGCTTCTTGAGCCTCTGCAGCCTAAAGTAAGTTTCAGTGAATCTTTTCAAATAATAGAAAAAAAAAAAGAAGAAGAAGAAGCAGAATGCTGAGATTAAGCCAAAAAAAAGATACCTTACTCTCAACTTCCAAGAACTCGGCAACCAATTCCTCTACTTCTTGATCGGTCAAAGGCACCTGCACAATGAAAGTAAAAATGGAACTGTTTGCTCTACAAGATTGACAGGTTTTAAACTTACAGAAAGTTTAAAATGATCTCTTATTGTGGACATAATTCACCTATAACTTCACATGGTACCATATCCTACCATGGAAAACAACAATTGTTACTCTCGCTAGTCCTATTGTTAACCTAAAACCGTTTGTTCCTCTTCTTTCTGCCCTTTTATCAAGCATGTCTCTTTAAGCTTCCACTTGATGAAATATTCATTAACTCAAGATTGGTCATTGGAAAATCCGCATCAAAACAGGTTCTTATTTCACAAGTTTAAACTGCTGGGTTCAAAGCTATAATACCAATATCCAAAAATAATAGCATTCACATAAAAAAAATAGTATACTTATCTATCAAAAACGGTGATAAATAACACTTAACAGTAACAAGAAGAAAACAAAAAGCAGCGAAAAAAACCTGAATACGGGTCCCATCATCTTGTCCAGATGTAGAAGGCTCATCATTCTCATCATCATCAATAAATGAATCACTTGAAGCACTGTCAATGTCCTCAACTTCCTCATTTTTTTCCTCCATTTTTACTCACATTGGCTATCAATATAGCCCCTCCAAATCTTAGCTTTATGTGGAACTCAAGCAAAACCCAGGAACAGAAACAGCAACAAATCTTAAAAGAAACAAAAACCAGAGAGGAATCATGCTTATAATGCCGATTATTCCTTCAAATTTTCAAATTTAATGTATTACTACAAAACCCAGTAATGTTCGTTGTTTTTTCAATAAAAAATAAGAATTTTTAATTCGAAACTGAATCGAAATCGATGAATAACAAAAACACAACAGAATTTTTGCAGGAAAGTAATTTACTTTGGAGAATTAGCCTCGAGGATTGAATGTGACTTCTGATGTACAGGGAAGAGGATTTGGGGCTTTTAATTAATTGGTAATGTGTTTGAGTAGGGTTTTTATGATTTTGAATTTAACTTAATTATAATTTATGTTTTAAGATGCAATTGGTTCGTAATGTTTAAGAAGAGCAAAGTTGTCCTTGTACTTTTATTATTTTACAAACTAGTCCCCAATTACATTGTAATCACAGAATCATCCATTAATGTAAAAGCATGAAATATATGCTTTTTGCAAGGTACGTCGTGCAGGACCTTGCAAACAAACAAACCCTTAATATTAAATTCATAAAAATTAAGGCTAGGAAAGTAGTTTTGGACCAGACATGACACTTGCTGCTTTGCGGGTCTTTTTTTTTATATATAAAATAATATTTATGCGCTGCAAATGCATTTTAAAAAAATAATAGAAACGAACGACTTGAATTATAACCTCATTCAGGTTTACTAAGCTAAATTTATTTTTATTAGATGATAAAGAAATAGAAAATGACAGCATGTAGATAAAATTTTATTAAAAAAATCACCGATACCTTAAAAAAACTCTAAAAATAGGAAATTAAATAAAAAATAACAAAAAAAAACCTAAAATAACGAGATAAACATGTAACTTAGATAATAAAGGACGAATCAACTCGAGTTAACGTACAAAACTCATGGTCTAAGTCATAAGATCAGAATAGCCTGAAAGAAAAGTGATTGAAGAAAACCACAAAGCCAATTTAAAAAAAAAATCAAACCATGAAATCAGGAAATAAAAAACGGATGTTGACCCGTATTAACTTTTTAAACTTGTGACCCGAGTCATTAAACTAAAAGCACTATACATGGAAAAACTATGAAACTCAATTCTCAGCAAATCAAACGCTAAAAAATGAAATTGAAAAAAAAAATACTTGAAAAGATCTAATAAAAAAGTATGATAATTAAAAGGTTAAAATCAAAACAAAAAATAAATTTGAAGGCAACTCAATATTTTCGATTAGAAGGTTGAATAATTTTAACTAAAAAAAAAATCAAAATGATAAGGATCAAATTTTTTTAAAAAAATAATGTATCATAAATTTGGATTGAATGGTGAATTTAAAACTTTTACAAAATAACCAAGGTAAAAAACTAGAAACCAAAACAATAAGCACTGAATTGGAAAAAACAAATATATGACAAATTAGAATTAAAGGACTAAATTGAAGATAATTAAAACTTATATAAAAGGGCTAAAATCAAAAATTAAAAATTAAAAGAATAAGGACTAAAATTAAAATATAAAAAAAAAACAAACTTTTTTTTGGAGGAGAGAAAAAATAAAAAGAAAAAAAAGGTTTACCAGTGACAAACTGTCCCGCCACTAACACATGCCGCACCAGTGCTTTGAACAACACAGAAAAATGATGAATTTGGTTATCAAGAGGCTCCGTATGCACCATCTAAAAAGCATGGGCATCTCTTACATGCTAACGCATGGAAAGCACGTAGTATTAACTTTTTTTAGTTAAAAAATCAATAAATCAACATAGAAAGACCAAGTTACATTTTATATTTCTGGAATTTACAAAAATAAAAACCTAAGTGAAAAGACCAGAAGGCCCCGGGTTTATGATTTATTCTTTCTTCATTCCAAGGGTTATGATGGCTTTTCATTTATTTAAAAAATGTTAAAAGAGATAAATATCATCGGTTAATAAATTAAAATTTCTTTTTAACTTGGGGATAATTAAATTATTTAACTATTTAAAAATATAAAAAAGGATGTATATATCCCTGCACAATTATTAAATGATTAATGATCGTTTAACTATTTTAGTGAATAGTAATTTCATAGTGTTTTCCCCTCTCATTTTAGTCTTTTTTTTTTTTTTAATAAGATCTATGAATCCAAGTTTCAAGTATTAAGTAATAACCTAAAACGCTCGGGGCATCCATGGTTGAATGATACAGATGCGTTCTCTTCCTCTCGAGGTAAAATCATAGGTGTTGAGATCCACAATAAAATGTTCTATAACGTTACAGTGATGACACTATTTTTTTTTCTTCACAATGTTAAATAAATTAAGTGTGTGTTTGGTATTGCGGTAGCTGTTGTGGTTGTGGTTTTAAAAAAATTATTTTATAAAAAGTACTTTTAATTGAGGTTGATTTGAAAAAATAGGTGTTTGGTTAAAACTGTGGTTAAAATTGAGGTTGAAAAAAAATAATTTAATGTGTTTGAACCGGAACCGGTTTGGCCGGAACCGGTTAATTTATGTAGTGTCATTAAATAAAGTTAAATACTAGTTTTTTGAATAAAAAAATTAAAAAATTAAAAATAATTTTTATTTTACTGGATTGGACCTAGTTCAATGTATTTTTAAACTTTGAACCGAAACCGGTCCGACCGGAACTGTATGCATGTTACACTGTTCATGCTAATTAATTAGCATGAACAGTGTACTTAATTAGCATGCAGTGCATAAATATGTTGCCCATTGTTTACTGTTGAAACAAAAGCAGACGGATGCTGCTTCGCAATTACTGAGTTTGCAACGCAGTAAAAAGGAGGACCCATGAACAGTTAACAATATTTTTTTCTATAACCAAACATATGTTTGCTGCGTTTTATTTCAACCGTAGCCGCAACCGCGTAGAAAAACGAAGCCTAAAAGAGAATTAAAAAAAATTAAAGAGGCTTAGTATTTTACTATACAAAGACAAATATCATAGTAGATTGTTAAAGTGAAATTATTGTTTTGCTATTCCCATCAAAAAATGTTACACTAGCTATTAGAAGTAAAATAATCATTTATTTTTTATATTTCAACACAATAAAACTATTAAATTATCCTTAAAAGCAAGATTTTAATAATTGGAGTTTATGGGGTGTTTTCGTATTTTTACTTTCTAAAGTAGAATAAAATTATACTCTCAGATGCCAAATTTCTTTAAGTGGGGTGTATGGGTTTTTTTTTTATCTTTTCAGCATGAATTTTTTAGTTATTATCAAGTTTATTAATGTGTGCTTTAGTAATTTAATAAATATAAATTTTATTAAAAAAAGGTTAAAACATGCATTGCACTCGTCAGTACGCAGGTGGTGCAAATGATCTTTAAGAGATGCGTTCGAAATAGTACAACGGCCAAACCCTGGCTTAATAGGAAACATTGGATTCTTTTCAGTGGATGCTTTTCAGTGGATGCCTAAGGGTGTGTTTGGGTGGGAGGTGTGGTAGCTTTTTTTTTAAGGTACCACCCTCTTAAAGCATACACCACACTTTCTAAAAGCAAAAAATACATGCTTTTTAATAAGAAGTGTGGTAGCTTTTTGCCACACCTCACACCCAAACACCCTCTAAACGATGCATGTTGTCAACAAACCTCTTATTTGGCATTGATAGCTTTCTTTTCTTCCTCATTCTTGATTTTTGTGTACGGAAGTAGCTATTCGATTTATTTTTCAATTAGATATAATATTTATTTTTTTAATTACTATTTGTTTTATTTAAAATAATTTATAAAATTAATTTTTTTTTTCAATTTCATCCTCCTTTAATTTATTCATCAATCATACTTCTTTCTGTTTTTTTAATTGTTATTTTTTTAATCATTTTCCTGATTTATTTATTTTTCAAATTTTATCCCCTTTTGTTTTATTTAATTTAATTTTTATACCAGATTTCATCATTATCTTTTGATAACTGATTTTTTTGGTTAATTTTGGATGATTTGAATTTTTTTTCATGATTTTTTCGGGTTTATATACCTTCAATTAGATAATCCGAATTCACGACTTTGGTCATAAAGTTGGAAAATTAACCTGATTTGACTTCAATTTTTTGAGGTTTTTTTTAAATTGATTTTTAATTTTTTTTTATCATTTGACATTAGGTTTTGAATCTTTAACTTCATGATTTTTATCACTTTTCTTTATATGAGGTTATCTCGATTTATATCATGGGTTGCGAGTTAGTCGAGTTAATTTTTTTTCTTGTTTCGCTTTTTATCATTTAATTTGCTTAAGAGTTGACTTTTATCATTTTATTTAATTTATTTTGTACAGGGTTATTCCAATCTCACAATCAATTTGTGAGTTTGGCATGTGAACTAGAGTAAGGTTTTTCTGTTCTTTTTTAAAATTGATTTTTTTTTTAATTTGTCCTTCAACATCTGATTCGGTGGTAATTAAACTTAAGATTTTTGTTTATATTTCCTCTATGAAATTATTCATTTTTTATTTAATTTTTATTTTATTATTAAATAAAATCATTAAGATTTTTATAAAAATATTTAAAGAATATCTTTTCATAATATTCGTAATCATTCATTCTTTTCTATAGTCATTGTAACTCTTTTTTTTGTTGTTGTTTATTTTGTCTGTATGCTAATTGCAACAGACAGCTACCTTACGACATTCCTGCAATTTACTATAGTAACAAAGGGGTATTCCCTATTCTTTTACAACCTTAAATATATTGGAGGACAGAAATTTACGTTGTGGCTCAAATCATCGAATTCTTGAAAAGATTGCTGAAGAATTGCTCGAATTTGAGATCTTAACTGGCAAGGTAAAAGCTGTTACACTAAAACCATTTAAGCTGCTCTACCTTGAAGACACCTTGTTCAGTCTCCAGTTATCAGGCATTTAAATCTGTTTTACGCTTCCTGAGCAGCTTTGGAAAAACTGGTGAATGCTACTTCTGAAGCACTTATGCCAGGCTTCCATTTTTGCTAATTTGTTCAGCTAAGATCTTGACCCAATTTTTCTCTGTTAATTTTTCAAACCATTCTGA
>Ga0325401_1001744_pt1 | contig 18707 bp, 8 predicted proteins | sample PopdelMetagenome_FD_205666 | JGI IMG/M metagenome (GOLD analysis project Ga0325401, IMG submission 205666) | Populus deltoides microbial communities from Bellville, Georgia, United States - Xylem-PdKOR-R2 | ecosystem: Host-associated > Plants > Phyllosphere > Stem > Wood/Secondary xylem | place... | reverse complement strand
TACCCGCATGGCGCTGAGCGACCGGCTGGGGCTGCTGGCGGACGACCTGTCGCTGAGTCTGGGCGGGTACCAGGACCTGTCGCGCGCGTTCGCGGCGATGGACCAGGTGCGAACCGGTGCCGATCCGCTGGAATGGCAGACGGTGGCGGGTGCCTATGGTGCGATGACCGGGTTCTTCACCGGCACCCCGCTGGAGCAGCCGCTGCGAGCGAAGAGCAACGCCCGGTTCGCGCCGGTGCTGGCCGCGATCGGCTATGACGCCAAGCCGGGCGAGACAGCGCCGGTCAGCAACCTGCGCCAGACGCTGGTCGCGCGGCAGGGTGTCAACGGCGATCCGGAGGTGGCGGCGAAGGCGCGCGCCTATGTCGCACAGCTGCGCACCAATCCCACCGCAATCCCGCCCGCGATCCGCCAGCCGATCCTGACCACCTATGCGGTAAACGCAACCCCCGCCGAGTGGGAGGCGCTGCTCGGCATCTTCAAGGCGGAGACCAATCCGGTGGTCCAGAACAGCTATGTCGGGCTGCTCGGCGCGGCGCGCGACAAGGCGCTGAACCAGCGGGCGCTGGACCTCATCAAGGCGGGCACCTTCTCCGCCCCGCAGCGGGCGATCCTGCTGCGCTCGGTGGCGGGGCGCAACCCGGACCTGGCGTTCGACTGGGCGGTGGCCAACCGCGACCTGGTCAACAGCTTCCTGGAGGAGAGCACGCGGTCGGGGTACATCGTCGGGCTGGGCGCGGGGTCGAACGATCCGGCGATGCCGGCCAAGATCCAGAGCTATGCCGACAAGTACATCGCGGCGACCGACCGCGGCGGCACGACCCGCGCGCTGACCCAGATCGCCGTGCGCAAGGCGGCGGCGGACCGGGTGCGGCCGGCGGTGGAGGCGTGGGTGCGGCAGGGCAGCTGAGGGGCGCCCCGCTCGGGCTGGGCTTGTCGGAGCCGCGTTCTTCCCTCGTGAGGAAGGACGGCCCTCCGACAGGCTTGGGGCGAACGGAAACGGGTGTCCTGTCCCTAGACCCCGTCACCCAGCCTTGTGTCAGGATCCACCGGGCCGTGGTGAGCGAGCGCCAATAGAGAGCTTATGCCGCGCGGCGAGGTGGACCCCGGCACAAGGCCGGGGTGACGGGGGAGGTTTACGCCGCGCGGGGCATGCCGGCGAGGACCTTGTCCAGCGTGAGCGGGTATTCGCGGATGCGGACGCCGCATGCATTGTAGACCGCGTTCGCGACTGCGGCGGCGATGCCGCACATGCCGAGTTCGCCGACTCCCTTGGCCTTCATCGGCGAGGAGATCGGGTCCGCCTCGTCGAGGAAATGCACTTCCTGGTGCGGGATGTCGGCGTGGGCGGGGACGTGGTACTCGGCGAGGTCGTGGTTGACGAAGTAACCGAAGCGGGTGTCGACCACCGCCTCCTCCATCAGCGCCGCGCCGACGCCCATGGTCATCGCGCCGATCACCTGGCTGCGTGCCGATTTGGGGTTGAGGATGCGCCCGGCGGCAAAGGTGCCCGACAGGCGACGGACGCGGATCTCGCCGGTGTAGCTGTCGACGCCGACCTCCGCGAAATGCGCGCCGAACGTCGATTGCTGATACGTCTTGCCGAGGTCGCCAAACTCGATCGAGTCCTCAGCCGAGAGCGGCCCGGCGGCGGTGAGCGGGCGGCGGCGGTTGCCGCTGACGACCTGTCCACGCTCGAACGACACGTCGGCGGCGTTGAAGCCGAGCTTCTGCGCGACCGCCTCGCGCAGCTTGACGCAGGCGGCATAAACGCCCGCGGTCGCGCTGTTGCCGCCCCACTGGCCGCCCGATCCCGACGACACGGGGAAGCTTGAATCGCCGAGCAGCACGCGGACCTGATCGACCTGGACACCCAGCATTTCGGCCGCGGTCTGTGCGATCACCGTGTAGCTGCCGGTGCCGATGTCGGTCATGTCGGTGGCGACGGTGACAATACCCTTGGCGTCGATGCCGACCCGCGCGCCCGACTTCATCGTGATGTTGTTGCGGAACGCCGAGGCCATGCCCGTGCCGACCAGCCAGCGGCCGTCGCGGACCTGGCCGGGGCGGGCGCTGCGCCGCTGCCAGCCGAAGCGGTCCGCGCCTTCGCGCAGGCACTGGATCAGGTTGCGCTGCGAGAAGCGGCGCTCGGGCTTGGCGGGATCGACCTGGGTGTCGTTGCGGATGCGGAACTCGATCGGGTCGAGCTTCAGCTTCTCGGCCATCTCGTCCATCGCGACCTCGAGCGCCATCAGGCCGGGGGCCTCGCCCGGCGCGCGCATCGCGTTGCCCTCCGGCAGGTCGAGCACCGCGAGGCGGGTGGCGGTCAGGCGGTTGGCACCGGCGTAGAGCAGTTCGGTCTGCGAGGGCGCGGTCTCCGGCCCGCCGCCGGGCAGGTCGCCCGACCAGCTTTCGTGCGCGATCGCGGTGATCGTGCCGTCCGGGGTCGCGCCGATGCGGATGTGCTGGATCGTCGCGGGCCGGTGGGTGGTGTTGTTCATCACCTGCGGCCGGGCGAGCGCGACCTTGACCGGCCGGCCCGCCGCACGGGCACCGAGCGCCGCCATGACTGCATCCGAGCGGACCCACAGCTTCGCCCCGAACCCGCCGCCGACATAGGGCGACTGGACCCGGATGCGGTCCTTGGGGATCAGCAGGGTCTCGGACAGGTCGCGAACCGCCCAGGCGATCATCTGGTTGGAGGTCCAGACGGTGAGCCTGTCGCCCTCCCACGCGGCCATCGTCGCATGAGGTTCCATCATCATGTGCGACTGGTCGGGGGTGGTGTAGGTCTCGTCGAGCTTGACCGGAGCGCTCGCAAATGCGGCCTCGAACTTGCCGACGCGCTTGATCCCCGACGAGGCGCTGCCCTCGCCGCTGCTGTCGCCCTTGGGCGGCGCCTTCTTGGATTCGACGTCGAGGTCGAAGCGGCCGGGTTGGCGTGCATAGGTGACGCGGACCAGCTTGGCGGCGGCGCGCGCCTGTTCGAAGCTGGTGGCGACGACGAGCGCGACCGCCTGGTCGTAATGCTCGACCTCCGGGCCGGCGAGCAGCCTGGCGGTGATCGCCTTGGCCTGGCCGAGCTTGCCCGCGTTCTGGTAGGTCACGATCGCGAGGACGCCGGGGGCGGCCTGTGCGTCGGTGAGGTCGATCCGCTCGATCCGGCCTTTCGCCACCGACGACCCGACGACATAGCCATAGGCGGGGTCGGCGACCGCGTCCCAGCGTTCGTAGGCGTAATGGGCGCGGCCGGTAGTCTTGAGCGGGCCGTCGATGCGGTCGATCGGCTGGCCGACGACGCGCATCGCGTCGATCGGATTGCCGCCGGCGGGAGTGTCGAACTTCATGCCTTGGCCCCCTTGGCCTGAGTCATCACGAGGTCGAGCGTGCGTTCGACCAGTGGGAGCTTGAAAGCATTCTGCGGCGTGGTGCGCGCTCCGGCGAGCACTGCGGCGGCGGTGGCGTGGGGCCCTTGCGGCATCAGCGCCTCCGCCGGCTCGACCCGCCACGGCTTGTGCGAAAGGCCGCCGAACGCGAGCTTGCCGCGACCGTCGGGCTGGATCACCGCCGCGACCGAGACCACCGCAAAGGCATAGGATGCGCGGTCGCGCACCTTCTGGTAGATGTGGGTGCCGCCGAGCGGGCGGGGCAGGGTAACCGCGGTGATGAGCTCGCCCGCCTCCAGGTTGGTGTCACGCTCCGGCGTAGTGCCGGGCAGGCGGTGGAAGTCGGCGATCGGGATGGTGCGAGTGGTGCCGTCCGCCTTGACCGTCTCCACCCCGGCGTCGAGCGCGCGCATCGCCACCGCCATGTCGGACGGGTGGGTCGCGATGCACTGGTCCGACGTGCCGAGCACCGCGAGGTTGCGGTTGAACCCGCCGATCGCCGCGCAGCCCGAACCCGGCTTGCGCTTGTTGCAGGCCATGTTGGTGTCGTAGAAATACGGGCACCGGGTCCGCTGGAGCAGGTTGCCGGCGGTGGTCGCCTTGTTGCGAAGCTGGCCCGACGCTCCCGCCAACAGCGCGCGGCTGAGCACCGCATAGTCCCGGCGGACGCGTTTGTCGGCGGCGAGGTCGGTGTTGCGGACCAGCGCGCCGATGCGCAGGCCGCCATCCGCCGTGGGCGCGATCGTGTCGAGCTTGAGGGCGTTGACGTCGATGAGGTGGCGGGGGGTCTCGATCTGGAGCTTCATCAAGTCGAGCAGGTTGGTGCCGCCGGCGATGAAGCGCGCTCCCGGTGTCGCGATCGCTGCCCTCGCCGCCTCGGCGGGGGTGGTGGCGCGGGTGTAGGTGAAGGGGATCATGCCTTGGCTCCCGCAACGTCGAGCATCGCGTCGACGATGTTGGAATAGGCGCCACAGCGGCAGATGTTGCCGCTCATCCGTTCGCGGATCTCCGCCGCGCTCGGCTGATAGTCGCCGTCGAGTTCGGCGGAGACGTGGCTGGGGATGCCGGCCTTGATCTCGCCCAGCACCGCCACCGCCGAGCAGATCTGGCCGGGGGTGCAGTAGCCGCACTGATAGCCGTCGTGTTTCACGAATGCGGCCTGCATCGGGTGGAGCTTGTCGGGGGTGCCGAGCCCTTCGACGGTAGTGATCGCGTCGCCGTCGTGCATCACCGCCAGCGTCAGGCAGCTGTTGATCCGGCGGCCGTCGACCAGCACCGTGCAGGCACCGCACTGGCCGTGGTCGCAGCCCTTCTTGGTGCCCGTCAGGTGCCAGTGTTCGCGCAAGGCGTCGAGCAGGGTGGTGCGGGTGTCGAGGTCGAGGCGGTTGGTGCGGCCGTTGACCTTGAGCGTCACCGGCACCGTGGTGGGTTGGGTGGGCGGCAGGGCGGCCTCCTGTGCGGTAAGGGGGGCGTGCGCGACTCCGGCCGCGGCGATGCCGCCGGCGAGCACGCCGCGGCGAGAGGGGCAGTATCCCCGATCCTGATCCATGTAATCCTCGGCTATAGCGGGGCTGTGAACGGCCCGCGACAGCCGAGGTTTCTCCTGCGAGTCGCTATCATTCCAATGCGATGATGACGTGGCTGGCCTTGATGAGGGCGGTCGCGTCCGCGCCCTCCGCCAGGTCGAGGGCGTCGGCGCTGTGGCGCGTCAGCGTCGCGGTCAGCGTCTTGCCGAGCGCGAGTTGCAGCGTCACCTCGCTGCCGATCGCGTCGTCGTGGCGGGCGATGACCGTGCCGGGCAGGGCGTTGCGCGCCGAGGTGCGCAGGTCCTGCCCCCGTGCGAGCACTACCAGGCTGGACTTGACCAGCGCCAGCGCCGGCGTGCCGGGTACGAGGCCGAGGCGGTCGACGCTGTCGCGGGTGAGCGTGGCGACGATCTCCACCCCTTCCGCCACCGCCAGCACCACCTCCGCGTCGATGCCGCCCGGGACGACGCGGGTCACCGTGCCGCGAAGCGCGTTCCTGGCGCTGGTCCGCATCCCCGATCCCCATAGCGGCGCGGGCGAGGCCCCCGCCAATTCCTGTTCGAGCCGGGCAAAGGCGCGGGCCAGCTCGGCCTCTACCGCGCCGAACCCCTCGATCACGGTCGCGCCCGCCTCCGTCACGACGCTGGTGCCGCCGTCCCTGCCGCCGGTGGAGGGCACCACCAGCGGACGGTCGAACAGGTTGTTGAGCACCTGCACCGCGTCCCACGCCGCCTTGTAGCTGAGGCCAACCGCGCGGGCGGCGGCGCTGATCGAGCCGGTGCGGCGGATCGCATCGAGCAGCGCGATCCGCTCCGCCCCGACCCGACCGGCGGGGTGGCGGAGGGTGATCGCGGCTTGAAGGTGATCGGGCAGCTGGTCGGACGGCATGCGCCCGACCCTGTCACCCCCGCGCGCGCAAGGTCAACCCGATCACGCGGGGGTCGCTGGGCAGGCCCAGGATCAGCCCCGAATTGCCCGCCTGGATCGTCAGGTTCTGGATGTAATCGGACCGGAACAGGTTGCGCGAGAACACCGCCAGTTCCCACCCCTGCGCCGAGCGGTAGCCGATCGAGCCGTTGGTCACGTTGTAGCCGCGGATGTAAGTGTACCGCGACAGGCTCGGATCGCCGTTGAAGCCGCTGCGCGAGTTGCTGTCGGCGTGGAGGAATACCGATCCGTCGCCGACCGGGTGCTCGTAGTCGGCCCCGGCGGTTAGCGACCAGCGCGGCAGGCTGGCGAGCCGCCGGCCGGTCAGGTCGCACGCGGCGGTCTGCGCGGTCTGGCGTTCGAGCGGGCAGGGGCCGGCGGGGTAGTCGCTGTACCGGCCATCGGCATAGGCGAGGTTGGCGCGCAGGCTGAGCGCGCGGGTGACGCGGGCCACCGCGTCCGCCTCGATGCCCTTCACCGTCACGCGCGGTATGTTCGACAGGTATCCGCGCAACGCCACCGTCTGCGACGAATCGACCACCGTCGCCTGGAAATCGCGGACGCGGGTGTGGAAGACGTCGGCGTTGAGCACCAGCCGGCGGTCGAGCAGCGTCGTCTTCAGCCCCGCTTCCCAGGTCGTGTTCCGCTCCGGCCGGACGACGGCGGTGGCGAGCACCGGGTTGTTCTGGGCATCGAGCGGCAGGCCCGACATGTTGATCCCGCCCGACTTGAAGCCGCGCGCATAGCTGGCATAGGCGAGCACGTCGTCGGTGGGTTGCCACGCGAGGTTGGCGCGGCCCGAGACGCTGCCGTCATGATCCTCGGCCGAATAGGTCTGCGGGCGCAGGATCGACAGCTGCTGGTTCCGCTGCGCCGCGGTGACGTTCGCCGGGCCGCCGAAGACGAAGGTGGAATAGCGGCCCTCCTTGTCCTCATGCGTGTAGCGCAGGCCGCCCGTGAGCGTCAGGCGGTCGACCAGCCGCAGGTTCGCCTCGCCGAACGCGGCGTAGCTGTCCGTCTCGAAGCGGGTGCGCCCGTCCTGGCCGTAGCCGTCGAGCAGGTCCTGCCGCACGGTCGGCGCGGGGCCGAGCAACCAGTATGCGCCCGCTGGGCCATAGATCGACACCGGGCGGCCGGTGATCTCCTGACCGAAATAGTAGAGGCCGGCGACGTAGCTCAGTCGGCGGTCACCGTTCGAAGCGACGCGTAATTCCTGGCTGAACTGGTCCTGGCGCGAGGGGATGCCCTGGACCAGCTGGATCGGCAGCCCGGTATAGTCGCGGTCGTTGGCCGCGGTCCAGTTCCAGAAACGCCAGGCGGTGACCGAGGTGACGGTGACCGAGCCAAGATCAATGTCGCCAATCGCCGACACGCCGCCTTCGTTGGTGTCGACGCGGAGCGCGGCGTCGATGTCGGTCACGCGGTCATAGGGGTCCGTGCTCGCCGGGCCATAGCCGACGCCTGCCGCGAGCGCGGGATACTGCCGCGCCGCCGGGCGGAGCGACTGCCCGACGCGAAGATACACCTGGGTGCAGCAGTTGCTGTCGAAGTTGGTCCAGTCCGCGATCAGCCGCATCGTCACCGGGCCGCCGTTCTTGAACAGCAACTGGCCACGGATCGCCTGGTTGCCGATCGCGTTGTGCTTCGCCCCGGTGCGCAGGTTGTCGATCACCCCGTCGCGCCGGGTCGCGACCGCCGACAGGCGGTACGCGATCGCATCGCCCGCGATCGGGCCCGATGCGGACAGCCGCGCCTGCGTGAAGTCGTGGCTGCCGTACGATGCCTCGGCGTGGAACTCGGGGGTGAAGCTGGGCAGGCGGGTGGTGATGTTGATCGCGCCGGCGGTGGTGTTCTTGCCGAACAGGGTCCCCTGCGGGCCGCGCAGCACCTCGATCTGGTCGATATCGGTGAAGTCGAATGCGGCGGTGGCGGGACGGGCGTGATAGACCTGATCGACATAGAAGCCGACGCCGGGCTCCAGCCCGTCATTGGCCTGGCTGACCGCGACCACGCTCGATCCCAAACCCCGGATCGTGAAGGCGGTGTTGCGCGGGTTCGCCGAGCTGTAGTTGAGCGACGGCACCAGCTGCGACAGCGCTTGCGTGTTCACCGTATAGCTGACGTCGAGCAGGTTGCCCCCGACCACCGACAGCGATCCTGGAATTGCCTGTGCGTTCTCGGCCCGGCGGCGCGCGGTGACGATCACGTCGCCCAGTGCGCCGTCGTCCTCCACTCTGTCGTCAGCGCGCGCGGTGGCGGGCTGGGCGGCTTCCTGCGCGAGCGCAGGGACACTGGCGGCCAGCATAGAGGCCATAAGCACGTGGCGGCCAAAGCGGCTCATCGATCCCCCGTTATGTAGTCGTTCTACATAGCGCCTATACTGGTTGTGGGACGGTTGTCAGCGGCCTGGATCGGTGGGGCGCAAAAAAGTGGGGCGCGGGACCTGCCGGTCCCGCACCCCCCCACATCCTTTGCCCGAGGGCGATCGTCAGAGGATGAAGTCACTCGCCGCGAGGGCGGAGAGTCCGGTCAGGTTGATCGTCATGTCCGCGGTCCGGTTGCCGTCCACGTCCACCGTCACCTGCACGCCGGTGCTGGTCAGCTGATAGCGGAGCTGGCCCGCCACGCCGCTGAACGCATCGGTGCCGATGAAGGCGAACGCCTGGTCGCCGGCCGACTGGCTGTTGGCGTCGATCGTCGACAGGTCGATGCGGTCGAGCCCGCGCTCGAAGTCCGCGATCGTGTCCACCAGCGTCAGCCGGCTGTCGGACACCAGGTCGTAGTCGAACACGTCGGCCCCGGCCCCGCCGCGCAGCAGGTCCGCACCCGCTCCGCCGAGGATCGTGTCCGCGCCGGCCGAGCCGGTGATCGTGTCGTTGCCGTTGCCGCCCTCGACCCGCGTGATGTTGGTCAGCGTGATGCCGGTGATGTCGATCCGGTCGGCCGCGGATGTGCCGACGATCCGGACGTTGGCGAAGTTATCGCCCGAGATCGCCTCGACGTTCGAGAAGCTGCCCCAGGTCAGCGCGGCGTTGGCGGCGTTGGCGCGGATCGTGTCGAAGCCGATCCCGCCGTCGATGCGATCGGTGCCCGCACCCGCGCCGAACAGGAACACGTCGTTGCCGTCGCCTCCGTTCAGCTCGTCATTGCCCGCGCCGCCGATGATCGTGTCTGCCCCGGCGCTGCCGGTGATCGTGTCGTTGCCCGCGCCACCGTCGATCGCGGCGATCCCGGTCAGCGTCACGCCGGCGAGGTCGATCGTGTCGGCGAGAGCGGTGCCCGCGACCCGGACGTTGGCGAAGCCGCCGGCCGAGATCGCCTCGATGTTCGAGAAGCTGCCCCAGCCGAGGACCGCGTTCGCCGCCGACGCCTGGACCGTGTCGAAGCCCGTGCCGCCGTCGATCACGTCCGTCCCGGCGCTGGCTGCGAACAGGAATACGTCGTCGCCGTCGCCGCCGCTCAGCCGGTCGTTGCCGGCTCCGCCGATGATCGTGTCCGCCCCGGCGCTGCCGGTGATCGTGTCCTCGCCCGCGCCGCCGTCGATCGCGGTGATCCCGGTCAGCGTGTAGCCGGACAGGTCGATGGCGTCGGCGGCTGCCGAGCCCAGCACCCGGACGCCGGAGAACCCGCCCGCCGAGATCGCCTCGATCCCTGAGAAGCGGCCCCAGCTGATCGCGACATTGGCCGCGGACGCCTGGATCGTGTCGAAGCCGCTGCCGCCCTCGATCGTGTCGATCCCGGCCGACGCGCCGATCAGGAAGAGGTCGTTGCCGCCGCCGCCGTTGAGATCGTCGTTGCCCGCGCCGCCGATGATCGTGTCGGCCCCGGCCGCACCCAGGATCGTGTCGTCCCCGGCGCCGCCGTCGATCGAGCCGACATTGACCAGCGTCGCCCCCGAAAGGTCGATCCGGTCCGCCGCCGCGGTGCCCAGGATGCGCAGGTTCTCGAACCGCTCCACCCCGGTGACCCCACCCCAGCCGAGCACCGCGCCATCGACGGTGCCGCGGACGGTGTCGATGCCTTCACCGCCCTCGATCGTGTCGACGCCCGAGCGGGCCGCGAGCAGGAACACGTCGTCGCCGCCATTCCCCTGGAGCAGGTCGTCGCCCGCGCCGCCGATGATCGTATCCGCCGTTGCCGAACCGCGGATCGTGTCGTTGCCGGTGCCGCCGTCGATGGAGGTGATCCCGATCAGCTCGACGTTGGTCAGGTCGAGCAGGTCGGCGGTGGTGCCCGCGACGATCTTCACCCCGGTATAGCCGTTGGCGGAGATCGTCTCGACGTTGGTGACCGATGCCAGCCCGATCACCGCGTTGTTCGACAGCGCGTGGATGCGATCGTTGCTGCCGGCACCGCCGTCCACCGTGTCGGCGCCGTTAGCGGTGCCGAGATAGGTGATGACGTCGTCGTTGCCGCCGGTGGAGATCGTGTCGTTGCCGGCGCTGCCGCGGACCACGTCACGCCCGTTGCGGGTGGTGATGGTGTCGTTGCCGGCGCCGCCGTCGATCACATAGTTGTCGTCGGACGGAGCGGTGTAGTTGTCGTTGCCCGACCCCAGCACCACCGTCTGAGTCTCGCGCTGGTCGGTCACGCGGACGGCGATCGCCTGCGTATCCGACAGCGTGCCGTCGCTGGCGCGGACGATCACGTCATAGACGTTGTCGCCGCCCGCATCGCCCGGTGCCTCGAAGTCCGGCGCAGTCCGGAAGCTGAGCGCGCCAGTGGTGGCGTTGATGACGAACCTGGCCGCATCGACACCGCCCGCGATCGAGAAGGTGAGGCGGGTGTTCGCGTCGACATCGGTCGCGGTGACGGTGGTGACCGCCTGCGTATCCTCCTCGACCGCAATGGTCGCGGTGTCGCCGCCGCCGTTGGAGGTGATGACCGGGGTCTCGTTGACGTTGGTGATCGCCACGGTGAAGCTGCGGTCGCTGGTCGAGCCGTCGGCGCTGGTGGCGCGGACGGTGATCTGACGGCTGGCCCCCACCGTCTCGAAGTCGATCGCCGCGGCCGTCGTGACCACGCCGCTCGTCGCATCGATCGCGAACAGCCCGTCGGGGTTGACCAGCGAGTAGGTGACGGCGTTGGTGGTGGTATCGGCGTCGGTGGCGCGGGCGGTGATACCGACCGCCGTGGCGATCGCGACATTCTCCGCCACCGTGTCCGCCGCCGCGTTGGCATCGGTGATCGCGCCGACGCCGAACTCGTTCACGTCGCCGATCTGGATCGTCACGGTCTTCGAGTAGGTCAGCCCGCCGCTGTCGGTCGCGACCACGGTGATGACGTGCGCCTGCGACGCTTCCGCATTCAGCTGCGTGCCGTCCGCCACCGTGACCACGCCGGTCGTGGCATCGATCGCGAAGCGGCCGCCTGCATTGTTGCTGAGCGTGTAGGTGACCGTGTCGCCCCCGGCCAGGTTGGGGTCGTTCGCGGTCGCGGTGCCGACCACCGTGCCGTTGGTCGCGTTCTCGTTCACGCTGTTGTTCGACAGCGTGATGTCGGTGGCGGCCTTGTTGTTGACCAGCGAGTCGAGCGTCTGGGTGCGGTCGGCGAAGCGGACCTGCTCGATGCCGATCAGCGTGTCGACGCCGTCACGATTGGCGACGGTGTCCGTCACCGTGGCCACGGACGTGCTGCCGGCGAAGGTGTATTGCGCGCGATTGCCGCTGAACACCGCCGTGTCGCTGGCATTGCCACCCGTCAGGGTGTCGTTGCCGCCGCCGCCGGCCAGCACGTCGCTGCCGTCGTTACCGGTGAGCGAGTCGTTGCCGGTCCCGCCGGTGAGCGTGTCGGCGCCCGTCCCCGCCGCGACGGTCAGCACGGCCTGCGAGCCCGTGCCGCCACCCACATTGCGCGTCGCACCGAGATCGAAGCTCGCGCCCCCCGCGACCGCGCCGAAGTTGAAGTCGCTGTCGACGTCGGTGAACGTGTTGCCGCGGATGTTGGTGATCGCGCCCGGTTCGGACACCGCGACGATCATGTCGACCGCCGCCATGTCCAGCGCCGAGTTGATCGCCTGCGCCTGCGCCCGCTGCGCCGAGATGCCGGTGCCCGAGTTCAGGATGGTGTTGCCCGAAATCTTGACCCGGTCGTCGGCATAGCCGTCGAGGTTGAGGGCGGACCTGGCATAGCGGATCGTGTTGCCGGTGACGGTCAGCAGGCTACTCGCCCCGTCGGACCAGATGCCGCGCGCCCAGCTGGCGGTGCTGAACTTCGACTCCGACGCCCCGGTGATGAGGTTGTCCGCCAGCGTGATCTGTCCGCTGGCCGAGGCGGTCAGGTAGATCGCCTTGTCCTCGCCGGCCCCGGTGGCGCCGTTCGCCGCCGGCGAGAAGAACAGGCTGTTGCGGACGGTGACGTCGTTGCCGCCGTTGACCTGGACGCCGTTGAACGTCGTGCCGTTGGCGCTGGTGTTGAGCACCTCCACCCCGTCGATCGTCGCGCGGGCGGTGACCAGCGTCTGGCCCTGGATGATCGTCTCGCCGCCGCGTGTGCCCGTGCCGGCGACCCCGACGTTGGCACCGGCCAGCGTGATCGCCTTGTTGAGCTGCAGGTTCTCGGCATAGGTGCCCGCCTTGGCCCGCACAGTGTAGCCGTCCTGGCCGGCGTCGATCGCCGCCTGGATCGTGTTGAACGTGCCGACCAGCCGGTTGCCCGCGTCGAACAGCTGCACCGCCGCGGTCAGGTCGAGGCTGCCGCCGCCGGTGAACGCGACCACTTCCACCCCGTCCAGCGCGTCGTTGCCGTCGGCACCGCTCACTCCGGTGATCGCGGTGACGATGCCGGCCGCGTTGCGGACTTCGGTCAGCGTGTAGCCGGCGCGGGTACCGGTGAACACGGCCGTGTCCACGCCCTCGCCGCCGATGATCCGGTCGTCGCCCGCGCCCGCGAACACCCGGTCGTTGCCGCCGCCGCCGTTCACCGTGTCGGCCCCGGCGGTCATTTCCGCGACCACGTCCGCGCCGCCGTCGCCGGTGAAGCTGTTGCCGGCATAGGTGCCGGGCGTACCTTGGTTCTGCACCCGGATGCCGGCGCTGTCGCCGGTCAGCGCATTGCCGGTGACGTCGCTGCCGACGCCCCGCACGCGCAGCGCGAACGCGCCGGCATAGGTGTTGCCGGTGAACGCGTTGTCGGCGATCGTCGAATAGTTGGCGTCGATGGTCACCAGCTGGTTGCCGCGGAAGGTACCCGCGGTCGCCGTCTCGCCGCCGGCGGTGCCGGAGACGGTGTTGTTGACGAAATCGACGTCGCTCGACGGGTTGCCCGCGCCCAGATTGCCGCCGCCCAGCACGACCAGCTGGCGGGGGACGTTGTTGCCGACGTCAAACTGGTTGCCGAAGGGGGCATCCTGCGGCGTCGCGCCCTCGAAGGTCACGCCCGAGAAGACGTTGCCGTCGACCAGGATGTCACTGATCGCGCTGTTGTACTCCGACAACAGGCCCAGGTCGCCGCGCGCCTCCACGTCGTTGCCGACGATGTCGATCCCGGTGTGGGCGCCCTGGAGGTAGATGCCCGCCTTCTCGACTGCGCCGTTGCCGTTGATGCCGCGGATGGTGAAGCCCTGCGTCGCGCTGCCGATCACGACGTCGTTGACGCCGCCCGCCAGCACCAGCGCGCCGAGCTCGGCGCCCGACTGGACGCCGTCGATGATCGTCGAACCGCGACCGTCCATCGACAGCAGGCGGATGCCGCCGGTGCGGATCACGACATTCTCGTTGTAGGTGCCCGCCGCGACCAGGATGGTGTCGCCGGCCTGCGCCGCGTCGGCCGCCGCCTGGATGGTCGCGAAGCCGCCGGTGCCGACCAGCAGCGTGCGGCCCTTCGCACCGTCGTCGACGATCTCGACCCCGGTCAGCGTGTCGGTGCCGTCTGCGCCGGTCACGGTGTAGCCGGTCGCGGTCTTGGCGATGGTGACGATGCCCGCATAGGTTGCGGTGTCGACGCCCGCGCCGCCGTCGATCACGTCCGCCGCGGCGGTGGAGGCGAGCGTCTCGTTGCCGACGCCGCCATAGATCGCGCTCGGCACCGGAACCTTGTCGATCGTCGAGCCGGTCAGGGTAAGCGAGCCCGGAAGCGTCAGCAGCACCGGGCTCTTGACCGCGGTGAAGCTGTTGTCGGCGACCATGACCGCATCGTCGGACAGCACGCCGGGGACTGCCGTGGTGGTGCGGATGCCGGTATCCGCATCGTTGAAGCTGTTGCGCTCGATCGTGATCTGCCCCGCATAGTCCGGGCCGAAGAACACCACGCCCGCGGCCTTGCCGCCGCCCGACGTGCCCTCGACGCGGTGCAGGTCGCTGAACTGGTTGTCACTGATCGTCAGCGGCCCGGCGGTGTTCGCCACCAGCACGCCGATGTCGACCCCGGTGAAGCTGTTGTGCGTCACGCTGCCGTCGCTGTCGGCGACGTTGACGATCAATGGCACGTCGTTGTCGAGGCCCGCGACATAGCTGCCCGCATGGCCGGTAAAGCTGTTGTACGACACGTCCAGCGTGCCGTTGCCGAACAGGTCCATGAACTCGGTGTAGCCGGTGATGTCCACCTTGTTGTGGGTGAAGGTGAAATCATAGTCCTGCGCACCCAGCCAGAACGAGTTGGGCTTGGTCGCGGCGATGTCCATCACGGAGTTGGTCAGGGTGAACGCGTGGCCCTCGCTGCCGAGGGCGAGCACCTGGTCGCCGATCAGCTTGAACCCGTCGATCACGACCTTGGTCGCCGCGCTGCCGACCGCGAACAGCGCCGCGGCGCTGGTGCCGGTGATGGCGCTCTCGCCACCGCGCGCGCCGCTGCCGTCGACGCCGCCGTTGGCGCCACGAATGGTGAGCGACGTGTCGATGGCCAGCGAGGTGCCGCCGAGATCATAATCGCCCGCCGCGACCAGCACGGTGTCGCCCGCCTTTGCCGCCGCGATCGCCGCCTGGATCGAGCCGAAGCCGCCGCCCGTCATGAAATGGTCGGCGAGGACGAAGGTCTGATCGCCGATCACCACCTTCTCAACTCCGACCAGCGTATCGACGCTGCCATCGGCCTGCCGCACGGCCCAGCCGGTCGCGGTCTCGACCACCGTCGCGCCCGCGTCATAGGTGGCGGTGTCGGTACCCGCGCCGCCGTCGATCAGCTCGGCTGCGGCGGTAGAAGCGATCATGTCGTCGCCGGTGCCGTGGTAGTGTGCGCTCGCCACCGAGGTGCCGTCGATCGTGGAGTTGGTCGCGTCGACCGCGCCCGGGATGGTCATCAAGACCGCGCCGGTGACGCCGGTGAAGGTGTTGGCGTCGATCGTGACCGGCTGCCCCGACAGCTGCGTGCCGGGCACCGCCGAGGTACGGATGCCGGCGTCGGCGTCGTCGAAGCTGTTGTTCCGGATGACGATCTCGCCCTCATACTGCGCGTCGAAAAAGACGACCCCCGCGGCCTTGCCGCCCCCCGACGTGCCGGCGACGCGGTGCAGATCGCTGAAGTCGTTGCCGCTGATCGTCAGCGGGCCGGCGGTGCCCGCCACCAGCACGCCGATGTCGACCGAGGTGAAGCGGTTGTCCGCGATCGTGCCTTCGCTGTTCCACACGTTGACGATCAGCGGAACATCGTTGTCGAGGCCCTGGACATACCCGCCGGGCCGGCCGGTGAAGCTGTTGTCCGACACGTCCAGCTGGCCGTTGCCGAACAGGTCCATGAACTCGGTGTAGCCGGTGATCTGCACCTGGTTGTGGGTGAAGGTGAAGTAATATTCCTGCGCGCCGAGCCAGAAGGAGTTGGGCTTGGTGGCGGTGATGTCGAGGACGTTGTTCGACATGGTGAAGGACTGGCCCTCGATCGCTGTCGCGACCACCTGATCGCCGACCAGGGTGAAGCCGTCGATCACGACGTTCGCCGCCGCACTGCCGATCGCGAACAGGCTGGCGGCGCTGGAGCCGCGGATGATCGTCGCAGGCCCGCGTTCCTCGCTGTCGCCGGGGATGCCGGAACTGGCGCCGACCAGGGTCAGCGACTTGTCGATCAGCAGCGAGGTGTCACCCAGGTCATACTCGCCAGCGGCGACCATGATGGTGTCCCCCGCACTGGCGGCCGCAATCGCCTCCTGGATCGTCGCGTACTCGCCTTCGCCCACGTACAACGTGTTGCCGCCCGACGGCCGCACGGACCCGGTCGCCTCGCCCGAGGCGAAGACCCCCGTCAGTTCGCCCGTCGCAATGCCCAGATCCGTCGTGTCAGCGTTGATGACCTTCATGATAACCCCCGGTTGTGGAACCGGAAGCAACACGGCGACGGCGGCATCAATCGGCAAGGCGGGGACGGTCACCGCCGCCGGTCTGGCAACGGTGTCCGCAGTGCAGCAGTCTGCTAATCCCCCGTCGACCCCCCCGGTCATCTCCCCCCGACGCCTGCGCTGCTTCCGAAAAGAAGACGCAGATCGTTCGTGGATCGGACGTTTACTTTCCGTTCACGACGACGTCCATACATCAACTGAGGGTCTGACCCGTTTTGGCGGAAATCTCCTGTGCGGCCGCCGTGACATGGCCGTAACGAACTACCTTCACCGTCGCGGCGTCCCGGATCGGCACAGCTTTGTCGCCACCCGGAATGCCGAGATCGTAACCCGCACAGTCGTGGATCGCCGAACGACCAAGCAGGATCGGGGGTTCGACCCCCAGCGCGGCACATGCCGCTGATGGTCGGGGTGGCGGTCGGCCGGGGCCCGATGCGTGTCGCGGCGGTGGGATCGAGCGTGACGGCGTCGTTCAGTACTCCAGGCGGGCGGGATTGGTCTCGGCGACGCCGTTTGCACCACGACGGATGGCCGCAGAACTTGCCATCGGGCTGACCCTGCCGACTATCGCCGGCTTATCGAGCCCGGACGTCTCGATGCTGGCGCTTGAGGCAGGTTATCACGTGTCTGCGGCGAACAGGGTGACGAGTGCCTCGGCGACCACGTCAGGCGACTCGCGCTGGGGGAAGTGGCCGACAGCTGGCAGCTCGAGGTAGTGGAACGGGCCGGTAAACTTGTAGGGAACGGAGGCGGCGGCAGCCGGCGGGTTCACCCCATCTTCCTCGCCCTGCACATAGAGCGCGGGCAGCGACAGCGCCGCCGTCGCCTTGACCTTCTCCTCCAGCCAGGCGCTCCGGGGATCGGGCGGCGCGACGTCCCAGCGCGCGCGGTAGCTGTGGAGGGTCACGTCGACCCAGTCGGGATTGTCCCAGGCGGCGGCGACCCGCTCGAACATCGCCTCGTCGAACCAGCCCGCGGGCGACCAGTTCACCCAGTGCCGGTGCGCAAAACCGCGCCGGTCGTCGCGCACCGCCGCCGCCCCGCGCTCGGTCGCCATGAACCAGTGGTACCATTGCAGCTGCGCATGCCAGAAGGGCGGGGTGGGCATCCCGCCCAGCCGCGGCGGCGTGGCGAGCATCGCGATCCGGCTCACCCGCTCGGGCCAGCCGACCGCCAGCGCCTCCGCGATGTTGGAGCCCCAGTCATGGCCCGCGACCGCGAACCGCTCGACCCCGAGGGCATCCATGAGCGCGATCGCGTCCATCGCCAGGATGCCGCTGTTGCCGGTGCGCGGGGCTGCCCCGCTCGCGAAGCGGGTCTTGCCGAAGCCGCGTAACGACGGGGCGATCGTGCGCAGCCCCGCGCGGTGCAACGCCGGCGTAACCGCGTCCCAGGTCGACACGTCGTCGGGCCAGCCATGAAGGAGAAGGACGACCGGCGCGTCGGGCTGGCCCTCGTCCCGATAGGCGATGTGGAGGTCGGCTGTGTCGATCAACGGCATGGCGGATCAACACCGGAGCCCCGCCGTTGGTTCAGCGAGACTCGTTGGGGATGCCAAACCTGACGGGGAATGGAACTGGTCTTCCCGAAGGCCGGGGTGACGGAAGCAGAGAGCCTCTATCGCACCGTTGCGAACCAGATCACGTGCTGGGGCCCCTTGCCGTTCTCGCGCGCACGGACTCGTGTTTCCTCCACCGCAAAGCCGGCGCGCTCCAGCCGGCGGGCGAAGGCCGGGTCGGGGCCGGCGGACCATACCGCCAGCACTCCGCCGGGGCGCAGCGCCGCGCGTGCGTCGGCCAGCCCGTCACGGGTGTAGAGCCCGTCATTGGCGGGGCGGGTCAGCCCGTCCGGGCCGTTGTCGACGTCGAGCAGAATGGCGTCGTAACTCGCCCGCGTGCGCCGGATCGCATCGCCGACATCGTCCATCACCAACAGCACGCGCGGATCGTCGAGGCAACCGGCGGTCAGCGCCACCATCGGACCGCGCGCCCATTCGATGATGCCCGGCACCAGTTCGGCCACCACCACCCGCGCGTCGGCGCCGAGGCGGCCCAGCGCCGCCCGCAGGGTGAAGCCCATGCCATAACCGCCGATCAGCAACCGCGGAGCCGGGCGCGCGCCCAGCCGGTCGCACGTCAGGGTGGCGAGCGCGACCTCCGAGCCGCTCATCCGCGTGCTCATCAGCTCGTTGCGGTCGAGCACGACCATGAAGTCGTCGCCTCGGCGGAACAGCCGGAGCGGCGGGCCGCCGGGCACGTCGGCCGTGCCCAGCAGCTCGCGCGGGGTCACCGCTGGCGGGCTTTGCGCGCCGCGTAGCGGGCGTCGCGAGCAGCCTTCAGCTCGGCGGCGGTGGGGACCACGGGAGGACGCTTGGCGGCGGCCGCAGCGGCGGCGGCGGCTTCCGCCTCGGCCTTTGCCTTCGCGCGCGCCTCTTCGCGGTCGCGCTTTTCCTGTTCGATGGCGGCCTTGTGCTGGGCGCGGCGCTCGGCCTCGGCGGCCTCCTTCGCCTCGCGCGCAGCGGCGCGCGCGGCGACCGCCTCGGGATCGGGAGCGGCCTTGTTGCGCAGTTTTTCGAGCGCACGGGCCTTGGCGTAGCGCGAGGCG
>Ga0325401_1001740_pt1 | contig 18733 bp, 22 predicted proteins | sample PopdelMetagenome_FD_205666 | JGI IMG/M metagenome (GOLD analysis project Ga0325401, IMG submission 205666) | Populus deltoides microbial communities from Bellville, Georgia, United States - Xylem-PdKOR-R2 | ecosystem: Host-associated > Plants > Phyllosphere > Stem > Wood/Secondary xylem | place... | reverse complement strand
GCCGCCTGCGCGACAAATGCCTCAACGAGACGCTGTTCGTGTCGCTCGGCCATGCCCGCTCGGTGCTGCGGCTTTGGCGCGACGACTACAACCATGTGCGGCCGCATAGTGTTGTTGGCGGGCTGACGCCCGCCGATGCTGCCAAGCGGGTTGTGCAACACCGCCCCGAGGGGCACCATACTAACCCCGGACTCCAGTTATGACTGGTAGTGCTTTGGGGAGCACGTCAGACCGGATGTGGGTCGGAAAGCACGTGGCGACGGGCCGAATGTAGGTCGCATCCGCGGCTAGGAGACTGGAACACCACCGGTGACGGCGAGGACGTTAACGTGCCGCATCTTCTCGAACCGAAAGGTGTCAGATGAGCGAGTAGAGGCATTCAGCCGAGCGCTGCATTGCAGCTGGCGCCAATTGACCAAGATCATCGCTCTTCACTGTGGTTATTCGAGCCGCCCGCGCGTTGATGGCCTTCGAGCAGGAGGTGATGATGAGCAGCAAGGTACCCATGCCGGTCAGCGATGACGGCAACCACAAGGGCGAGGCAGATGGCGTCAACGATCCGGGTCGTGGCGGCGGTGGGGATAGCGCAGGCGGCAGCTACCAGAACCCGCATACCGGCAAGGATGGCGCGGGTGGTGCTGGCGGCTTCTTCGGTCATGGCGGCCAGACCGACATCGCCTACCATGGTGGTGGGCAGGCCGGCGCGGAAGGGTCGGAGACGTCCAACGCCACGACGGAAGGCGGTGGTGACGTTCACGGGCGCGGGGATCAAGGGCCTAATCCGGGCCCCACCGGCCCGGATCAGGACCTAGCGACAGAATACCACCGCGAGGCAGTCGTCGGCGGACACCGGATCGAAATCATCGACAATTCCGGCATCGCTGCAGCAGAGGCGGCCGGCACGACCGGGGTGGAGGGCCAAGCCAAGACTACAGATCATCCTGGTTCGGGGTGATCCGCCTTCTAACGTCTTGGTGGCTCATGCCAGATTATGCCGACCTCAGCCTTGCTCGACGGCATCCGCGTTGAATTCAGCAAAGGCTGAGCGGACCTCGTCGGCGAGGCTCTCATCCTCGATGTCGACCGACACGACGATCCGTCCGGCCAAAGCGGCATCGTCGCGGCTCTCGGGGCTGGGTTCGCCTGCCTCGGTGTCCGATCCGGCCTCATCAACACCGGCGGTGTTCTGGTCGCCCTCGGCAGTGATAAATACGTCGGTGCGCTCGATAGCAAACTGTTGGACTAGCCGCTCCACCGTCATCTCGGCTTCGCGGCGCGTATCGAACTTGGCGACCAAACTCGTGCTCATGGCAATCTCCCGCCAGCCAGGATCGGCTTGGGGCATCAACCACCGCGAACCGATTTTGTCCCGTCGACCTGCCGAAGTCCGCTGCGAACAAGGAGCGGTAGGCGACTTAGGGTCTGGGGGGTTAAGCCGGCATCGTCGTCCGCGAGGCACACGGTATGCTCGCCTCCATCCTTGCAGCTTGATTACGATTCTCCAAGAGCCCGGCGGATCTGCTGCTCTTCCAGGTCGAGTTCCTCGCCCAGCGCGCGGTGCGCCTCGGCGTCGATCTGGTCGGTCTGATCGTGCAGCTTCTCGCGCGCCGCATCAATGGCAACCAGCCGCAGGCGCTGCTGTGCGGCAAGCTGGCTGGTCTTGGTCTCGACGTCCTGACCCTCGATGTTCGCCCGCTCGGCGCGCACCTTGTACTCCTCGACGAGTTCGGCTGCGGCCTCGCCGTGTTCGGATGCGTCAGCGTCCAGATGCTCCTCCACCGCCTCGAGCGACGCTGCGGCGAGCTCCGCCCGAGCCTGGGCGGTGTCGGGTTCCGGCAGTGACGAGCTCTCCTCCTCAAGCCCCAGCCGGAGGATCACCCAACCCAGCGTCGTGCCCTGAATCACCAGCGTCGCAAAAATCGCGCAGAACGCCAGGAAGACGATGATGTCGCGACCTGGGAAGCGCAGCGGCAAAGCCAACGCCGTCGCAAGACTCACCACGCCGCGCATCCCGGCCCAGGAGAGGATGGTCGGATAGCTCCACGGCGGCATGGGGTCCTGCTCGCGGGTGGTCCGAGACAGGACCCGCGGCAGCCATGTGGCCGGGAAGATCCAGAAGAAGCGGCTGACGATCAGGGTCGCCGAGATGGCCAGCGCGATCAGGGCAAGGCTGCGCGGATCGTAGCTATCCAACCGCTCGATGATGCCGCGCAGCTGAAGACCGATGAGCATGAAGACCAGCGCGGTCAGCAGGAACTCGACGAAGCCCCACACCGTCGCCATCGCGAGCCGGGTCTCGCCGGTGAAGGCGGCATGCTGCCGGCGTCCGAGCACCAGCCCGCAGGCGACCGCCGCCAGCACGCCCGAGACATGGACCTGCTCGGCGACGAAATAGGCCAGGAAGCCGGCCAGGAGGCTGACGGTGACATCGAGCAGCGTGTCCTCGATCCGAGCAAACACCCACATCGCCAGCCGACCGACGATCCAACCCGCGAGCGCACCGCCCAATGCGGCGGTGAAGAACTGGAACACGCCCTCGCCAAGGCTGAAGGTGCCGGCCAGCGTGGCCGCGACCGCGCAGCGGTACAGGACCAGCGACGACGCGTCGTTGATGAGGCTCTCGCCTTCCAGCACCGTCACGATGCGCTTGGGCAACTTAACCTGCTTGACAGCTGCCACGGCGTCGGGCGGCGCCACGATCGCCCCCAGCGTGATCGCCGCCCACCAAGGCAGGTCAGGCACGAGCAGCTTGGCCACCACGGCGACAGCCGCAGCCGTGAAGAACACCGCGCCCAACGCCAGCGAGAGGATCGGGCGCAGGTTGAAGCGGAACGCCGGCCAATCGGTGCGGTAGGCGCTCGCCTGAAGAAGCGGGGGCAGGAACAGTGCGAGCACGAGTTCCGGGTCCAGTTCGACGGTGCCGACCGCGGGCACGAAGGCCAACGCCATGCCACCGAGCACGAGCGCCACGGCGAGCGGGATACGCAGCCGCTCGGCGGCGTAGGCGAGGGCGACGGATGCCGCGATCAGCAAGAGCAGCAACTCGAACGTGTGCACTGTTGCTCTCCCGGCACGCCCGCGAATGGCGCCGCGCTTCCAGCGCCGCAAGGGCGAGCCGAACCAAACTCGCCGCTCAAGTCAGGCATTGTGCCGACCTGGCGTATCAAGGGGCAAAGCGCCCGCCGGCATGCTGCCGAACGGGCGCTACACCGATTATTCCTCTTCGGCCGCCGCGTTCACCGTTTCGGAAAGCTGGTTCATATACTCGTCGCCGCCGTAGATCTCCTTGGTCGCCTGCTTCAGCTTCTCGGCATCGTCCGTTTTTCCGAGCGCCTCGGCATAGGCCGCGGCCGTACCGAAGCCAGCGATGCCGTAGTGCGTCATGCGCTGGTACTGGGCGACGATCAGGGCATCGAGCAGCGGCCCCTTCTTGGGCGCTTCCTCGATGCAATGCTTGGTCGCCTCCTCGACGAGGCCCTCCATACCTTTGCAATGCTCCTTGGAGGTCTTCTCGCCGGCTGCGGCGATCAGCTCCTTCAGGATGCTGGTATGCTTCTCGATGCCGTCATGCGACTTCTGCAGCATCTCCTTCAGCTTGGCGTCGCTCGCCTTTGAGGTGAGCTTCTTGACGACCCGGTTCATCTGGTCGTTGGCGGACCAGAGGTCCTTGAGCTCGTCGGTGTAGATTTCGTCGAAGTCCTCGGGAGCGGGCATGGCTAAGTCCTTGATCCAGATTGCAGATCGCTGCAGGACGGTGCTCTGCGGATCGCATCGCTCAACCTTGGACAGGTGACGATGTTCCAGGCTCAAGCCGGATTGCGACGTCCCTTCGACAGCGGCTCGATCCGCATCACGGAACCCACAGCACTTTGTCAGCTAACCCTGATCGCGACGCGCTTCCAGCGTCGATGATGTATGTCAGTCAACAGGAGGACATCATGAACAGGAGGACCGCCCTCTCGATCGCGGCGGGTATGTCGCTGATCACCACAGCCCCGGCACCGGCTAGCACCAAGCCGTGCCGCAACAAGGACGGCCAGATCATCAAATGTCCCAAGCCGCCGCGGAAGGTTTCAGCTCGATGTAAGGACGCCCAAGGCCGTTTCACTGGGTGCCAGACACCGACCCCCTCCCCTGAAAAGCGCAATTGACCGATCGGTAGGACGCCTCTGCTGCGACGAACGGCTCGTCGCAGAATTAACCACATTCATCCTCAAGTTTAGGCGCGGCGGAACGGCGTTGCATCTCAGGAGCTTAGCCCGCGCCGATCAGGAATGAGGCGTCTTAACATACCTCATGCTCCCGGCATTGTGATGCGATTGCAGATGGATGGGGATGGTCTTGGCACCTGAGGATCAGGACAAATTACGCGTGCCGGTGGTCGAGGAAACAATGGCGATCGAGCGTCGCGAGGTCGAGACGGATCGGGTCCGCGTCCGCACGGTCGTGGATGCCGAGAACGTGCTGGTCGAGGAACAGCTTCGTGTCGGCCGGCTCGAAGTCGTCCAGGTGGCGGTTGATCGCGAGGTCGCTGAGGCACCGGCACCGTATCGCGAGGGCGACACGCTCGTCATTCCGGTCGTCGAGGAACGGCTCGTCATCGAGAAGCGCCTGTTCGTGGTTGAGGAGCTGCGCGTCACCAGCTCATCCCAGAACGAGGCAGTCAGCATTCCCGTGTCGCTGCGCCGGACGCGCGTGATCGTCGAGCGGGACGACCAGGATCAGCCTGCAGCAGGGAGTAACTAATGGCCGACCCGCACACTACGAGGGGCGCTCCACCTACCCACGTCCATATCGAGAAGAACAAGCAGCCGGGATGGTTCAAGGCGCTGGCCTGGATCGCGCTGATCGCTGGCATTCTGGCATTGCTGCTGGGCCTGAGCCGCTGCAATCGCGACGACACGGCAGCCGTCACACCCGCTCCGACGGCAACGCCTGCGGCGGACAATGCCACGGTGGTGGCCACCACCCCCAACGCGGGTAGCGCCACGGCGCTGGCCGGCACCTCGGGTCTCGGCAATTACATGGCCGGCAACGAGCCGACGCCGCGCAGCTTCCAGTTCGAGAAGCTGAATTTCGATACTGCCAAGAGCGATGTTCGCCCTGCCGATGCTGCGGAAGTGAAGCAGATCGCCACCGTGCTGAAGCAATACGGCAACGCCCATGTGCGGATCGCCGGCTATGCCGACGCTCGCGGCTCCAGCGCGACCAACAACGCCCTCGGCAAGGCGCGCGCCGACGCGGTCAAGGCGGCGCTGGTCGCCCAAGGCATTGACGCCGACCGCATCGAGACGGTGTCGGGCGGCGAGTCCGACCCCGTCGAGACCAACGCCACCGCGTCGGGCCAGGCCGAGAACCGTCGCACCGAACTCGTCGTCACCAGCCGATAACCAACCAGTTCCAGCAGGAGTGAACACCATGTCCAGCACCATCACCGCCATGTTCGATACCCGCGCCGATGCAGAGGCCGCCAAGGAGCGGCTCAAGCAGTCCAATGTCGATGCCGACCATATCCACGTTCACGACAAGTCGAGCGCCGGCTACAACGAGCAGGGCTACTCGACGCACGAGGACCACGGCTTCTGGGCGTCGGTCAAGAACGCGTTCCTCCCCGACGAGGACCGCCACACCTATGAGGAGGGTGTCCGTCGCGGCGGTGCGGTGCTGACTGCCGACGTCGACGAGGATGATGTGGGCCGGGCAGTTCAGGTGCTCGAGGAGGCAGGCTCTGTCGATGTCGACGATCGTGCCAGCCAGTGGCGCCAGTCGGGCTGGGACTATCCGGTGGGCGCGGGCGCTGCGACGGGGGCTTCTGCCCTTGGTGGCTTCGGCGACCGTGACACGACCGACCGCGGCATGACGGCAGATCGCGACCTGACCAAACGGGCGACCGGCTCGCAGGAGGAGGTCATCCCCGTCGTCGAAGAGCAGCTGGTCGTCGGCAAGCGCGATGTCAGCCGCGGTGGCGTGCGCGTCCGCTCCTATGTGACCGAGACACCGGTGCACGAGCAGGTCCGGTTGCGCAACGAGCGGGTCAACGTCGAGCGCCGCGCTGTCGACCAGCCGCTGTCGGCTGCCGATGGCGATGCCTTCCGCGAGCGCACCATCGACATGACCGCGACCGGCGAGGAAGCCGTGGTCGGCAAGACCGCGCGCGTGGTCGAGGAGGTGGTCGTCTCCAAGACCGCCGACGAATGCGTCGAGCAGATCGACGACACGGTTCGTCGGACCGACGTCGAGGTAGATCGTGACGAGGGCATGCGCACGGACCGCGGCTCGACTTTCGGCACGTCGACCGACCGCTGAACCAAGGGCTGGGCCTCGCACGCATGAGTACCGCGTGCGAGGCCCACGCCGCCTGGCGCGGCGAACAACAGGCAGAACCATTCATGCAAGATCCGTTCGACAGTGGCTCGCCAAGCAGCACGACCGTCACCTCCTCATCTCCCGACCGCTTTCCCGACCAGGGCGCAGCCGCATCGATGAAGGCAGGTCGGGTTCCGACAACGGCTGACAATGCCAAACAACCCGCTTCGTCACTGGCCGGCCAAGCCAGGCAGAAGCTGGCCGGCACGCTCGACGGCCAAAAGGGCGCTGCCGCCGACTTCGTCGAGCAGTTGGCCCAGACCGTTCAGCGATCGGGCGAGCAGTTCGAGGGGAAGCAGGACTGGATCGCCAGCGCCGCCGGCCGCGGCGCGGCCGAACTGAACATTCTCGCAGGTGCGATCCGCGACAAGGACCTGGGCGAGTTCGCGAGCGAGATCGGGGCCTTCGCCCGTCGTCAGCCCGCCTTGTTCATGGGCGCAGCACTCGCGGCAGGCTTTGCGGTTGCGCGGCTCGGCAAGGTGGTCGCAAGCGACCTGTCGCGTGATGATCTGCCGACGGTGCCGGAGGTGGGCAATGGCCAACGCTGATCAGCGAGGTGCCTCCCAGCCTGCACATAGCCTGGGTGAGATCGCGGGGGGCCTGGCCGGTGACGTCCAGGATCTCGTCCGCGGCGAGCTGGCACTGGCTCGTGCCGAGTTCGATCACAAGCTGCACGACCTCATCGGCGGTGCCATCTCGCTGGTCGGCGGTGCGCTGGTCGCATTCGCCGGGCTGGTGGTGCTGCTCGAAGGCGGCGCCGCGGTGCTTGCCAGGACGATGCCCGCCTGGGCCGCGCTGCTGATCGTCGGCCTGGTCATCGTCCTGGTGGGTGGCCTGATCGCGCGCGCAGGGCTCGCGCGTCTGTCGCTCAAAAACCTCACCCCCGAACGCACGGCCGCCAACCTCAAGCAGGATGGCCGCACCCTCAAGGAGCACCTGTGATGGCCGACGCCACCGACGATACCGACCAGATCGAGCGCGATCTCGCCGCTACCCGCGCCCGCATGGACCGCCGCCTCGACGAACTCGGTGACAAGCTCGCGCCGAACCAGCTCGTCAGCGACACGCTGACCCAGGTGACGGGTGGCAACGGCGCCGACTTCGCCCAGACGCTGATCGCCAAGGCCAAGGCCAACCCGATCCCGGCCGCGCTGGCCGGGGTCGGCATCGCGTGGCTGATGGCGTCGAGCCAGAACAAGGCCAGTCGCGCGGAGCCCGACCTGCATACCCGACTGCGGTCGGCCGAAGCGGGCGTGGTCCGGCTTCGGGACGAGCACCCCGACGTTCACGCGAGCCGGGTCGACGACGCGCGCGGTCAGGTGCTTGGGGTGGCGCGCAACGCGTCCGACACGGCTTCATCCTATGGACAGCGGATCAAGGAGGCGATGGCCTCGGCGACCCAGAGCGTAAGGGAGACCTCACACGACCTGAAAAACAGCGCGTCTGGTACCCAGGGGGGCCTTCGCCGCGGTAGGGGAGGTCTGGCTGGCAATCCTGTCGTGCTGGGCAGCGCGGCTGCGCTGGTCGGGCTGGTTGCCGGCGTGCTGATCCCTATCAGCGAACAGGAAGAAGGTGCGCTCGGCACCGTCGCGGGCCGGCTGCGGACACAGGGGCGCGACCTTGCGCAGGACTTCGTCAACCGTGGGGCACAGGTCGCCGGTGACGCGCTAGGTGCGGTCAAGGGGGAGCGCGCAGGCCCATAGGCTGACCGCCGACAAGCCGATCGGTGAGTTGGTTGACGACCTGAAAAGTGGTGAACTGCTCGGCCACGTTAAGCAGGCTGCCCAGGAAGTGGCTGGCGCCAGCAAGGAAAGCGTCCGGTCCCAGTTGCGTACCGATGAAAGTGGCCAAGGCTAGGCTCCAGCGAAACGGTCGCAGCCAAGTTGTAGCGGCCACTGCGGGGCGGTCCCTCGAGACCGCCCCGCATCAACGGGGGATGATGATGCGTTATATGATGGTGGCAACCGCACTGTTTCTCCTGGCGGGCTGTGACGGCCCGAACGAGAAGGCTGGCGAGGCGCAGGACCGAGCAGCGGCAAACGCTTCTGGTGTCGAGTACAAGGGCGACGGGCCAGCCGAACGCATCGGGGAGGCACAGGACCGTGCCAACAAGGCCGCGCGCGAGGATCTTGAGGCTCAACGAGACCGGATCACGACCGAAGCGGACATGCAGGCGGACCGGCTGAAGCAGCAGGCCAAGGAGATCCGCCGCAGCGCCACGGAGCGTGCCAATGCGCTCACCAGTGCTGCCACCGGACGCTAACGAGGACGTGCACACGATGATGCACAAGGACGGGGCGAGCAGGCGGTCTAAACTTCTCCTCGTGAAGTTGCCAAAAGTCCTGAGCTCCGAACGTCGCGTACATGGTCGTTTTTGCGGCTGGGGCTGAGATGAACGAATGGCGGCTTTCGGGGAGCGGTAATCCGGTTCTGAACGACCGACTCTGGGTCTTCTCAGACCTCTGTGCGCTCGGCCAGTTCGAGGGCGTCCTCCACGTCCACGCCCAAGTAGCGCACCGTGCTGTCGATCTTGGCGTGCCCGAGAAGAATTTGAACCGCGCGCAGATTGCCTGTCGCCTTGTAGATGATCGACGCTTTGGTGCGTCGAAGCGAGTGCGTCCCGTACTCCTGAGTGGGGAGGCCGACGCCGGCTACCCACTCGTGCACGAGGCGAGCGTACTGTCGCGTGCTCATGTGGGCCATGTAGTCGTTCCGGCTCGGGAAGACGAAGTCGTTCAGTGTGCCGCCGCGCCGCTCCAGCCACGCGCGCATCGTTTTCCGGGCCGTGTCCATCAGCTCGAACTGGACAGGTCGCTTGGTCTTCTGCTGAACCATGATCGCGCGGTCACGGATACGCCCACCCGAGACGACATCTCCGATCCGCACCCTGACCACGTCACAACCGCGCAGCTTGCTATCGATGGCGAAGTCGAACAGCGCTCGATCGCGCAATCGCCGATGCTGGTCGAGCCAGAAGCGAATGGCCCAGACTTGTTGCTGTTTCAGCGCCCGCTTCGCACCGATCAGCCGGCCTTCGTTCCACGGCCGCAGTTCGTGAAAGGCAGGATCCATCGACGAGTGACCCATAGATCATCTCCATCGTGCCGAGTCGCTTCGGCGGTTAGGTTGGTCGGTAGAGCGTAAGCAGGCGCGGTAAACCGCCGGTTCGGAGATGTGGTGCACGGATCATGCTGACAGCCATGAACAAACAGCTGAACCTGTTGCGGACAAAGATGCTGCCTAGGGTCAGGATCCATCGATGTGATCGTCGCGATCTGATTCAGGCTCCGTGAGGAGACCGGAATGAGCGACCTGTTTTGGCTGACGGATGAGCAGATGGAGCGGCTGCGGCCGTTCTTTCCCAAGAGCCACGGCAAGCCTCGGGTGGATGACCGGCGGGTGCTGAGCGGTATCGTCTTCGTCAACCGCAACGGGCTGCGCTGGCGAGACGCGCCCAGCGCCTATGGTCCCCACAAGACGCTGTATAACCGGTGGAAGCGCTGGGGCGAGGCGGGCGTGTTGACGCGGATGATGGAAGGGCTTGCCGCGGTTGGCGCTGAGCCCAAGACGGTGATGATCGATGCCACCTACCTGAAGGCGCACCGCACGGCTTCGAGCCTGCGGGTAAAAAGGGGGATCTCGGCCGCCTGATCGGGCGCACCAGAGGCGGCATGAACACCAAGCTCCATGCCGTTGCCGATGCGAACGGCCGGCCCTTGAGCTTCTTCATGACGGCTGGGCAGGTCAGCGACTACACCGGCGCGGCAGCGCTGCTCGATGATATGCCCAAGGCGCAGTGGCTGCTTGGCGACCGCGGGTACGACGCGGACTGGTTCAGGGACGCTCTCCAGGCCAAGGGCATCCAGCCCTGCATCCCAGGTCGGCGATCCCGCAACGAGCCCGTCAGGTACGACAAGCGCCGCTACCGCCGCCGCAGCCGCATCGAGATCATGTTCGGCCGCCTCAAGGACTGGCGCCGCGTCGCCACCCGCTACGATCGCTGTCCGACCGCCTTCTTCTCGGCCATCGCCCTCGCTGCCACCGTCATCTTCTGGCTGTGATCAACGGGTCCTTACCCTAGGCCCAGCTGTCTGAAAACATTGAGTTTTGCGCGGGTGGCTGTTGCGTGATCTATTGCCAGGACTGCCTTCCCATTTAGTTACGACCATGATCAAAATTTACTCGACCGCGTTGGTAATGTCGTCCCATGCCGGACGGCAGAATACATTCGAAGTACCGGCGCCGGACTGTGCGTCATGGTTCGTCGTGGTACGTCCTTGCGTACGAACACTGGTTGCCATTTGCGATCGTTACGCGAGCATGCTCGGCAGTACGCCAACAAGGCTCAAGTCCAACTCATCAGCGCTTCCCTGGTCTACTTCCGAACAGCGTCAGCGGGATGCCTTCCCCCATTCGGCGATATCCTGCCGGCGAGGGATGGAGATGGTCGCCCGAGTCATAGGCGGGCAACAGCCGCTCCGGATGTGCCGGATCGCGGACCAGCAGGTCAAAATCGATGACCCCGTCAAAGACTCCCGCTTTGCGGATCCAGGCGTTGACCGCGGCGCGATCCGCCTCCGCAGCGGCATCAACGGGGTAGGCCTTGGCTCCGGCAAAGGGTAGCAACGTGCCGCCGAATACCGTCAGGCCCGCACGGCGGGCGCGGACGGCAATCTGGCGATACGCGCCGGTGATGCGTGCGAACAGCGCGCGGTGCTGTTCGGGAGTCACCGGTCCGTCGCGGCTGAGCGTGCCGATGTCGTTGATCCCCTCTAGCACCACCAGGAACCCGGCACCCGCTTGGGCGAGCACGTCGCGGTCGAAGCGCGCGAGTGCGTTCGTACCGTTGCCATCGAGAAGCAGCCGATTGCCGCCGATGCCAAGGTTCAGCACCGCCGTATCGCGGGTCGGGACCTGCGTCCGTAGTCGATCAGCGAGCACGTCGGGCCAGCGATCGTTGCCATCCGTCGTAGACCAGCTGCCGTCGGTGATAGAGTCTCCCAACGCGACAATGCCCGGCCGTGCCTGTCCGTTTGCGACGTCAACGCCCGACAGGAACCCCCAATGTTCGATCCGTCGGGCGCTAGGCAGGTCCGGAGCGGATAGATGGTAACCGGCGATTAGGAAGCTGGTAGAGTGAGAGGCGGTGTGGATCGTTTGACCGTCACTGGGGATGGTCAGGTGCAGACTGACGGCGAGGCTGTCACCCGCCGCGAGCGGCAGCGCGACCGGATCGGACCAGCCATCAGCGCCGGCAGCCAGCGTGACGCCCGGCGCGTTTGCAAAAGTCATAGCTCGGTCGCTTCCCGACCGGATCGCGGCGGATCCCGGACGTTGCGACAGCGCGATGTGGACGCCGGCCAGCACAAGCGGCGCCGTTCCAAAGACGTTTGATAGGCGGATGCGGACCTGCCTGCCGCCGACTGTGGCGCGTACCACCTGCCGGAGCGTCACCTCGCCGTCCGCTGGCAGGCGGTTGCGCGCGTCCGGCGCCTGCTGGGCCGATGCCCAAGCGGTGACCCAGGGCTGGTGGGCACCGCGATCGCGCGCGGTCGAAGAGCCCGCGAACAGCAGCAGCGCCGCTAGCAGTCCCGTGAAGCCGCGGGTCATGCGGTGTCCCTTCGTTCGCGGTAATGGAAACAGGCGAAGTCGGCCGGCATCGCGGTGCCGGCCATGTCGCAGGCGGCGATGCCGACGAACGCGCCGGTGAAGTTGGGCAGGCCGGGCAGCGTCGCCTCATCGGAGAGGATGCTCGCGTCGAAGGCGTCGGGCAGCCGGCGCCATTCGGTGTCGGCGGCGGGGCGCCAGGCGAAGCGGAGCGCCTCGCCGTCGACCTCGACCCGCATCGCGATCGCGCCGGAAGGCAGCGGCACGGGGGCGGTCAGCGCGCTCGTTCCCTCGCCGTGCGGCAGCATCGACAGGACCTGGAGGACCTGCGCGCCATCGTCGTCGGCGGTGACGTGGAGCCAGTGGAACTTGGTGGAATTATAGTAGCAGACGAGGCCCGCGGCCTGCTGGAAGTGGGCGGGGCTCACCTCGACGCAGGTCTCGGCGGTGTAGCGGAACGCCTGCTGGCGGCGGGCGACCAGCGCCTGTTCGAACTGGCTGCCGATCGTCTCGCGGGCGTGGAGGCGCAGGTGGCCGGGGCGATCGGTCAGCGAGAAGATGCGCTCGGGGTACGGCGTGCGCAGCCACTGGAACGATGCGGGCAGCGTCGCGGTGTCGAAGTTGGTGCGCTCGTCGACGGGCGGCGGCTCGGGCGCGTCGCCGAGGACGGGGCGCGCGTCGCCCGCGACCGTGCGCAGCCAGCCGTCCTCGCCCCAGCGCATCGGCTGGATCGCAGTCTCGCGCCCGAGCACGCAAGCGTCGCTGCCCGGCAGCGGGCGTCCGCACAGGTACGCGAGCCAGGTCTCGCCCGCGGGCGTCTCGACGAGATCGCCATGGCCGGCGCGCTGGAGGGCTGCGTCGGGGCGGTCGCGGGCGGTCAGGACCGGGCCGTCGGGGTGCGCCTCGTACGGGCCGAACAGGTCGCGCGAGCGGGCCATCACCACCGCGTGGTTGCGCTCGGTGCCCCCTTCGGCGACGAGCAGGTGGTACCAGCCGTCGCGGCGGTAGAGGTGCGGTCCCTCGGTGAAGCCGAGGTCCGTGCCCTGCCAGATCGTGCGGCGCTGCCCAAGCAGCGCGCCGGTGGACAGGTCGATCTGCTGGATGACGATCCCGGCGAAGCGGCGGCGGCCGGGGCGGTGGTCCCAGAGCATGTTGAGCAGCCACGAGCGGCCATCGTCGTCATGGAACAACGCCGGGTCGAAGCCGCTGCTGTTGAGGTGGACGGGATCGGACCAGTCGCCGTCGATCCGGTCGCTCCACACCCAGTAGTTGTGGAAGTCGCGCAGCGACGCGCCGCGCGCGCCGTCGACGGTGGTGCGGCCATAGCGCTTCACGTCGGTGAAGATCAGGTGGAAGCGCCCGCTCGCGTGACTGAGGTCCGACGCCCACACCCCGCACCCATCGGGGTTGCCCCGCATGTCGAGCTGGCTCGGCCGCATCAGCGGGCGCGCGACGAGGGTCCAGTTCGCGAGGTCGCGCGAGTGGTGGATGCGGATGCCGGGGAACCACTCGAAGGTCGAGGTGGCGCAGTAATAGTCCTCGCCCACCCGCACGATCGAGGGATCGGGGTGGAACCCGCGCAGGATGGGGTTGCAGACGGGGATCATGCGGCGGGCTTTCGGATCAGCGTCCACAACAGCGCCGCACCGACGAGGTCGAGCAGGCCGAGCAGGACGAAGAAGGGCTGGTAGCCGACCCGGTCGACCATCGACCCCAGCACCAGCGTGAAGATCAGGACGCCAAGGTTCGCCGCGGTCCCCGCCACCCCGGTCGCGGTGGCGACCTGCGCTTGCGGGAACAGGTCGGACGACAGGGTGATGACGGTGACCGACAGCGTCTGGTGCGCGAACCCGCCCAGGCACAGCAGCGCGACCGCCGCGAGCGGGCTTTCGACCGAACCGACGAACATCATGCCCGTCATCAGCACCGCGCCCACCGTGAACGCCCCGCGCCGCGCGTCGACCAGCGACCAGCCGCGTGCGCTGAGCCATGCCGCGACCGCGGGCCCGAACAGGCAGCCCGCGTCCGCCGCCAGAAACGGCAGCCATGCGAACAGCGCGATCTGCGTCAGGTCGAAATGCCGCACCTGCGTCAGGTACAGCGGCATCCACAGCGACAGCATCCCCCACACCGGATCGGCGAGGAAGCGCGCCGCGGCGATCGCCCACAGCTCGCGCCGGACCAGCAGGGTGCGCAGCGGCGGGCGCGGGACCCCCTTGACGGCATCGCCGGCGAGCTCCGCCTCCTGCCCGCCCAGGATCAGCTCGCGCTCCGCCGCGCCCAGCCGGCGGTGGCGGGCGGGCGGCGCGTACCAGACAAGCCATGCCGCCAGCCACACGAGCCCGAGCCCGCCCGCGACGAAGAAGGCCGCCCGCCAGCTGTGCGTCAGCACCGCCCAGGCGACCAGCGGCGGCGCGAACACCGCCCCGAACGACGCGCCGATGTTGTAAAGGCCGCCCGCCGTGCCCCGCTCGCGCGCGGGGAACCATTCGGCGACCAGCTTCATCCCCGCAGGCTGCGCCGACCCCTCGACCAGCCCGAGTGCGCCGCGAAGCCCTGCGAACCCCAGCCAGCCGGTGGCGAGGCCGTGCGCCATCGTCAGCAGCGACCAGATGCCGACGAACAGCGAGAAGCCGAGCTTGAGCCCGACGAGGTCGAGGATGTAGCCGCACACCGGCTGGAACATGACGCCAAGCTGGAACGCGCCGGTGATCCACGCATACTGCTCGGACGAGATGCGCTGCTCCGCCAGGATCGTCGGCGCGGCGACCCCCAGGATGCTGCGGGTCAGATAGTTGATGACCATCGCGCCCACGAACAGGCCGATGATCGTCCAGCGGATGCCGCCAAACCGTGCCAAACCCGCGCCCCTCCCACTGGTAGCGTTATCAGGCCAGCATAGGGGGATTGGTGCGGGCTGCAAGCGCGGCATCGAATGCCTTCACCCCGGCCTCGTGCCGGGGTCCCCCTTGCGGCCGGCGGAATCGTTCAAGGATCGAGAGGCGACGCCGGCGGCACGGTAGACCCTGGCACGAGGCCGGGGTGACGTAAGAAGCATCGGGAACCCCGCCCCGCCCCCCGGCGCTTGGGGCGGATGCACGACGACGACGACGCCCCCGCCCGCCACCGCGCCGTGCCCAGCGGGCGGATCGCGCGGCTGGGCAGTTTCGGGCGGCTCGCCGGCGGGGTGGCGGGTGGGATGGTGGCGGAGGGCGCGCGGCGGCTGGCCGGCGGCGAGCGGCCGAAGCTCGGCGACCTGCTGCTCACCCCCGCCAATGTCGGCCGGGTCGCGGACCGGTTGTCGCACCTGCGCGGGGCGGCGATGAAGCTGGGGCAGATGATCTCGATGGACGCGGGCGACGTGCTGCCGCCCGAGCTGTCGGCGATCCTCGCGCGGCTGCGCAACCAGGCGTACCGGATGCCGCCGCGGCAGCTCGACGGGGTGCTGCGCGCCGAATGGGGCGTGGACTGGCGGCGGCGTTTTCGCCATTTCGAGGCGGCGCCGATCGCGGCCGCCTCGATCGGCCAGGTCCACCGCGCGACGCTGCCCGACGGGCGGGTGCTCGCGATCAAGGTCCAGTATCCCGGCGTCGCCGCCAGCATCGATGCCGATGTCGACAACGTCGCGACGCTGCTCAAGCTGTCGGGGGTGCTGCCCAAGAGCATCGACCTCGCCCCGCTGTTGTCCGAGGCGAAGCGCCAGCTGGCGGAAGAGGCCGACTACCTCCGCGAGGGCGAGCAGATGCGGCTGTACGGCGAGCGGCTGGCGGGGGACGCGCGCTATGTCGTGCCCGAGCTGGAGCCGGCGCTGACCACGCCCCGCGTGCTGGCGATGCGCTTCGTCGAGGGGCGCGCGGTCGAGACGCTGGCCGACGCGCCGCAGGACGTGCGCGACGCCGCGCTGACCGCGCTCATTGAACTGGTGCTGCGCGAGCTGTTCGCGTTCGGGGCGATGCAGACCGACCCCAACTTCGCCAATTATCGCTGGCAGCCGGACACGGGGGCGCTGGTGCTGCTCGACTTCGGCGCGACGCGCAGCGTGCCGGCGGAGACGGCGGCGGCGTATCGCCGGCTGATCGAGGCGGGGCTGGCGCGCGACCGCGACCGCATCCGCGACACCGCGGTCGCCGTCGGCTTCCTGGGCAGCGCCGCCGCCGCCGCGCATCGCCCGGCGATCGACCGGATCATCGCCGCGATCGACGATGCGATGAACAGGCCCGGCCCGTTCGACTTCGGCGACCGCGCTTTCGTGCCGGTGGTGCGCGAGGAGGCGCGGGCGCTGGTCGCGGATCGCGACACCTGGCACGTGCCCCACGTCGAGACGCTGTTCGTCCAGCGCAAGGTCAGCGGCACCGCGCTACTGGCGGCGCGGATGAAGGCGCGGGTCGACGTGCGCGGGCTCGCCGCCGCGGCGATCGGGCGATAGGATGCCGCACAACCGCTATTACCAGGGCCCGCCGAGCGACCATTTCGACGGGACCCGCTTCTTCAACCCCGGCCAGCCCTCGACCGACCGGGGGCTGGCCGCGTTGCTGCGGTGGAAGCTGGCGGGCGGGGCGGCGCGGTGGCCCGCGTCGGTGGCCGTCACGCCGGCGCGGCCGGAGGCGCGGGTGGCGGGCATCCGGATCACGGCCGTGGGGCACGCGTCGACGCTGATCCAGGCCGATGGGGCCAACATCCTGACCGACCCGGTGTGGTCGGAGCGGGCAAGTCCGTTCCGCCGGGTCGGGCCGAAGCGGGTGACCGCGCCGGGGATCGACTTCGACGCGCTACCGCCGATCGACGCGGTGGTGCTGAGCCACGCGCATTACGACCACCTCGACGTCGACACGCTGCGGCGGTTGCACGCCGTCCACGCGCCGGTGTTCGCGATGCCGCTGGGCACCGACCGGGTGGTGCTGGACGCGGTGCCCGGGGCGCGGTGCGTGGTCGGGGACTGGTGGGATCGGCTGGCGCTCACCGACCGGGTCACGACGACGCTGACCCCGGCCAACCATTGGGCGAACCGCTGGCCGAGCGATGCGCGGATGATGCTGTGGAGCGGGCACTGGCTCGATACCCCGGCGGGGTCGGTATGGTTCGCGGGCGATACCGCCTATGGCGACGGGCGGGCCTTCGCCGACATCCGCCGCCGGCTGGGCGCGCCGGACGTGGCGCTGATCCCGATCGGCGCGTACGAGCCGCGCTGGTTCATGGCGGCGCAGCATGTCGATCCGGCGGAAGCGGTGCGGATCTTCGGCGACGTCGGCGCAGGCTGGGCGGTGGGGATCCACTGGGGCACGTTCCAGCTGACCGACGAGGCGCGCGAGGCGCCGCGCGAAGGATTGGCGGCGGCGCTGGCGGGGGCGGGCATCGCGGCGGAGCGGTTCGTGGCGGGGGTGCCGGGCGGGGCGTACGAGGGGGCGTACGGGGGGGTGTAGCGCCGGCTTCTTCCACCGGCACCGGGTACGAGTTCGCCGCACGCGGATGTCGGATCGGACCTTTGCGAGGCCGGCGGGGTTGTGGGCGGCACTGATCGTGAAAGGTTCGACCATGCCCGCCCAACGGTACCGCCCGCCCCACCACTTCGGCCTGGGCGGGGTCGCGATCGGCAACGAGTTCCAGTTCGCCACCGACGAACAGGCCGACGCGACGCTGAACGCGGCATGGGATGCGGGCGTGCGCTATTTCGACGTGTCGCCCTGGTATGGCCTCGGCCTCGCCGAGCGGCGGTTCGGGCGGTTCCTGGCGAGGAAGCCGCGCGACGCGTTCGTGATCTCGTCCAAGGTCGGCAAGCTGCTGCGCGCAGGCCGCGACAACGATGCGGCGAAGTACTTCCCCTTCACCAACTCGCCCAACACGCCGCATTTCGACTACACGGCGGACGGCGTGACCCGATCGATCGAGGACAGCCTCCAGCGCATGGGGCTCGACCGGCTCGACATCGTCTTCGTCCACGACCTGTCGCCCGACAACAGCTACCTGCCGCAGGACTGGGAAGAGCTGTGGCCGGTCGTCGAGAAGGGCGCGTTCCCGGCGCTGACCCGATTGCGCGAACAGGGCGTGATCGACGCGTGGGGCATGGGGGTGAACTGCCCGCAGCCAATCCTCAAGTGCCTGGAGGTCGCCGACAGCGACGTCCACCTGCTCGCCAGCCAGTATTCGCTGGTCGACCACGCCAACGCGGTCGAGCAGGTGTTTCCCAAGGCACGCGAGGCGGGCGTCAGCTTCGTGGTCGGCTCCGCGCTCAATGCCGGGTTCCTGGGCGGCGAGCCCCGCTACAATTACGGCGAGGAAAACACACTGATCCCCGCCGACAAGCGCGAGCGATTGGCGACGCTGCGCCGGGTCGCGGGCGAGCATGGCGTCGACCTCGTCGCCGCGGCGCTCCAGTTCAGCCTCGCGCCCGACCTCGCATCCGCGCTGATCGTCGGCACCGCCAGCCCCGACCACATCCTCGCCGACCATGCCGCGTTGCACGCGAAGATCCCGCCCGCCTTCTGGGACGCCCTGCGCGAGGCCGGTATCCTCCACCCCGATGCCGCCACCCCGGCGAACAAGGACTGACCGCCATGCAGACCCGCACGCTCGGCCGACAGGGCCTAGACGTCTCCGCGCTCGGCCTCGGGTGCATGGGGATGTCCGACTTCTATGGCGACCGCGACGAGGGCGAGGCGGTCGCGACGATCGAGCGCGCGCTCGATCGCGGCGTCACCTTCCTCGACACCGCCGACATGTACGGGGTCGGCGCGAACGAGGAGCTGGTCGGGCGCGTCGTGCG
>Ga0325401_1001737_pt1 | contig 18748 bp, 10 predicted proteins | sample PopdelMetagenome_FD_205666 | JGI IMG/M metagenome (GOLD analysis project Ga0325401, IMG submission 205666) | Populus deltoides microbial communities from Bellville, Georgia, United States - Xylem-PdKOR-R2 | ecosystem: Host-associated > Plants > Phyllosphere > Stem > Wood/Secondary xylem | place... | reverse complement strand
GAACTTTAATGATGATGCTATTTTTCAGCTTGGTACTCATTTGTTTTCTTCAAGAGATGATCTTCATGTTATAGATTCGAGAAAGAATCCTTTTGAAGAGAGAGGAGATGATACGAATCAGGTTAAGTTTGAATTTTGACTTGAAATGCCTACTGACTAGTTTTGCGAGATAGAGCATATCTCTCAAAATATGTATCAGAGCGAGCTGAAATTTTACAGAGAGATACTAGACATATGAAAATATATTGTGGTAAAGTTTCAAGTCAATCAAAGTTCAAGAACATATTATTTAAATTGGTCGAAGTTATTGTTACTGCTTTGGCATATTCGTCGACAAAGTGTTCTTTCTTGGCTATTTTCAGCCCAATCAATCCAGATCTGTAATGGTTTAATTTTGAATAGCAAATGCAGATTAAATGATACTTATTTAGACCCTAAACTTATGCATGGACTTGGGCTACAAGGATTCCTAATATGGCCTGGATTCATTGAATAATTGGAGTTTATGCTTTGCAAGGATTTCAAATCCCACATCGACTTGATGTGATGGCATCTAAGGAGATCTTTTTCTTGGGTTTTTTTTTCTTATTTTGCAGGTATTCCTAGCACATCAAGAAGACTAAAAAGGGGCAATATAAGAAAGAAAATTATAGCAATCAAAACAAAGTTTTCTAGTTGAATGAATTCCTAACACTAAAAGTTTCGACCAAAACACCACTCAGGAGAGCTTGAGATTTTAGCTACATGGAGAAATTCTAGCATGAAAACTTTGTTTTATCTATTTTATTTATTTGAAGTTGAACAAATATTTTTAATTTGGATTAGTTATGGCCCATTAAATATTGTTTAGGGTTTACTTTATTATTGGACTTCTGGTAGTTAATCCTTAGATTGGACCCAATGGCTTGCAATCCAAAAGGGATGCATTAGGGTCATTTAGATGAGACTATATAATGTTTTTGGAGCCGTAAATTTCAGCAACTTAATGATAATAAACGTGAGTTTCTTCCTTTTGATTGTTTGTGGTAGAACATCCTTTTTCTGCAAAAAAAAAAAAAATATATATATATATATATATCGTACAACCACCTTATCGAAAATTAACTGATTTCGTGGCATCATTTGCATACTTCGAGTTGTTAGGTACAGAGTTATATCTGAGTCCAAGTTTATTCCAATACTTTTGGTTCTTATGTACTGGGTTTACCTCTATATCATTATTTTATAAAACCTGGTTTTTCAACTTTTCGAGTTATATTTCAACTTCATTAAGGTTACTTGACCACGTGATCAAGAAACCCACATCGTTTAGTCCTTGGGGTAATAATCTAGTTCTCATATACAATACATATTTCCATAAACAATAACAACAAAAGGTCAACTCCTTGAGAAAAAGTATAAGTTATAATAAATAACCAATAAAAATTGACACCGACACCAAACAACAGACCCCACTCCACACTCCAACACACGACTTTAAGTCTCTAGCCTCACTTCTAGCTCTTAACAAGCTTTTCCCTCAAAAAAAATAAAAATAAAGGTGGGCTTCATAATTGCGACCAAGTAATCTCTACAAAATTTGGGTTTCGTTTTCTATTTTTTATAATTTAAATTAAAAGATTACAAAATCACAATCTTATTTTATCTTGAGCCAACAGTTCTACCAATGCCCTACTGGTTTAACTAGTGACCAATTGACCTAGACTCTTGCTTGGGTAAAGGTCTGCTATAGGGTCAATAACACAGGTCAATAACACTAGTACAAGCTAGGGAAATGGGGAAATGGAGTTGAGAGATTATAACACTACTTCCAGTTGCTTTGGGAGAAAGAAAAATCCTTTATAGGAAGCTTTTTTTTTAGAAATCACTCATATTTGCATTTGACAACATGTGAAGTGATGAACTACCATTTTTCAAAATACTGTGACTCTCCTTCATAATTCTTATTTGAAAAATGTAAGTTTCACATTATAAACAAATTTCATGCCATGCTTAAATATAATGGAACAATGAAGTCAGCATTTACCTTTTCTCATCAAGCCACATAAAACATGTATTAAAAAAAAAAAGGTTCATATTAAACATACCTTGTGGTACATACCATCACGACAAAATGTATACTTTTCAAGGCAAGTACACCAATCACCATGTCCTGGCTCACACCACCACTCGTCAGATACCTAGAAAGCCAAGTCATCAATAAAAGCGCACGCGGTAATTAACCTCATCATTAATACAAATCTAAGGGTTCTTGTTTCATGTAAAATATTTTACAAAAAAATTGGTTTATGTATAATATTTTACAATCAAACTATAAACTAAGTTTATTTTTTAGAAAATATTTTCATATCATAAAGTTCTATAAAGTAAGACAATTATCAAGTAACAATCATCCAAATATTTCAACCAACATCACTTTCACCACTATCACTCTACCACTATCACTACCGCTCTGCTGTTGCTGCCACCATTACCATCGTAGTGGTTGTCATCACCGCCACCACCTCCTCCACCATCACCACCATTATCTTATTGCAACAATCACAATTACAACACATCATCATCATTTTGCTACCACTATATTTTCACATCATTACTATCAAACATTGTAAAATTTGTTCCAAGTGATGGGAAAAGTTGTTTGCAAACAACAAGATTATTATGAAAAATAAAAGACTAAAGAGTTCAAACCCCTAACAGCTTGGAAAATTCCAATCTAACTCTTCTCAAGTTGTTTTCCTCAAAAGCCAATTTCTTTATACTTCACAAAGCATGGCATTTTGAGCATTAAAGAATAAAAGTTTCGGGAGATGTTTAGAATCTCCAATTATCTATCTTGAATATTGTTAAAATTCACTACACGTAATAAATATAGAAAGAGGAGCAGCTCAACCTTCTTATATAATCTTGCATAAGCTTCCCATTGCTTTATTTGAAAAGAAGATCTTCTATCAGCTACTGCTTCAGAAGCTGCCAATCCAAAGCTAACAGCAACAAGCAATTCTCTTCCACCCTTTTCTACTCTGAAATGCAAATATTGGGGAATTTCAACCTCTAAGTCATTATGTTTGGCTATAATGTGATGGGATGAAAAATAATAAGATGGAAAACAATAAACCCACCATGAACGCAACCTATGAATTTAGCTTTGATTCAGGTGAATATTTAGGCAAGGAACAGAAGGAGACAAACATTCAACCCTAAGCTTTAATTTGGTTCCATAAATGCTTTGACAATTCCAAGTAGGAATTTAGTTTAGGTTTTCCAGTGTGCTTTCGATTCCAGCAGCAGCTGTGTCCCAGGTAGTAGAGTCGGGGATAATTCCATAATTTTGCAAGTTGCTAGGAATTTCTCTAGTAGAGTCAAGTTTTTTTTTTTTTCCTAGTAGATGTTTTATTCAGACCTTAAATAGGCGGGCTTGTTAACGTTCCTATGTTGGAATCTAAGCAAGAATAACTCGAGCATTATAAATCTGCTTCGTAGTCTTTCAAGTGCAGCAGAAAATTATCATGAATCAAGTACAACCTTTTGCTAGATATGTGAGAAAGCGGTGATAAATTTAATCAAAAAGCAATTAATTGAACCTCATGATGAGAGTCTAGTAGTACTCTATCTTGTTTTTAATTTTTTTGCCCAACTTCAGACCCACCTAGTTTGGGACTAAAGCTTTATTGTTCAGACCAGTGTTTTTAACTTTTAAGCACCTAAATCACCATATTCTACAGAACTCGCCTAAAATAATCAACAACTTTCTCTAATTTTTTCCTGTGAGAGGAAAGAAATCATAGCATACCTGATTATAACAGCAGCAAGTAAGTGACTTCTTTCCACTCTAAGGACAGGATGTCCTGCTTTGAGGGATCTGTACTTTTGAAACTGATCATCTTCCATGGAAGTTTGATCATCAATATCTTTGGAAAGATACGAAGATGCTTCAGTTTCAGATTCATCAGTGCTTCCAATGGAAGACAACGTGTTTCCAGTTTCTTTGTAAAGCCAGTGGGCAGCAAGTCCATGTTCAGCATACTCGTGCATTTTCTGTGAGAGAATAGATATTAATTATTAACAAAACATAGTGTGACCAAATCAATATATTCACACCCACATAATACTATTTCATTGTTTTTTTTTTTTAAATTTTATCCATCAACCTTTTTTTTATCTTTTAATATTAAATTGTTTTGGGAATTGTGTTTGCTTCGCAATTTATTTTTTCCTGTTAGATTATGTAATTATGTACGGGTTTTATTAATTTAATTATTTTTCTAGATTTCAACCTTCAATATTAGATCCTTAAAAAAGAAGTTTTGTAATTTTTTTTGATTTATTTTCTATGAATTTATCTCAATCTCATCACCAAAGTTACGGGTTTAACAAGTTGACTGGAATCTTTTTTTTTATTTTTGCTGCTTTTTCTTTTCTTTTCTTTCTTTTTTTTTTTTTTTTTTTGCCACTTTCTAATTGATCATTTAAAATTATGCTTCATAATGTTTTTTGATTGATCTCATGACTTAGATCACTGGTTTGGCAAGGTAACTCGGTTGACTCAAGTACTATTTTTCGTTTTTTTTTTAATTTAGTTCTTTTTTTTCAATTTCATCTTTCAATATCAGGTTGATTAGAAATTGGCTTTTATAATTTATTTTAATTTGTTTTATATAGAGTTATCACGGTCTCATGACTTATATCACAGATTTAACAAATTAACCCGGGTTGATTCAATATGTCACTGTCTTAATACTTTTTTAAAAAAAAATCATCCAATATGTATTATATTTTAAGTTCATAATTAAAAAGATTATTAAAAAAACATATTATCAATATTTGAATATTTTTTTACGGTAAAAAAATTGATCCAACAGCACTAAAAAATGATCTATTGCAAATTTATGAGCCGTGTCACAGAATTGACATTTTAAATTTCACTTCATACCTGTGTTCTTATTTGGACTTCCAAAGGTGCATTATCGGGACCTTGTACTGCAGTGTGTAGAGACTGCAAATGTAAACAAAAAGTTCAGATTTAAAATATGAAAAAACACACGCACAAACAGAGTAGACCTTGCTTTATTGAGACACGTAACCAAACAAATTTAAGTCAAATGCAAATCATGCTAAACTTTGTAAGTAAGAACTACAATGAGACCAAATTAAAAAACCAAAAAAAAAAATCAGAGTTTTATTGTACCCTCAGGTTACTATAGATTGAAACAGTAAAATTCTCATGTTGCTCTTATCAAAAAACTCAATAACTTGTCTTCTGTGTAGAACAATTTTTTCATAAGGGTTCATTAATCATTATCAAATTAATTAGAAACAAAATGTCTTCTCATAATTTTTTAGCATGGTAAAATAATTTAATTAATCTTAAAAGTAAAAAAATATTAAACTTGCATTCTAAAGTGTTTGTCTTTTCAATTTTTTAACATAGTAAAATGACTTTAATAGCCTTAAAAACAAAAATTATTAAACTTGCTTTTAGGAGCTTTTTAGTAATTTCATCCAGGTTTTTTTATTATAATCAAGTTGACTTCGAGGAAGTATGGTATTTTGATAAATGTATAATATTATTAGATAAAACTACTAGCACATGGCTCACGCCAAATTGTGGAGTTCTTTCACGCTCTTCAACAACACAACAACACGTGTAGTGATTGAGGCAATAATTTATCATCAGCAACCTCTTCTTTCTTCTCCTCTATTCTCTCTCCACTCCATTGAAATTCGCGCTAGCCCTTCAAAAATTCAAAATTGTCCTCTTGTTTATTGATATTTTAATTTTGATCCACCTTTTTTATTTCTATTTTTTTTTTTTGTCCCTTTTGTTAAATTTCAATTTGTTTTCAATTCATCCTTGGGTCTATAATTAGGATTTGTTATTTTTTTCAAATCTGGTAGTTATTTTTTTATTTTAATGTTTTTTTTAATTGTTTGGTGAATTTAATTTTTCTTTTCAATTTTACCTTTCAATTCAAAATTCTAAGTTGTCCTCTCATTTATTTTTATTTTACATTTGATCCTCTTTCTCATATAATTGAATTGTTTTTTTTTTAATTTCATCCTTCGATATTTTATTTGTTGGGAATTAACTATGGTTTTTCCAGATAGGATGTTCCCAGTTTAGTAATTTGAGTCATGAATTTGAAAAATTAATACGAATTGGCATCTTTTTTTTTTGCGCTTCTTTTTTCAATTTCATTGTTCGATGTTTGGCCAATTAACCCGACTATTTTTTGGGATCATTTTTTTATATATTATTTTGGTTTCATCCTTCCAAATTGAGTTCCCTTTAAAATTAAACTTTGTAATTTTTCCTGTTTTGCCTTTTATATCAGACTCACAAGGTTTGGCGAGCTTACCTGGGTTTGTAGGTATTTTATTTTTTTGAGCTTTTTTATATTGACTTTTTTTTATTTTAGCCTTCTACATTTGGATTGTTGGGGATTGGTTATCCTTATTTTTTTTTAATTTGCTTTCTATAAGGCTGACCCAGCCTCAAGACTCAAGTTGAGAGTTTGGCTAGCTTAGGTCGACTCAAGGCTTTTTATTTTTTTTTTTTCTTCTTTAAAACAGACTTGCAGCACTTGAGCATCGATTTTTTATGTTACAGAAAAATCAACCCGGACCACGATAAATCACAGGCCATAAATCTAGTACATACTAATCATAATCCTTTTAGAACTTGCATTGTACTGTGGAGGGATTACAAATGTAAAAAAAAGTTAAGATTTAAAATATGACAAGACATGCGTGTGCGGAATAGACCTAGCTTTATCGAGACAAATAGCCAAACAAACGTCAAGTCAAATGCAAATCATGCCAAGTTTTGTAATAAGACCAAATACATACTATTCCTTTTAGACCAATTTCATGCTCACTGCGTGCAAGATTATTAAAAGCTATTCATTTAAGGAGAGATATCATAACAAAAGCATTCTAGAGAGTATAGGGCAAGAATCTTACGTTTCACTTTTCTTATTCCTATTGAGTTTGTGCTTTGACTTTGGTGCATAAGAAGCCTAAATAGACATTCTCCAGGGATTGGTTTTAATTGATCAAATAAACTGATTTTTCATGTTTGGTTACCTTCAGGTTTGTTTCCTTTATCATTTGGTTCTATGTTTCACTTACCCAAGTTGAGAAAATGTATAATGAAAGTAATTATACCCTCACGTCTTGAGATTTAGTGGACATCTTTGTACATCAGAATGTCATTTGAAATGGGATAAGGTTTTGTTATCAGTAGCAGCAGCAGTAGCTATATGCCTAGATTGAAGAATTCATAAAGATCATCATTTCGTTAGTCTGTAGGCCTAGATTGGTTTTATGAGTACATCACTTGATAATAAATAGGCTCCTCGGCTGCTGGTCAAAAATGTAATAACAATGTATCTAGGCTTTAGTTATTACATCTTTCCCTAGACTATATTAGAGAACTAAAATTCCATTCTAAAACCTCCTTTCTTCTCCCCTTTGTTTCGAGTGTGTATTTATGGCTCTATGGAAAAGATGGATGGAATTTAATGCTAATAGATTTTTCAGTGACTTCTCTATAGCTAGTAGCAAACATTTATATGTCTGTCAGACTATAGCGTTCTTGAATGCAACAATAGACCTACTTATCTGAATAAGCATTTAATAGCACTTATTGACTCATTTCATATATATTTATTACCTGATAACCACTAGGCTTTGGATTAATAATGTAATCATCAAGTTCACCATCTATTGGAGTCCAAAGCCTGCGAAGGAAGATAGAAAGACATAACCCATTATCTGGTCACAATCAGTACAGACCGAGACAATTCATAGATAGATAGATAGATGAGAAAGACAGGAACCAGTCCTTTTTATGAAATGCATAAAATATGCCAATATATTCAAAGTAATTGATAAAGATGTATAGACTTGAGGGGTCAAAAAAAACCCAGAGCTAACACTACCAAGCTTTGTAGTAACCTCGTCCAAGTAACATTACCACTAGAATAAATCATAAATGATGCCAACATACCTCAACTGACAAGTGGCAAGTATGGTTAATAATTGGTCATTCCATATGAGTTAGACGCAAATGCGAGCTGTTCAGCTAGCATGTAATGGATATAGATGAACATGTTCATGTACCTATGCACAATGTCAAGAAGACTGTAGCAACACTGAATAGCAGGTCCATGTAAAGTTCCATTTTTGTCTCCAACAACCACTCTCAAAGCACGTGCATCATATACTTTATTGATGCTGACATCTTTCCGTTTCATCTAGAGGAAGCAAAGATAGAAACGTGTTCTAATATAATCAAATGAAAACTCTCTGTGAGAACTTGAGCAATGAAAATAAGGCCACTGTCCCATATAACTTTAACTAGCGATGAAAAGAAGATGGTTAGGAACACTCAATTTAAAAGATGTAGAGAATATTAAAGGCCAGACAAAATAATGAATCACCATCAATGGCCAGAGAATACTCTTTCAACATTTATAACAGCGAAACTTCCAAAGGAGTACTAAGGACTGAGTTGCAAGTGTTACTCCCAGTATTCACTCGCACAAATCAAGCAATACACATCCAATCTGCACCTACTCCCACACAATTATGCTTTCAATAACTTTATTGGGATATCCAATCTTCCTCAATTCAAATTGAAATCACCAATGCATCCCTCAAGAACAACAGAAACTATAGTTAGCTGGTTTACTACTCAGTCCTTTAGACTACTTGCTAGACCTATAACACACTATTAGCTACATAAATTCTGAATGCAAATGCATTGTCAAGAAAACATATAGAATATGCTCATGAACTGCAACAAAGCAAAAGCCTGCAAGCAAAACTCATGGCAACAAAAATCAATTCTCAAGTGGCAAAATTATTAAATCTTGGAAAAGTATAAAGAAGCTTGGAAATACCAGCCTCAAGTTAGTATCACTGATTTTATAATGTGACAAACCTTGCTATAGATGCTATACAAGCTTTTCAGTCTGCTAGATAAAGTTACCTCCATTCCAGGAACATAACTGCAAGCATGGTAGAATCCATTGCATGAGTTTTACTGTCATTGTAAAGCATAAGATAAGAATAAAAATTGTCAATCTTCTGGAATGATATACAAGAAATGTGAACGAGAAAAGAAGTCATACGAAGTTGATATAAATAGTTCCCGCTCCAGCATTTCCTCACAAACGGCAAGAGATGCTAAAGCAATTCCAGCATCCTGCACAACCTTGGGTCGTGTTTGAGTCTCTGATGTTAGGCCAAGATCATTAAGAAATTTAGACCGTTTTCTTCGATCTAGCAAGATATCAAAAGGCACTACAGCTTCTAAAAGATCCTGCACACCGACAATAATTGAATAAAAATGACTTGTGGACAACTAATATCGCCACTTCAAAACTATTGCAACCTTGTACAAAAAGTGTAACCATACAAAAATAATGGTGACAAATTCTATCTATCATTAATGCAATGAATCATTAAATGATAAACATTTGAGACATATAGTAATAGAAATAACCCATAATTTAAGGAAATGAGACAAAAGGTAAGATACTATTTTAGAACAAACCAAATGGATGCTTAATTAAATCCAAATATCAATGACAACAAAAAATATGGCATTGACCTTTTATCTCCCAAAATCTCTATTTTCCTTTGTTATCAAAGGCAAGAGGATAGAGTACTTGCCAACAATTCAATAGTTACCTTCATGGTCGAGACATCTTTGTCAATTGTCACAGAATTTTCACAACCAAGAGTTGAATTTTTCTCATTCCAAGCTATAATTCTTCTCAGATATCCAGGTCTATTGCTAGAGCTCCACATGGAAGATAGGTCAGCCCGCATTTTTTGAAATAGTTGTGGCTGCATGCCGTAACATCAAGCAAATTGAGAATGTTATTAGAGAAAATCAGAGAAGAAAAAAGAAAAGAAAAGATGTACAAAAACTAATTGAGAAAGGGAAATCATTGTTTCCGTACTTTTTATTGTAACAGTTTTTTTTTTTTTTGTTGCTTTTTTCTTTAATTTTAAATTTAGTTTTTTTAAATTTTGCTATTTAATATTAAATTTATTAGAGATTGAGCTTTATGATTTATTTCGATTTATTTTCTATAGAGTTGTCATGACCTAGGTCGCGGCTTCTACAAGTTAACTTGGTGTTTTTTATGTCTTTTTTTGTGATTTAATTTTTGTTTCAATTTCATCTTTCAATAATAGATTGATTAGGAGTTAAACTTTATAGTTTGTTTCGGTTTGCTTACTATGGGTTACTCCAGTCTTAACGTGTTAATCCAGGTTGATATAGGTTTTTATTGTGTTCTTTTTTAATTGATTTTTTTTTAATTTAATCCTTCAACACTGGATTGATTGGGAATTGAACTTCATAATTTGTTATGATTTACTTTCTATTGGGTTGTCCCGGTCTTATGACCCAAGTTTGGCGGGTTGACTTAAGTCATTTTTTTATCCTTTCTTTAATTGATTTTTTTTCAATTTAATCCTTCAACATTGAGTTGACTGAGAATTGAACTTCAAAATAATTTTTAATTTGCTTTTTACGAGATTATCACGGTCTCATAGCTCAGGTTATTAATTTTACATGTTAACCTAGGTTAACTCAGGTCAATTTAATATATTATAATCTCAATATTTAAAAAATAAGATGTCGTCTAGAATTTTTTTTGCGTTAAACTACGTTTTTTTCTAGTTGTCCAGGTTTTTGAACTTGTCAAGTCGACCAGGTCAAATTGGATAAATCCCTACATGATTTAGCTTTTTTTTCCCTTCTTGATAACACGTTAGCAATACCTAAATAGTTTTTAAACATATAAAAAAAAAATTTGACCTGCAGCATAACAAGAATAAATAATCTAGTACTATCCTAAACTTGATCGTCACAACAATACGAGGTCTCCAACACAATCAGATCTGCAATTTCATTGTATTTAAATTTTCAATTGCTATTTTGGTGCGGATACCAGACCCGAGACGGTTCACACAAGCATATGACCTTCGATGATGGAGGATAGTCCAACTATTGTTCATTGGTTGGGAAATTAGGGTTTAGCTTATGTTACTAGGTTTAATTTATTTGAACTTTCATTTTGGTTTTATTATTAAGTTTGATGTTATTTTATTTTGGACTTTAGTTTATTTTTTGTAGGCTTTTGGTTTAATTGTTAATTGATTTTGGGTTTTATTATTTAAAAATAATTTTTTGACATTATAGTTAGATTATGATAAATTAATAAAAAAGTTAGACTTTTGTTTTCTCAACCCTGATTTTTCCTCTCCTTCATCTACAACTTTCTTTTCTTCAGCCACTTTCTTCTAATTTTAAGCTTTTCTTCTTTAATTTTACCTTTTTTAAAATATTTTTTTATCCCGTGTCATTTTTGGTAACAGAGCAAAAGTTTTTTTAGTTATTCTCACAACTAAACTAAGTGGTTAACAGGAAAAAAAAATCAGTCACTGCTTTACAAACCAACAGCCCCTCCCTTCTGTCTTTGTTTTGTGCAACAATCAGCAGCCATCAAAAAGAAAACAATAGGAAAAAGCCAGCCAAAATTTCTTCATAAACTAGCAGACAACTTCCCAAAACAGTAGCAGCACTCCAGCAGACTTTTCATGCCAGATTGTCTCCTTATATCAGTTGACAAATCTTCTAATACCAATTGATGTGACGTATAGCGTGGATAGAACTAAAGTTCTTAATCTTTAAAGATTACAGACCTAAACTGTAGAGAAATTTAAAGAATAAACTCTAGTATTTTATAAAATCTAAATAATCATCTGAATCTCCATAAACTAAACTAGACATTTTTATTTATACTAATTCTAGATTTAAAATTTTTTATAGAAAATAATTTCTAATTAAAATTTACATAACTAATAGAATTCATCTATCTAGCATTATGATTTCTAAATAGTAAAATATTAATTAAACTAAAAGTCCTAATTTAAAGAGGAAGAGAATCAAAATACAAAAAAACAATCTCACACAGTAACTTTTGAGGCTTATTTGAAGACCTTTTCAATCTTCAATCATCATGAAATTTTAACCCAAAAGCAAACAGGGCCTTCAAAATTGTCTGTCAATATTTCAATTCGATCCAACGATCGAATTAAAAGTTATGTTTGATTTACCAAACTACATTTTGGACTCTTCTTAAACTCCTCAAAACCTAAAAAATCTTAATCATTAATGAAAGAATATAATAGATGTTATTAGGCCAAGAATAGTCAATAAATTTCCTCTTTATTCAAGCACTTTGCTTATAGGAGTTTCAACATCCATTACTAAAATTACTAGTTTATCATGCTATTTTCCACACGATCATAGTAACCACAAATTATAAATTTATGCATTCAGATTAACCTACATATGCAATTGGCTTATCATCAATGTTAATGCACTTCACAACAATCAACAAAAATTGTGAGGAAACCTGAAGAACTGCAAAGCATAAATCTTCTAACTCTGCTTTCAATGCCCACAAACCCAGTCTGGAAGCAAGTGAGCACCAGATAAGCAAGGTCTCTTCAGCTACAGCTCGAGCCTTTGAAGGTTGCAAGGCATAACTACAATAAAAAAAAAACAAAAAAAAAACATTATCGAGAATTGTGATTAATATAGTAGACTATAAACCAAAATGTTCGCTTGCAAAAGGCATCTTCAAAAATAAAAACAGCATATGATTTATTATCATATTGTCTCAAACCATAAAGAACCTAGAAGCAAACCACCACGTCCATCAACAATAAGGAAAAGGAAAGAATTTAAATATTTGAGGATTTTTCAACATTTTTTATTTTTGAAAAAAAAAGGACCTCTCTTAGAATAGACATAGATTGTGGATATTAACAGAAGTTGAGTCCATACATGGTTCTCATGTTGTGAAGACGATCTGCAAGCTTGATGAGCACCACACGTGGATCATTAACCATGCCCAAGAGCATCACTCGTAAATTATTTGCCTTGATATGTGAACAATAAAATTAAGGGAGTTAGAAAAAATTTGTAAATCTTTGTGGGAAAAAAAAAGATAACTATTGTAGATATGTGGTAAAAAAAGAAGTCTATAATATGAAATGAATTATGAGAAAAGAAAACATTTTTTACACCAAATGACATTAAATTAACCATGATTGACACTGGTCAAAGGACTAATTAATTTTTTTAAACAAGAGGGATTATTTAATTCATTTTGCAAAACTAAATGGAATAATTTATAATTTACTCCACATTGATGCTGATTATGATAATCACAGAATAATAAAACTCTAGTATTCTCTGTCAATAAGCAAAATAAAATTTTCACAATGCAGACTACACATTGGATACCTCATCATGACCGAGGGTACCCTGGTTCACATTTAGCCTACGATGTCTCCTTAGCAGCTGGAAAAAAAAAAGGTGAATAGTAACAGCTGAAAATCGCACCAATCTTAGAGTACATAGACCTATAAAAATTAGGACAATCACCATATGAGAAAACAGAGGAAAGTAATTTGTTTACAATATTAGGGAAAAAATAGTACAAATAGTTTATGTTTATTGTGGCCACGAGGTTAAGTGATTACAATTTGCAACTCTAAACTATCTATTTCAACCATCAGCATGGCTTCCTTTTTTTCCCCTAAGCTATTATCGAGACTATTTCCATCCATATAATCTTAAATTTCATAATTCATAGAATATTAAAATCTTTGTTTTTGCATCAGTGTTGAAGCAACATGGTCAAGAGGAGTGCCAACTTTCCCCTCGGGTTAATTACTAACACAATATGTGGTGCATTAAATCAAAATTATTTGACCCTTATGTGTGTGTGTATCTGATCTTATGCTTAAAGGCAAAGGGAAGACAAAATGCTAGACACTGAAATGAGAGTGAAATAAAGGAAACAAAAAATAGCGATGACAAAACATAAGAATTTAAATTATTCTGTTCAGTTAATCCATTAATCTTCTTACCCTTTTGTTTTCTTTCATCATTTATTTTTTTACCAACTACTACTATTTCCTTTGTCACTACTTATATGAGTGCTTACTTTGAAAGTTGTCGGAGCCATATACATGACTGTGATAGCTAATTTCTGTTACTTCAAACTTTTTTAAGGAAAAGATAAGACTAAGTTTTGATTATGGATCATTATTTGAACAAGTAACAGGGGAGCAATTTAAATTTATTCATATTTTTTTATAGAACTACATATATAGAGGATAGATCTTTTATAAGCAACTTCATGTGCAAGGTCACATATAAAATATATTATTTGTATACGCTTCGTATGAGAATTATTTGTGATGGTATATAGTTTTGCTAACAATATAACAATTTATGAGAATGTCTTAATTTTTCTCTAACGTACAACCACAACAAGATCACCAAATCAAGACACACTTAATCTTGAGTTAACCAAAGTAAGAGAAACAGCCTCAGTCTTGGAGAAAACTCTTGGTTTTTATTTCAATCAATAATAATAAGTTGAACAGAATATTTGTCCAAGGTGTTTATTTATAGGCACCCAATAAAATAAGAATTCTTAAAGTAGGGAACTAAAATATTAAAATTAAATCTTGTATTTCTTTCTAAAATATGTAGCCTTAAAAATCTATTATATGGGCTTGCATCATTCCCCTTTTTCACCCAAACTTTTTCATGGCATCTCTAATTATCCTGAAAGGACCTCTTCTCCAATGATGAAAATGGATAAAGAACGCATCTCTCATGCAACATTTCTGGATAAAGGCAAGGAACTGAAAAGGACATCCTCAGATGCATTTATCTTTCCAATTCTAGAAACAAACTGTCGTATTAAAATTTATTGTTAAATCCAATGCAAAATGATTTTCGTACCTCTTCAAATCCCCGAATCAGTTCATTAAAAAGCCTAGCTCCACCTATCCTCAAATGTCAATTTTCCCAAAAAAAATGACTTAGAGAGTAGTATATGGATCTTTTCATTCATCTACAAAAGGCAGCTATGGTCTATGGGTTGACAGCAAAATGAAAGCATCCCTTTAGGCCAAAAATCACTATTTGTCTCTGTACTATCGACTTTCAGTCATATCACTCCCTCTACTCAATTTTAATCCATACCAGCTCTTCTACTTCAACTTTTAGGACATGAAAACCCTTCCATCCATCTCCATGACGGAACTCTGTTAGTTTAACCTCACATCGTAAGTTGATTTAGCATTGAACAATCAAGTGTTGCCACATGGAATGAAAGTATTAATTTTAAAATTTCAAATTTCAAAAATTATTTTTCTTTTTTTCCCTTTTATTACAAATAATCCTGATTGGTTTTTTATTATTTTTTAATTCCAAAAATTATTTTCATGTCACATGGAAGCACCCGACTAGTCAACGCTAAGCCAACTAATAGTATGAGGTCAAGGTAATAGAGTTCCGTCGCAGAGAAGGATGGAAAGGTTAGTTCATCCTATATGTTAAAGGGCTGGTATATAACAAAATTGAGTAGAGGGGTTGATATGATTGGAATTCAATAGCAAAGGGGCACACAATGGTTTTTTGCCCATCCCCTTAACCTTGACCCCGGAAAAAAAGGTATACACAGTTCCACAAGGTTGAATTCTACAATACTTGCCAACCAGAATAAATAAAGTTCACATTCCAAAATTGAAAAGAAAAGGAATGGGAGAGGAGGAGTTTACAAATATAAAATTATTACCTGATTTATGTAACTAATTTTGGAAACACCAGCTACTAACTTTGCCACATCCTGACCAAAGTTTTCTTCTATACTGACTAAACTCTCGCTTGTATCTTCAACCACATCATGGAGAATCCCAGCAACAAGTGTGTCGATGGCCTGCAGCGGGCTTTAAAATATAAGCAAGAGACTCAATGCAATCATAAAATAAGTACAAAAATACACGAAAATCAAGTGGGACACTAACAACAAAGTAGAATAATGGAAGTGGTGTTCATCATGTGGTTATTTACGAGTGCAGGAAAGAAGGGAAAAGAAAGGTACAACAACATGAATCAGGAGTTAGTATTAGAAAGCATACTCGTTTGCCAGTAGATGGAACCAACATAGCCAAGATTCTAGCAGTATGGATACAGTGAGTGAAATAAGGGTCTCCAGTTTTGCGAAACTGGCCATGGTGAGCTTTCTTAGCAAATGCAATAGCCTTAACCACCTGCCTTCACAAATTTAATTCAAAGCGGTTTTTTTTACAGGTAGCAAAGAAAGAAGCAACGGTGATTAAAACAAGCAACAAGAAACCGAACCAACCTTGGCCTCATTAAATATCGGGTACCCAGTCACATCAACCCCATCCACTATAAAACAACCTGTATGTCTAGACTTTCAGTCATTAGCTCTATTTCTATTCTATTCTCTTTTTTAATTTTATGAATTAATCAATAATTTTACCAGGTTGTTCTTCTCCTTTGGGCCATAAAAAATCCACCCTGGTGGAAAGGCAAGCGCCGGAGGCAATAGCGACGGCGGTAACAGCTACGTGAGTTATTGCAGAGGTAACTGCACCATGGAGGTAGCCAGAACCAGAGGAGGCGACGGCGGCAGCCATGACGTTGGCGGAAACGGGGGCAATTTGGTCAAGAAGGCAGCGGTATTTGTATTTCGAGGAATTAGAGGAGCGGAAATGGAGGCTGTATCGGTGAAAGAGAGACGGTGACGTTTTTAGGGTGATGAACATCGTGGAGATTTGAGTTTGGCATGAGGGAGAGGGAGAGACGATGGGCATGGAAATGTTGTTATTAATTATTACTCTATTGTATTGGAGGTGGGTGGGGTTTTTCTTTCTATCAAGGGGAAACGAAGGAATATTAAGGGAGTCTTCTGCCGATCGAAGTTTTAAAAGTTTTGAGATATTTTTATTATGATTATTATTATTATTATTGAATTGTTTTAATGTATTAATATTAAAAATAAATTTAAAAAATATATAACAAATCTTATTATAATATATTTTTAAATAAAAAAAATATTTTAAAATATTATTATTATTATTATTATTATTTTAAGCAGATCACTGTTTTTTTATATTTGAAAATGTAATAACGATTTTTTTTAAGTATTTTTTATTTAGAAATATATTAAAATAATATTTTTTATTAAAAAAATTATTTTTGATATTAACACATTAAAATAATTTAAAATATAAAAAAATTATAAAAAATATAAATTTTATTTAATAAAAACTATATCAAACAAAGCTTTATTTGGGTTTTTTTGGTTGGACCGGAGTTGAAGGGTTAAAAAGTCTGTGAATTGTAAAAGATAAAAAAAACAAAAAAAAAACATAGCAAGAAAACAATAAATTTCAAAATTAATTGTTTTAGTATGTGGTTGAGAATTTTGTAGTCATTTTCTTCTCTTTTAGAAAATAAAATTATTATTTGCTATGAATGCTAAGTAGAGAACAACATTGGTGTGTAACCAAGATACTTAATAGGCTTTCAAATTTAACAAGTTATTTAACTAATTAGCAAATATATTGAATGGTCAATTAAATTCAAGAAAGAAATTGAATTTATAAATTATAATTATTATAAAAAAAAACCTAAAGAACGGTGAGATAATTCATTATGGACTTACATAATATAATTATTTTTTTACCCTTTTCAATACAAAGTTTTTGTCTTGCTTACGGGGTAAAATGATATTTTTAATGCGACCTAAAGGTCATTTGCAAATTAATTAGAGACAATTTAGTAGTTTATATTTTTATATACATTTTAATTCACATAGATATCATTAAAAGGCAAAAACACATTAAAAGCTAAGAGAGTGTTTGCATAATTTTATTTTTTACAAATAGTACAATTACTTCATTGTCATTAAAGTTAAGAAAATTAAAGGATGAGTCAAACGGTATTTTAGTATTTTTATCATGATTTTTTGTTATATTCTATTTGGATTAGGAGCGCATTAGTATTTTTATAAATAAAAATAATAATTTGAAAATATATTGGCGCGTGCGGGCCACACACCAACGAGTAGATGTTACTTGCGCCCTATGAGCAGGGCATGCAACATCATTCGGCAACAAAAATCTCCTAACTACAATGTCATATGAAACGTCCGATTAAGGCAAAGCTTTTGGGATAGCGTGTTTTGCTTATATCATAGCGGTTCGCTTTTTTCTCCTCCCTTTATTTTCTCTCTCCACTCACTGAAATTTATGTCATCTCAACCAAAAATCAAGAATCAAGGTTGTCCCATTTATTGTTTTACAATAATGATCTTTTTTTCTTTTGATTGAGCTTTCTTTGTTTTGGATTATTTTTTAAATTGTTTTTTTCAGTTTTATTTATTTTTCATTTGATTTTGTTTTATTTTTTATATTAAATGTGGTACTCATTCTCTTGATTGTTGTTTTTATTTGTTTTTTTCTTTCAACTTTATCCCACAATATTTTATTTCATTTCATTGTTTTTCTAGATTGATTCTTCATTCTTTTAATTGTTTTTTTATCTTTTTTTAATTTGTTTTTTTCCTTTCAATTAGACCCTTAACATTTTATTTTATTTTTTTATCCAATTTTGGTCCTCATTCTTTTAATTGTTTTTTTTATCCTTTTCTTCTTTTTTAATCAAGTCCCTCATTATTTTCTTTCGGTGGTTTTTATACCAAATTTGACCTTTATTATTTTGATTAATAGTTGTTTTCTTTTTAGTTTTTTTATGGTTAAGATTTTTGTTCAAGATTTTTTTTATTTCATATAGGGTTATCCCGGTCTCATGACCACAATT
>Ga0325401_1001735_pt1 | contig 18767 bp, 10 predicted proteins | sample PopdelMetagenome_FD_205666 | JGI IMG/M metagenome (GOLD analysis project Ga0325401, IMG submission 205666) | Populus deltoides microbial communities from Bellville, Georgia, United States - Xylem-PdKOR-R2 | ecosystem: Host-associated > Plants > Phyllosphere > Stem > Wood/Secondary xylem | place... | reverse complement strand
TTTTATTGTTATAATTAGTTTCACGAGGTTTATTTGGTAATTTAATAAATATAAATATTATTAAAAAAAATTATTCAATTTAATAAATATAAATATTATTAAAAAAATTATTCGATACGCGTGTTGTGTGTGGCGTCATTAAGTAACCAAACGTTGCCTTCACGGCGACTCCTCTATGATGCAGTGGCGTGTATAGCCAATAGGCCCCTGGTTTTGCACTAATGGCTTTTCCCCTTGTCTCTTATTGTTTTGCATGCCTGACCCTTCAAAATTTCAAAATAGCCCTTCATTTGATCTATATTTTTTTCAGATTTGATCTATATTTTTTTTTATTATTTGTTTTATATGTAATAATTTATAAAATTATTTTTTTTTTCAATTTCATCCTTCTTTGGTTACCATTGCTATTTGTTTTATTTCAGATAATTTTTAAAATTGAATTTTGTTTGCAATTTCATCTCTCTTTGTTTTTTTTCTTATCAGATTTGATTTTTATTCTTTTGATTGATTTTTTTTTTTTTTACTTTGATAGCTTTTTTAAACTGATTTTTTTTTATGGTTTCATACTTTAACATTAAATTGGTTGAGAATTAAACTTTTTGATTGAGCACAAGTCTAGGATTTCATGGGTTGTGAATTTGAGAGATTAACTCAAGTTTAGTAGATTCGTCTGAATTTGCTTGTTTTTAAGCTTATATTTATTTTATTTTTATCTTTCAACATTTATTGGATTAGTAATTGGCTATGTTATTTTTTTTATTTGCTTTTTATTGGATTTTTTTTGCTGATTTTGAAAATGAGTCGGGTTATCTCGCCCTTCAATATTGGAATGTTTGATAAATAAGCTTTATAGTTTTATTGAATTTGCTTTTGATGAGGTTACTCCAATTTCATAATTAGATCATAGATTTTGCATGCTAACTTGAGTGGTCTTGGGTTGAGTTTTTTTTTGGATTATATTTTTATCTTTAATTTCGTCATTCAATATTTTGTTTGTTATAAATTGAGCTTTAAATTTTTTTATTTTATTTTTTATGAGGTTATATAAGATGAGATCCTTCAATATTTTTTTTTAAAAATTTAATTTAATTATTTAATATTTGATTGATTGAGAATTGATTATCTTAATCTTATATTTATGATTGCGGGGTTAGTGAATTAACCTGATTTGACTTAGATTTTTATTATTAGTTGTTTTTTTTAAAAAATATTATTTTTTTAGTTTTGCTCTTCAATATTGGTTTTTTTTAAAAAATTTAATAGAGCTTATTAAATCTGATCTGATCAATTACTTAATTTGCTAATTTTTTTTTTGTTTTTTTTAGGAATGCTTATATCGTCTTGATATCTTTTTACTCTGGAAATAAATTATATCAACCTGTCCTACTGAGTCACTGACCACTTATCTAGTATCCTATCCTGAAAAAGGCTTATATTCCATAAAAGTCCCTATCAGACAACAGCTAACTCCATCACTGTCAGTCAACATTATCTACAAATCCATGTTTTGTTTTGTTTAATTTAGGCAGTAAGCGCTTCTATAAGTGCCCCTCTCAAATTCTGTCCTTGATCATTCTGGTAGCAGTGCTTTGCTCACGAGGCATCTTATTTTTGGCTGCTATACTTAGGCTTCTCTTTTATGCTTGGGGCTGCATACTGATGCTGGCTTTTTAGATGGTTATTGAGCCGAGTATTCCCTAACCATGAATCACTACTGCAGATCATAATATTACTCTTTTATGGTTGAAATGGCATCCACGTTCTTGTCTGTCACCTGACCTGCTATATGAATGCTATGTAAGCCTAATTTTGGTTTGTTATCGTGTGGCAGGTAGAGAGATGGAATGAGCAAAGGGCGAATGGCACATTTCCGGGTCCTCTGTAGGTGGGTGCCTGTTTGAAGACTGCCATGCAGTTTCAACAAGTTAGTACCTTTAATGAGAGGTGTTTTTCTCAGGGAATGTGCTTTTCGAGTCAGTAAGTTAATGAGAAATTTTGTCTTGTTTATTAGAAATAAGCTCAAGTCTGAACACGAAGAATTTGTTGCTTGCGAGAGTTATTGCCATCTTAAGTTGGAGCTTACTTTTTCCCATCATTTCTTTTCTGCTTCAACTGTTATGTAACAGATACTCATTACAGTTTAAAACCCAAAAGAATCTTGAATTATATATTAATAACACATACTTCCCTTCGATTACTCAAGAAAGACATTGCCTGCGGGATTCTTCCTATCAAGTTTATAGTTTGGTGCTGTGCTGCTGCTTTATTCTGCTTAAAAGTTTTATGTACATCCATCGAACAAAAAATTGCAAAGTCGAATCGGATTCTCATATATAGATCTGTTGCTAAGTGGTTTAAAATGTCACTTCATTTTTCTGCTGATGGAATCGGCATCTGATAATTATGCATCGGCTCATCTCGCAGGGACCCTTATCCAGGTCAGAGAAGTTTGAGTTCTGATTACTTGACTAAAGCCGTCGCTCTCTACTGATTATTTGTGCTACGAGCTTCTTCTGTGACGGAAGAGAAATAGTCCATTTCCAGGTAATTAGGTCCTGTTCGGGAGTGCACGAGTAGTAATTTTTGTTTTAGATGTTTTTTAAATGTATGTTTGTTTTGAAAAAAAATTAAATTGATGTTTTTTTGATGTATTTTTTTTTAATATTTTTAAAAAATATCATTTGAAATTAAAAGTTCACTACAATCACCAAAAGAAAGCATTGACAAATAACAGCCATCATTATTAGATTAAAGAGAATTTAATACCTCCACCCATACTATGCCATAAACACGTCTTGACGCATCAGTCTTATCAAAGATTTGTCTGTTCCACTGATAAAAAATTGACAAAAAACTGAAAGAAAAGATAAAAAAACAAGAGAAAAATCCAAAAGTGATAACCCACAGGTTTTTATGCTTTTTTACCACGGGTTGACCTGGTAAGCTGAACATCCCTCGACATGATAGAGTAACCCGCATGACAGGGATTGCACAAAGATTAGTATCCTCAAACAATCCAACAAGGCATGCTTCAGCTGCCTGGGCAAGGCCAAAACGGCCTGGCTCTGAAACCGGAAATCAGCCTTGAAATTCTGTGAAAGTCTCTGGAATGGGAGTTTTCTGATGAGCAGCTCAGTACTCTTCTGGTACTTGTGAATTTCATGAAGAGCAGCAGTTCCAGGTCTGTATGTTGGGCTTCTTCACCCCTCCTGTTGTTGGGGCTGCCTTGCGCGCAACCTAGAATAAACAAGATTTGTTTGTAAATAGAAAACCCCGAATTGAAGAAACGAAAAGATTGTACAATGCTGGCTGTTGGACAATGATTAGGCATGGAGCTTCAATTTTCAAACAAGATGAGGATTGTCCATTTCCACAAATATATATTAATTTACCTCAAATTGCCGTTGCAATGACTACACGTAATTTATGATTTCATCAAGCATAAAGGCTTTTCCTGTGACCTAACATGGACACACAAACCTCATTTTAGCAATTAAAAATTCATGTTCTTGAAACTAATGTATTCGAATTCTGAAAGTTTCAACACACCTTATTGCAACCAGGCACAAGATCTTGGAGAAGCTTCATTCGTTCACTAATTTTCTCTTCTAACCTGGCAACATGTTAATTAACCAGTGTTAATGCTAATCTGGAAATTACTCCAATTGATTGAATAAAATTGTATGGTATACAATTGACTTGTAATTCTCACTCTTTCAACAAGGCTATGGCTATCAGTTGCTTGACCCTTCATTGCTGCAGCTTATACTATCACTACTAGTTCTTTCAAGTCAAAATTTACACCAGAGTTCTGTTCCCGGCGACCTGACTTAGTAAATGCCACTTTGAGCCCAATCTTGGTTTGTGATTGGATGGCTCATCGCTTAGAATCACGAGCAGAGGGGTGGGTGCAGGTGCCTGTAAGTTGCTCGGCATATCTTTGCTGACAAGCATGTTCTCAAGGAATCCCTTACTTAAACCAGTGAGTTCTTGTATGTTCTCAGGGAAACCCTTGCCTAAATCAGTGAGTTCAATAGGAAATTCACATCGATAAGCTACTGGGCGGTTTTGCATTGCTTAGGAAAGCACGGATGCATATCTTTATTTTTATTTTCTTTTTAATGTTTGTTTGCTTGAGCTTGAGCTCAGTCCACCCTCCCCCCAAATCTCTACACACCCACCCTCCTCCTGCTCCTCGTATAAGCTTGAGCTCAGTCTTCTGATATATATATATATATATATATATATAAACTTTTAAGTAGATATTAAAAATAAAATTTCAAAGCAACCTCATAGCAGGTAAAATTTACAATAAAAATGTCATGAACACTCTTCGGTACACGAACTCGTAAGAAAAAAGAAAGGCAAGAATGTTTAACAACGTCAATGCTATTAGATTAATGAGAATTTAACAGCAAACCTTCAAACTTTTGAGAAGTGCCTATAAGTCATTATTGATCACACACACATATAAAATAAGAAATTACAGCTTGCTTTCAACTCCTAAGCCCTCTCACCACGAATCCTCCTGGCGAGCTGGATATCCTTAGGCATGATAGTAACACGCTTGGCATGGATAGCACAAAGATTAGTGTCCTCAAACAAGCCAACAAGGTAAGCTTCAGCTGCCTCTTGCAAAGCCAAAACAGCATGGCTCTGGAATCTCAAATCAGTCTTGAAATCCTGAGCAATTTCACGAACAAGCCTCTGGAATGGGAGTTTCCTGATGAGCAGTTCAGTACTCTTCTGGTACTTGCGGATTTCACGAAGAGCAACTGTTCCAGGTCTGTATCTGTGTGGCTTCTTCACGCCTCCTGTTGTTGGGGCTGACTTGCGTGCAGCCTTGGTGGCGAGCTGCTTCCTTGGAGCCTTGCCACCGGTAGATTTACGCGCTGTTTGCTTTGTACGAGCCATCTATTAACAAATAAAATTAGTGAATTTAAAGAGCCAACTTGAACTCGTAGAAACAACAAGAACAACAAAGAAATGGGATTTAACACAAAACAACAAAAACAATTTCCATTGAAACAAGGGAGAGGAGAGGTAGAAAACCGTACCTCGAAAGGCTTGCCAAAACTCCAAGAAGAGGAAAGGAATCATGGTTAGATTTACGGATTGCCGACTATTTATAGAGGCTCATCATGAGAGCAACGTGGGTGAGGGACGGTCAAGATTGGGTGCTACTAAGCTTTCAAATGGCGGCATCTGACGGTAATGGGTCAGTTATTTTGTGTTTTTTATGGGTTTATGAACGGTTAGGATGCGACTTTTCATTACCCTCCTGATACTATGATACCCACTTCCTACTAGATCCCTTTTAGTCACGTTTGTTTGCTGGAAATTAATTTTTTTTAAAAAGTGAATTTTAAAAAAATAAATTTCAGGAAAATATTTTTTGATGTTTAGTAGTGTAATGAAAAATAAGTTGGAAAATACTTTCCTGTGTTTGGTTATGTTATGGAAAATGAGCTGGACAATAACTTATTAATGTTTTATTTTTCTCAAGTTTATTAAAATAATGAGGAACAAATTTTACAAATTAAAAAGTTGAATGAGAATGAAATTGAAAAAAATATAATTTCATAAATTATCTCAAATAAAATAAATAATAATCAAAATAATAGAGATCAAATCTAAAAAATTAAAAAAAATAAAATGTGAAGAAATTAAAATAATAATAATTAACATTTTATAAATTATTTCAAATAAAATAAGTAACAATCAAAAGAATGAGGAACAAATTTGATAGATAAAAAATTTCAATAAAAAAATAATAAGGAAAAAGCAAATAACAATTATAAAAATAAGGACCAAAATTAATATAAAAATTAAATTTTAAGAGATGGAATTGAAAAATAAATATTTTAAAAAAATTATATATAACAATCAAAAGTTTGAGGATTAAATTTGATATAATCAGCAAATAATGACATTTCTAAATTTTTCACAACTTCTAGAAAGTGTTTTCCGCCCAAATTTTTCAGGAAAACACTTTCCTGAAAACCAACCCAATTTTCCTTTGACTGGAAAGTGTTTTCTATTGACCAACTTTTCTAATAGCAAACAAACACAAGAAAGTTTGGAAAGTGGTTTCCGAAAATCACTTTCCGGAAAACAAATACAGCCAAAAGGGAAAACACTTTCCTGGAAACCAAACCAAATTTTTCTTTAACTAAAAAGTGTTTTTCATTGACCGAAAGGTGTTTCCGTTGACAGGAAAGTGTTTTCTGTTGACCAGAAAGTATTTTCTGTTAACTAAAATTTTTAATGGCAAACAAACACAAGAAAATTTGAAAAGTGATTTTTCAAAAAAGTGAATTTCAGGAAACAAACATGGCCTCCAAAGTGAATACAATTTTCACAAATTTAAACGACGCCGTTCTATTTTTGGGTTTACTTCGACACCGACTTAAAATTGGAGGCCCAATTAGTTTAATTAAAAAAAGAATAAAAAAACTAAAAGATAAAATTGTCCCAAAAAATTGTTAGCCTCCAAAGCTTCTTCTTCATTAGCAATGTTCTCCTGTACTTATAGGTGCTAGATAACAGAGAGAGAGAGAGAGAGACTGAAAAGAGAGAGAGAGGACGGCATGGGTTTACAGTGTTATTTTGGAGGGACAACTATACAAACCTTAAAGTTAGCCGCGATTCCTGCTTCTTCACGTTTCATTTTAAAGCCAATCTCCAAAACCCTAGTCCTAAATCCGTTTTCCCGCCATAACTATGTTATATGTCCACAAAGAAATCCGTTTAAGCTTCTGGTTAGAGCTCTCTCTGCCACGGCTGTCCAGACAGCGCCTATAACGGAAAGCTTGGATAATAAAGGTGTTCGATTTTCTTGACATCATTTTGCTTCAGTTTTTCTCAGGAACCAAGCAGGAAGATGATTTTGTTAATTTTACTTATTATTTGAATGATTCTAGTTGTGAAGCCGCAATGGAAAGCGGCAATAGATTTCAAGTGGATAAGGGATAACAAAGACGCGGTGGCTTTGAATATAAAGAACAGGAACTCAAATGCTAATTTGGAGCTTGTCCTTGAGCTCCATGAGAAAATGTTGGCTGTTCAAAAGGTCAGATTTATTTTATTTTATCAGTTTCTAACTTTCTTTTAAACATTATAATAATAAAAATTGTTTTTTCTTTAATTTCTATATGCATCGAAACAAAGATGAGAGATGATGTCCATGACTAGTGTGTAGTTTGTGTGCGTACAAAATATTTAAGAAGAAAATAAAAGCTAATTGTCATTCCAGATGACAGGAAGTTGAACGGCTTCGTGCGGAAAGGAATGCAGTAGCAAACAAGATGAAGGGAAAGCTAGAGATATCAGAGCGTCAAAAACTGATTGAGGAAGGTATGGTTTGAACAATTTGTCATGCTTTTTGTCATTCTTTTGGTTTTTGATTGCTTGTGACTGTGTAATGAATATCCTTTTTTTTTTCTTTAGGAAAGAATCTAAAAGAAGGGCTTGCAACTTTGGAAGAAGACCTGGTTAAACTTACAGATGAGCTTCAGCTGGAAGCACAGTGTATACCTAACTTGACTCACCCACTTGTTCCGATTGGAGGAGAAGATAGTTCAACTGTGAGAAAGATGGTATGTAATTTTTTCAGCTGCCTCCTTTTATTTCGTAAGGGAAATGATGCATAAAACAAAACACGAAGACATGAATTGCTCTTAGTAACCTAAAGACCAAGAAGTTGAATCCAGTTACAAGTACGCCATTGTTTGTACCTGTGATGTGTCATGAGATCATAGCATAATCCGTTCACAATTATGTTGTTAGCAAAGCGTGTGTATGAGAGTATGTTTGAGGGAGGGGATGATGCTGGACATGTTACAAGTTTAAGTTATTTTCTTGTGCTCTTATAGGCAGGTACTCCACGTGACTTTGGCTTCCTTGTCAAGGACCACCTTCAACTTGGGAAAGAACTAGATCTCTTTGATTTTGATGCAGCAGCAGAGGTAATCCTCTGCTTAATTTAGATCACTGAAGTTTTTCCTCCCATTGTTGCACGCTTTCATGGGAGCTTCGCTAGTTTAAATACTTCATGGGAGCTTTTTTAGTTTAAATGCCACCAGAAATGAATGGTCTTTTAATGGACAATTTAATCGAACTATGTTTTTTGAAAGCAAAGGTCATCTTGATTAAGTGCAGTGGCACTATTTTTCACTAACAAAAAAAGAAGAAGAATAAAGAATAAAGACATGAACTGTTAGACATTCACTAGCATTTAATTAAATTAGAACTTTTAATCGTTATTGAGTCCCTACTTGCAAGTCACTGTAATGGCTTGTCCCTAGATCGTAAGATCATCACTTGCTCTTATATCAGACCTTAATACAATCCCCAAGTAAAGATTTCAATAGCTAGGGCTTCCTGCTGACAGGAAAGGTGATTTGGCTACTTTTGTCACATGCATTTTGTATTTTGCTTGGCCATGCAGGTCAGTGGTTCAAAATTCTACTATCTGAAGAATGAAGCAGTTATGCTGGAGATGGCCCTTGTCAACTGGACTCTCTCAGAAGTTATGAAAAAGGGATTTACACCTCTAACAACTCCAGAACTTGTCAGATCCTCTGTTGTTGAGAAATGTGGATTCCAACCTCGTGGTGATAATACTCAGGTTTGTAGTTGATTTTCTTTTTACTGCCTCTTCCAAATTGTGTTAAAAGTCTATTTATAAAAAAAATTCAACATAACACAGATAGTCATTTATGAAGCTGTAACAATGCTCTCATTTAAAACATTTTGGCCATGAAGTGGTAACTTCATGACAATATCCCTGATGGAGCACTAAATTACTGAGGGCATCTCCCTTTTTAATTTTCTGTACCACGAGCTTAAGGACAATGGTTTGGTGTGGAAGAAATTCAGTTTCTTTGTCCTGAGTTTTCTTGGAGCTGGTGTTATTTCAGAGCATCACAATTAGTTATAATGATCTGTCGATACTTATGCCAGACAATTACAGGTTTACTCTATCGAGGGTAGTGATCAATGCCTCATTGGCACTGCAGAGATTCCTGTGGGAGGAATTCACATGGATGCTATCCTTGCTGAGACACAGTTGCCATTAAAGTATGTGGCATATTCCCATTGCTTCCGTACAGAGGCTGGTGCTGCAGGCACGGCAACAAGGTATGTTATCTGGGCTTTATTCATTTGTATGACAGTTGGTCTGATACCCTGAATAGATACAAATTGTCTTATATCAATACTCCATTTTTCATGGTGGAATTCCTATATCCAGGAGCATCAGTGTTTATTCAACTCTCATGTCCATGCTAACTGTTGATAACTGCAGTCCAGTATTAAGAACTGTTTAGTTTCCCTACAATTGGCAAAGTCCAATGATCATGCTTTTTCTTTATGATGTCCACCTGCAGTGTGTTGTTGCCGTGCTTTTTCGAACATGATTTCTCTCCAAATAGATCCTAGAGGTCTTATGCTTGGAAATCGGAATATTTGCTGCTTCAATGCACAAACTGATAGTGTTTGCAAAAATTTGCACAGGGGTCTGTACCGAGTTCACCAGTTCAGCAAGGTGGAGATGTTTGTTTTGTGCCGACCAGAGGAGAGTGAGTCTTACCATGAGGAGCTTATCAAAATTGAAGAAGACCTCTTTTCTGCCCTAGGGTTACATTATAAGTGGGTCCTCTTACCAACCTTTTGATGATTTGTTTTACAGTTTTGCTTTGTATTTGTGATGACATTTGGGTTTTCCTTTTTTCTGGCAGAACTTTGGATATGGCCTCTGGGGATTTAGGTGCACCTGCTTACCGCAAATTTGATGTGGAGGCATGGATGCCTGGTTTAGGACGGTATGGTGAGGTATTGAAAACTTATTTGACAATTACACTCTTTTCTCCTCCATTAGTGATTTCCCGTGGACCATAGTTTTTGCTTTTGCATAGTCATTGACTTTGCAATAACGAGCATTCTCTCACATGATTTCATTCTTGAGCAGATATCTAGTGCCTCAAATTGCATCGACTACCAAAGTCGCCGACTAGGGATCCGGTACCGTCCATCAGAACCTACACCAGCCCCTCCTAAAAAGGGCAAAGGCAGCCTTGCTCCAACACAGTTTGTGCACACATTAAATGCAACGGCCTGTGCAGTTCCTAGGATGATTGTGTGTCTGCTGGAAAACTACCAGCAAGAAGATGGCTCTGTTATTATCCCCGGGCCATTGAGGGCATTCATGGGAGGGCTGGAGCTTATAACTCCCAAATCCACTTAGGAAATGTATCTGTTTTGCAATATTTGATTTTTATGGCGGAAATGTCTGGGATCAATTTTGATGACACTTTTTAATGTTTCTGCATTTGGCATTCAAAGGAAAATAATGGAAAGGGTGCAAGGAAATAAAAGATACGTTGTCTTGGTGAGTTGTCAGGGTGCCGAAATTTAATCAAGGCCTTGATAGTTTCTACTTTATTGAAATTGGATTTTCTTGCCCTTTAATAGAAGCACGTGAAATATGAAAAAGAGGTGCGTTGGATGTAATCATTCTTTATGACAACATTCGTCCTCAGGAAGAAACTGTATTTTTCTCTCTTGAGGAAAATGGTTTAAGTTGCTGAATTCGGAGATTATAGCCAATAGAGCCATTAATTTACAAGAAGCAGCACTGGGCTGAACTGGCAGGGCAAGGAGCCATTATCTCGCCTGGCTTTTGCAATAATGTAATCTCTGCACATTACACAGAAAAACGAATATAATCTTGGACTCCTAGAGAAATCATTGTACACATTGAGAACAGAGTCTTGGTTTACCATTTGCTGACAATCACGATAAAAGAGAAGAAATTAAGTAATTTTTTCATTTTTATTGCACTGAATGACGATACATACATTAGAGAAAACGTTGTTGCTCTGGAGATTCAGTGATGATGGATAGTATCCTCTAATTAACTTCTAATCTCAGTATTTTAAATTTGCCTCGCTTTCCGTTCATATGATCTGTAGCTTCATGTACGCCCACTTACCTAAACTCTAGATATACACTTACCTAACTATGATGCTGGGCATAACCAGCTTAAGTATCTATCAGTGGACAGTGACTGATTAAATTTGCCGCTATCTTGACACAGATCTTTTTCCGAAGACAATTGTTCTTCAGCATCTAAACTACCTGATTATGACACAGAGGTGTTCAGATTCCGGGATTGTGCACACAAACAATCTGGTAAAGGATTTACATAAAAAGCTTCTTCTGAACGAAATCTATCCATGCCCTTTGTTCCTGGAATGGGGCCTTTCCTCTTCCTTGGGGAGCCTTGCCTGTGCGACCATTATGAGAAACGAAGTTTAAATTTAAATTAGTGGATTCTATTCTAAAATCTCAATAGAACGCTGACTTGACCAATATATGGCCATAGACGATACCCTCAAAATCTCACCAAACGAGCATTAGTTTCCTGCAGTGCCACTGTAACTTGCAGCTGCGCAGTGTTAAGAGGACCTCACCTCTTCTCCTAGACGTGCAGTGCCCGTGGGCAACTCAACTAGTGGAGAGGTTTATGGGTACTAAATATGATTACAGGGTGCTTAAGAATACATACCGTTTTTTGTGCCTTTCAATGACCTTGTCTGATAAAAGTTTGCCTTCTTTCTTTATTCCTTGCTCTATTTTATCAAACAGACGAACAAGTGCTTTCCTAATGGACAAAAAGAAGATGCTTAGTGCAAGTAAATTGATCGAAATAAAGCTAAAAAAATAGACAAGAATATCTTATACTTGTCTGGGGAAATTGTTCTTCTATGTCCGAGAAAACGACGATGGCCTTCTACAGCCCTTGCCATATTTCCTGAGTACGTCGGCATGAATACATCACTTTCAACAGATAATATATAATCAAGCGCAGCCAGCTGAGTCGAATGATTGGCAAATGGTTCAAGCTCCTCAATAGATGCCAATTTTTCCTGCAAGATGTTTGAAGGAGATGCTAGTCATAGAGCAACTTGCTTGAAAATTTAGCAGCTCTGTTTACAATTAGTCTTCATGGGAGCACAAAGTATCCATGCACGCTTAGCATGCATGTGATTGGCAACGAAATGGAATAGAGAAAGAAAGGGAAGGGAATTTGTCCGACTCATAGAGAGCTTGATTACAAACACTAAATTCCAAGAAATTACGGTTTTAAGTATACAACCGGGATCCTCTTATAATCTTTCTAAAATAAACTACTATTTTGATTATTCACACACACAAAAAAGATGAACATGAAAACAGCATACAAAATCACAAGGCTAAATCAATGCAAGCAATTGATTACAAACACTAAATTCCAAAAATTATAGTCTATATGATGAATGGTTTAAGTATTTACGTGGGATCCTCAACCTTTTTAAAATAAACTACAATTTTGATTATCCACAAAAAAACGATGAACACAAAAACAGCATACAAAATGCATAAGGCAACATCAGTGAAAGCAATTGTACTCATCATTAGTTGTGAACATGGATTAGGTTGAATACTCAGATGTGGGTGTTAAATTTTTTTCTTTTTTCAACCTTACGGTTTTTTACTGAAGTGTCAAGTTTAGCATTGTATTCAAAGCAAGGCATTTGAAACACACACCTTGCTCATTAACATAGGATACCGGGATCGTAGATCATCCATATATGAATCACCTCCATATATCTCTCCCGCAGCAATGTATATAGGGGTATTTGATGGATAACCAAGAGCAGATAGAAATATTGCAGCCTCCTTTGGAGTTAAGGGGCAAAAACCTTTAGATCTTTGCTCCCTGGGATCAATATCCTTCACTTTCCACTCATCATTTGCGTCTCTGCAAGTCACAGATAAAATTACTTGAGCAGAAAACCTGAGCTCTTAATTGAATTCGCTATCACATAACTGCAGCAAAATTACCTGATCTTTTTTAGTTCATCTGCTTCAGCAGGAGATAAACCATGTGTGCATCCAGTGAAGGCAAGAATGTCCTTCTCGTATCGTAAGTGCAGAGCAATGTAAGTGCCATATGATCTCATGCGGTCCACCAACAACTACAGTGACCATGTAAGTTAAAATCATATTAAACAGTCATTGCACATACAAGAATCATATTTTCACCTTTCCCATCGCTTCAATTTGAGGTGCGAAACAGAGGGCTTCATAACAGGCACGGCAACGCAGCTTCTGAATATCAGCAGGGAGATTGTTATTTGCTAGTCGAGAGTCAGTCTTGGCAGCCAGAATAACCTGCGAAAACAAATTTACGTTGGGAAACTGTGTTAGAATTTCAATAATAAATGAGAGTAAAACCAACAGATGGAAATCATAAATATCTCATAACCAGGTGAAACTGAGCATTCTAATTGATATACCTTATAATCAGCCCACACGCTTGCTATCTCCCCCTGGTAATAGTCCATACCAGACCAGCTTTTAAAATATTTATCTGCTTTTGTAGCACCACTCATTTCCATGGGGAGCTTTTTTATGACTTTTACATCATTAGCTAGAGCATTGATGAAATGATCTTCATTGAAGACATCTGAAAAGTTGCTGCAAGACAATAAAAAAAGAGAATAAAAGAAATTATGGCATCACGACATGAGAGGGGCCAACAACGTAAGAATCTCACAGAACTAAAATGACCTGGAATCTTGCCAATACGACTTTTTATCTAGTTCTGGAACAACAAGAGTAGCATTTATGATACGCGCAATAGCTACCATATCACATATCTGCAATTCGAGAAAGACACCTATTGTCAATCCCAGTTAAAAATAAAAAACAAAGAATCAATTAAGAAAAAAATACGGATTATTGTTGCCAATATGAGAGCACAGCACAATCACATGAGCATTTCCAGAATAAGATAGAAATAGTAAAGAATTTGGGAAGATAGTAACTAAAACAATTTCAGTAATTTCAAACACAGTGTATTTAACACAGAGATGGACAGGAGAGAAGTACCCCAGCTCGCATCTGGTTGAGCCCACCATTTGTATGCGCTAAGAGATAACCTCGCGACTCTGGAGGAGCTGAGAAACAATAGGCAAAGCAGGAATAAGGGAACAAGCAAATTTTCTTGAAAAGATGCAAATAAGAATAAAAATAAAAACTAAAACTTACCGGTATAGTTAGGAGTAGGTTGAGTGCAAGGCATATAATCACGATTTGGCACAGGCTTCCATAGTCTGGGACAATTCGTACGCCAAACCGGAAACTGTCAAGTCTTAAGTGGTGAAGACATGAAAGATGCATGCTTAAAAGAACATAAAACTCTTATGACACTCAATCCACTGATAAATCCCATATTGTTTTTGCACCATTTTTTCTCTCTAATGAATCAGTATTGAAGAAAAAAAAAGTACACAATAATTTCGTTTGAACTGGCAAACAACGTACTGGAATGAAGGGCGTGTAATAAGACCTACCTGTTGGGATGAGAGGGGGCCTAGGAACACATTGGGAGGAGTGAACTCACTTGTCCACCTCTGTTCTTGCTCTGTGCCCAATATCTTGTCTCTGATTTCAATTTGCTACATATATTATTATTATTATTATTATTTCCAAAAGGACTCAAAACTAAGGCAGTTAGTTGCCATCCCAAACCCAAAAAATCAATCACATTTGGCACTTCCTACTAAAATAAGCAGAGACTGAGATACCTATCAAACACACTAGGCACAGATTAGCATAATAAACCCTAATTTTCTACGCTAAAAAAAAGGAAGGAAAAAACAGAGAGAGGTATTTTTTTTAACATTACTTACCGGATTAGGAAGCTTGAAAGGATCAGGGAGTTTAGAGTGACGAGGGAATATGTGCAAGTGTACGGAGAGGAGTGACATCATTGCTATTGTACATATGGCGCATGATAGTATCCTCCTCATCAACCCCACCGCCTTCCATCTCCGCGTCTGCATCTTCTCCTTCTTTGCTACCTTTTCTTCCTTTTTTATATCATTATTTTCCCTCCCTCGTTCCCTCTCTCTCTCTCTCTCTCTCTCTCTCTAAAGATTTAAAAGAAGAAGTGATTAATGAAGGAGCAATGTGGCCATTTAAAGGAGGATGAAAAGTGTTTTCTGGGAGAGAGATCGGCTATGGTAGCAAGGAGTCGTAGTATTTATTTTTTTTAGTTGTCGCTAATTCGCTTCGGTTCTCTAAAGAGGTCTTAGTTAAGCACTTGAGCTCATCTCAACCAATTTTTTTTTAAAAAAAAAACATAATAATAAAAAAAATTAAATTAAAGAAGCATAGAATAAGGAGGGGATAGAGACTGATTGTATCTTCTCATTCTCCTGGTGGAGTAAACACTTATCATTTTGATTTTACGTTGCGGGTCCCTTTTTGCTTTTTTTACTCGTACCCTGATATGGATTGAAGTTGAATTTTTTTAGATAAATTGAAGAGAAAAAAGAGAGAATAAATCCGTAAGATTATAGACGATTTTCATATTTTAATTACTTAGCTTTAACTCTTCTACTCCTCTAAAAGAAAATCACCTTTTGTGAGAACTTTGCGAGCATATTATCTCCTGCCAAAAAAAATATATAAACCAAATGCTTTGTCTTTCAGATTATAAGAACCAAAGTTTAAATAATGAGATTTCCCTTTGAAATCACGTTGATCTGTAAATTAATGCTAGCTGGTGTTTAAGATTGAGCAACACGGCGGAGTAGAGGCTTTACTGGGAAATCACCACCCTTAACTGATTGACAAGAATGGAATGTGTCCATGGCACGTGAAAAGGGCTCTGGAATGTCAGGTGATCCCAAATTAAACAGTGGCTGGGATTGTTATGCTTGAATTATAATGGATGACTGTTGATGCTGCGAGAACAAATGTAAGCTACATCGTCGCCATCCGGGAAAGATCTAAGCGATTATAAAACAATATAGTAACAATCCTGGGTAGTTCTTTGAGTAAACAGTCTGTGCTTGAGCAAATGCCCTGCCGTTCCCGTGACATCCGGCCTCTTCTTTTCTTATTTCCACTTTCTGATGTACAATGAGCTAATTGCTTGTGGCACCGCTACCAGGATCCTCTCTTCACGTCACTAGATCAGTGCGTGGAGGAGATGAAGGGAAAGGCTTTACTGCAAACTAGAAAGAGAACATGCGATTTATGAAAAGGTCGGGATATCTCTCGTTGCTTTCATGCTCCAATCTTCATTTCCAGCTCTTTTTTCTCTGATTTTAATGATTAATTTGAACTCATGTTGCTATGCTTTTGAATTAGATACATAGGTTCGTAATTATAGAAAAGCTTGTTGGCTATCGGTTCCTTCTTCTTCTTCTTTTCTTTTTTTAGTTCTCATTTTGCGCGAAGGTGTGAAACAGTGAATGTATGGTCTGTTTCAGGTTCCTGTCATTTTGTTTAAAATGCTTCTCAATCTTTTCATCTGCATTATTGTCCATCTCAGTCTGCTACGGAAAAAAATAATAATTGCTTTCCATTTTGAACCAACTAGTAGTATTTCTCAATTAATTGAGTGGTTAAAGTTTCACTCTGCCGATAGTAACTGACTCAATGCCATGCCCGGGCGATCTCACAGGCCGGTGACATGATTGAGTGTTGTTGTGAGTTTATAAAAAAAATTATAAAGAGAAAAATTATTGTAATTTATAATATTTAAAAAAAAATATAAAATTAAATTTTCAACCAGTTTAATATTAAAAAAATAAAATCAACAAAAATAATTTTTAAAAAAAATCATAACAAAATAATAAAAAAATCATGTAAGGAAATACTGTAAGTGTTTCATAAAGAAATTTACAGTTATAATTCTCAACCAACTCAATATTAAAAATAATAAAATCAATAAAGATAATTTTGAAAAAAATCATAACAAAAAAAAAATCATGTGAGAGAACACTATAGTAATCCACAGTGTTTTAAAGAAAAAAACTACGAAGCTAAATTCTCAATCAGTTCAATAGAAAAAAAAATCGACAAAGACAATTCTGGAAAAAAAACAAAAACAATCATAAAAAAAATTATATGGGGAAACATTGTAGCAATCCACCGTGTTTTAAAGAAAAAAACTATAAAGCTAAATTCTCAATCAGCTCAATATTAAAAAAATAAAATCGATAAAAACAATTCTAAAAAAAACACAAAAAATAAAAAAAAGAAGACAATTTTGGAAAAAAAATGGAAAAAAAAACATGTGGAGAAAGTTAAAGCTAAATTCTCAACCAGCTTAATATTAAAATAAAATCGACATAGATAATTTTGAAAAAAAACATGTGGGAAAAAACTGTAGCAAAACGAAAACCATGTGGGGAAACATTGTAGCAATCCACAGTGTTTTTTTAAAAAAAACTATGAAGCAAAATTCTTAACCAGCTCAATATAAAAAAATAAAATCGACAAAAATCATTTTGGAAAAAAAAGAAAAAAATTCATAAAAAGAAAGAAAAAAACCATGTAGGACAACATTGTAACAATCCATAATGTTTTTTTAAAAAAAACTACAGAACTAAATTTTTAATCAGTTCAATATTAAAAAAATCAATAAATATTATTTTGAAAAAAACACAAAAAAAATAAATAATAAAAGAAGAAGAAGAAGAAGAAGACAATCTTGGAAAAAAAAAGAAAAAAAACATGTAAAACCTGAAAAAAAACAAAAAAAAATTGAGGAGAAAAAAAGAAGAAGAAGACATTATTAAAAAAAAACATGTAAAAATAATAATAAAAAAAAAAACTACAATATTTTCCTTCAAGTTTTAGAGAATTGCTTAATAATAAGAGAAAAAACCAAAAAGAAAAAGAACTTTTTCTATATATATATTCAGCTTAAAATCCATCTACACCCATGTTGAGATGGTTCCATGGGCCGTTCATCAAATTTTTTAATGTATATATAATTTTTTTATATAAAAAAATAAAAATTAATGATAAATTATCATCAATAATAGATAACATGATGCATCCACCAAAAAGCAACATGGCAATCCAATGATTTATTTCTATACACAGAAAACATGGATAGCACCGACAGACACAATGTTTTTCTCTAATGAAGGACTAGCTTTTTTCTACATGTATAGCTTGATCCCCAATTGCTCCACCAATTACACTATCTCTTCTCCATAAAAAAAAAAAATATCTCAAGGTCTACACTTGGTTACAAAGCAACTCGGCTCCACAATTCAGAATTAATAAAATCATAAAAGTTACCTAAAAACCATAAAAAAAATTAGTTAAAAATTATAAAAATAAACTAGTTCGAATATTTATATTAATAATATAAAAAAAATCATAGAAGCAAGCAAAATCCAACCAAAACTACATCATTGAAAGTCATGTCAAGCCAAGTTAGACCAGACAATTTATAGACTAATTAGATACATTATTCCTAAATTTAACTTTATGTTTTTTATATGTTGATATAAGCGTAGAAGAGTTCTCTATTTATAAAAAAATATTTTTTTTTTTAAGCAAATCACAAAAGCACTAGCTAAGTCATTCAACTCAACCATGAAAAACCTAATTTTTGTATAAAGTTTTTCCACAATTTTATCGGTCACAATTGACCATCCAAGACCAAGACTGAGAAATTGCTCGTTCAGGTGGAACTTCTCCATTCTGAGTTCGGACATCATAACCAATCCGGGGAAGTGGTGACTTGACACTCGCTTTCTTTTCTTTTCGTTTTTTAATTTTTATTTTTTAATATGTATTTTCACCTACGATTACTTGCAACCATTCATCCCATGAATACTCTGGTACACTATTTTGCATAACTAGCAGGAGGACGAAACTTCTCTTTCTTTTTCTACATGTATAAA
>Ga0325401_1001734_pt1 | contig 18769 bp, 14 predicted proteins | sample PopdelMetagenome_FD_205666 | JGI IMG/M metagenome (GOLD analysis project Ga0325401, IMG submission 205666) | Populus deltoides microbial communities from Bellville, Georgia, United States - Xylem-PdKOR-R2 | ecosystem: Host-associated > Plants > Phyllosphere > Stem > Wood/Secondary xylem | place... | reverse complement strand
GCTTTTGCTTATTTCAAGTGATGAAGTCTTATAAACTTTATATCACTCACAAAGAGGTTTTGTGCCATCATATGTTATTTTGGGGAGTGATAGCTTACATGCTGATGAACATGAAACGCTATCATACGCTATTATACTGAACTCATGTTTGCTTTCATTGCTGGGCTGAGCTATTCCTGAATATTTTTCATTTGTGACATTTCTTAGTGAAATCAAAATCACTGACTAGATTTAGGTTCCGATAGTGAAATCAAAATAAATTTATGACTTTCTTAGTGAAATCAAAATCACCTTTTCCAATTGATTTAAGTTGTTCATAAACTTTTGACTCAAAGAAAGTCATAAATTTATTTGCTTAGAAATAACTGTTGACTTGAACAAAAAAGTTGTTACTAATTGAACCCAAACTTTGCTTTAATCGAAAGTTAAAATTTTTATATTTTAACTTATGGATTCTAACTAAACTACTTTCCTTATTCAAAAAAGTTACTTTGTGTCATATTTTGGCAAATTTTCATGTAATTCAACTCATTTCTGCTCAAGTTATGTATAACTTTTGATTTAAATCAAAAGTTATTTTTCTACATAACTTGTGCAGAAATGAGTTGAATTACATTAAAATTTGCTAAATCAAAAGTTATTTTTCATAAGTCATACCAAATGAACTCTTAATATACTCATTTATGCATTGTGTGTGATGAGTTATTGGTCTTCAACTGTATTATAATTAGAATCATCACTTTTATAGACATGAGCACAAAGCCTCAAATGACTTATATGGAGCAGGTAGGTGTGTTTCATTTTCCTTCCTGTATCCATTTCTATGCTTGATGGTGCCATGAGCTATTATCATGCAGCTTTCAGCTGGCAAGTGATGTGAAGCCTATGGATTTTACTTTTTGTTAGCTAAGGTTGTTAAATTGCACTTTTAACTAGGATTTGTAGTGGGTCTGCTGCTTGAATTTGATATGATCTTGTCTTATTTATCAGAGTATGATTAAGTGAACGATTAGAATCTTTAGATAAAAGAAAATTTTATTAATTGGCTTAATCTAGATACTAAAGCATGATAACGAATAAGTCATCCTCTGAAATATGGAAACAAAAAACATGTCATAAAAGAGAAGCCAATCTTGGTGGGTATTAGCTGAGGAACCTGAAGCATGGGACCTCCAAGAAGAAAGGAAAACTATCCTATCACTCAACAATTGTCTTGAAGTGTATTGGTTTTAAAAATTCTAGCATTTCTTTCCTACCAGGTACATCATAGGAAGACAAATGATACAAAACTACAATCTTTCCTCCTTATGAAACCCACAAAAGAGATTATAATGAAATCCACTGCCATAGATGAACAATCTGAACCACATGTCCCTCGTAAATGGGTGATGTAAAAATGGTCACAGTGAGACTCATCATTTTGATGACAAATAACACAATTTTGGGATTCTAAGGCTCTAGTAATATTTCCTTACAATTCAAGTTTACCCTCTAATTACTCAGTATGAATTTTTTTTTTCAAATCAATCAAAATGAAAATGGAGAGTAGTCAGATTAAGGAAATTTTGTGGTTAATATCAGTTTTTGATTTTTCTGGGTTCATATTAATATGATAAAGAAAGGATTAATTGCTTCTTGATCGAATAAATTGAATTAAAAAACTTCAAGCTCATTATCTTAGTCAATCCAGACAAAAATGTTTAGTGGGAACTTTATTTTTGTTATTATAGATTCACCAATGTTCTAACTCTAGTCGGACAATATAAATTTTTTTAAAGTCACCCTTCTAGTTCTAAAAGCTCTATTGTTACACTTGGGGATTAAATAGCCTACTTTTTGAATTTGGTTTTATGTTCTTAACTGTTTTTGTGTGACATGATAATATATATGGAGACTTGAGAGGAAAAAATCAGAGAAAAAGCAAGAAAAGATAAAATAAAAATATAAAAGTCAGCTTTTTATTAGCTATTTACTTTGTAAAATGTAAAAACTTAAACTTATTAGCACCACAGGGATAACTTTGGGAAATTTTAAACTGTGGGCATAGCAGTGGAACACTGATGAATCTATAAGAGCAAGAATGTGGTTTACTCAAATTTCTACTAGATATGAAATGTTTTGAAACTAAGTTCCGCATAAAGATGTAGGAGCTATATAATTGCAGAATATGGGATATTTCATATCATCATTCATTGAATATGGGAAACAGTTTGTCCCTTTCACAGTAAGATTTATAATATAAAATACTTAAAACAAGCAAGCCAGGCTTTTTAATAGTTGGTCATAGAACCAGGGAGATATATAACAGAAATAGAGGGATGTGAGGTGGAAGAGAGAATGGAAATGAAATGTCCTAAAACCTGATAAAGACAGGTTAATGTTTTTTATCAACCATTCTGTTTTACTCTTCTATCACTATCTTATTGAAGTTTAATCTGTTCAAGTTGGTCATTAACTTTATGAGGCTCAATACAAGAAGCAATTTAGAAATGCCAGAAAACATGTTTTAATGTGTGATTTCATGCTTTAATATGTTTTTATGCTAGTTGATACATGCAGCCCACTCAAGCCAGAAGAACAAATTATTTTACACAATATACTTTCTTTCCAACAATGTTGTTAGCTAGATGATATATCTTGTAGAGATTTTTATATCCTAGATGGGCAGCAGAATTTCTTAGAAACCACTTTTTGTGCTAGCAGTTACGTCAGGATAAAGCATCCTCACTTTGAGCGCCTCCCCCCCTCAAAAAAAAAAAAAAAAACCCTCTGAATTCTTAATTGATATCTTGAGAGGTTCATGAGCTCTTGTAGTAGTGCTGTTTTTGTTGGCTTGTATGATGCTTTAATCTTCAAATTACCAGCTGTTTCATCATATTCAAAATGTCTTCTTGGAAGCAGGAGAGAGGCTTTCTTCCTTTGTCAGCTGCACTGTTGTCGTCCCCCATATTGCGTTCAGAAGCTGTAGATGCCATGGATACATTTGTTGATATCGCATCAACTATTGGGGCCATACTTCTTTCACTTCTTATGTGTCGCTCAGGTTTAATTCTTGAAGTCCAATTTACTTTTTTCACAGGAAGTGAGATTGGTTTAATAAATATTGGTTTCTTTTCCAGGTTTAATTTTTCTCTTAAATTACCCTGAGCTTTGCACTACACTAATTGATGCTTTAAGGGGTGTGGGTGGTATGAATAGGGAAGAATGTGTTCCTCTACGTTATGCATCTGTTTTATTGTCCAAGGGTTTCGTTTGCAGTCCACATGAAGTTGGAGTGATTGTTGAGACGCATTTGAGAGTGGTTAGTTCCCTTACTTGAGTTCATGGTTTCTGTTTTATCTGGATTTAACTTTCATTTGAACCTCACATCCAAGTATTTAATTTATCTAGATTTTCTCTTTCTTGCAGGTTAATGCTATTGATCGTTTGCTAATATCAACTCCACATCCTGAAGAGTTTCTATGGGTATTGTGGGAGCTTTGTGGCCTTTCCAGGTGGAACTGCATGGCTTTTCTAGCTTAGAAAACTTTTATCTTCAAATACACTGTTCATGGTTTTAATACATTATTGTTTGTGATGTACAGGTCAGATTGTGGGCGCCAGGCTTTGTTGGTTCTGGGATATTTTCCTGAGGTATGATAAATATGTGATGTCAACTTGCCTTGCAGCAAGTAGTTCCAATTCCATTTAAATTGCATAGACACTAAATCAGAAGTGTTAAGGCAGCATGCGTGCATGATTTAAATGTTGGAGATGCAATAATATCAAGTGATGTTGAAATTTAACTCCTTCATTCCATGAAATGTCATAGGTTGAATCTTTATATATAAAAACTTTTGTGCGATAACTTTAGTTTAGTGAATAGATGTCTTAGTTTTTCCTTAGACTAATATTCAAATTTGTTTTTTGGTTAGGCCATTTCAATCTTGATTGAAGCCTTACATTCTGTCAAGGAGTCAGAGCCAGTTGCTAGTGGTAGTCCAGAACTCTTACAATTAATTTTTAAATTGTTGGGGGTTTTACTTGTTTACCTGTATAACGGGCATGGATTGGTTGGGATTTTGTGTCCGCAGGAGCTTCTCCAATAAATCTTGCAATTTTTCACTCGGCTGCGGAGATTTTTGAAGTCATTGTCACTGATTCAACTGCATCTTCCCTTGATTCTTGGATTGGACATGCTATGGAACTTCATAAAGCGTTACATTCTTCTTCCCCTGGTTCCAATCGGAAAGATACTCCAGCTAGACTGTTGGAGTGGTTTGATGCTGGTGTAGTTTATCATAAAAACGGGGCTATTGGTCTTCTACGGTATTCTGCTGTGTTGGCTTCTGGTGGAGATGCCCATTTAACCTCCACCAGCATTTTGGTGGCTGATTTGACAGATGTTGAGCAAGTTGTTGGAGATGCATTGGGCGGTTCGGACATAAATGTTATGGATAATCTTGGAAAGTTGATCTCTGATAAGTCTTTTGAGGATAATCCTCTTCGTGACTCATCCATAACACAGATGACAACAGCCATTCGGATACTGGCCTTTGTGTCAGAAAACTCAGTATGTAACTGTACTTTTCATCCATAATACCATGATGAATTTGTGAGTTATCTCATTGCAGTTCTTTTGTTAGACTGTTGCTGCTGCTCTGTATGATGAAGGTGCTCTCATAGTTAGTCATGCAATTCTGATCAAGTGCAGCTTGATGCTTGAAAGGTCATCAAACAGTTATGGTTAGTTACTAAATTTGTTTTCAGTATGTTTATTATATGAGCGAAATATGTATGTAAGAGTTTATAAAAATGATTTTGTATGATCTGGGTATTTTGTGGCTTCTTTATGATGCCTTGCTTTAGCTTTTAGGAGAGCTATTTTTTATTAATATGTTTGGAGGATGCATTATCCACCTTTTCTTCCTGCTGTTATAGTCTCTCCTCTTGGTTTTTTAGAAGAAATTTCTTGTTTTATCTTAAAACCAATTAAAAGCTTATAAAAGGGAATATAACCGGTTTAATCTTCTGTTCATTTTTTTTTTAATTTCTAATGATTAGCTATTTTATTTATGAGACATGAACTCCATGTTGCCTTGAACAGATTACCTTGTTGATGAGGGTACAGAACGCAATTCTACATCTGATTTGCTATTGGAACGTAATCGTGAGCAGAGCTTGGTTGATCTTTTGGTACCTACTCTGGTATTGCTGATCAATCTTTTGCAGAAATTACAAGTGAGTTGCTTTTTTTGATGACTCTCTTGATAGATCTCTTACTTTTCCACCTTGATCTTCTTTGAAAGGAAATTTTATTTGAAGTAGACATGCAGATGAATGACGATGAACACTTATTTAGGGTACAAATCTATTTGTGAAATTATGAACTGGGTTAACTTGAGATGAGTCTAACTGAATGGCACAGCAACCTTGAGCTACATTCTTGGCAGAAGTCTAGGTGTTTGCTTGGTGTGTTGGTTTATATTATGATATAATACAGCTTTGCCCTTGCTAATTCTTTGCCTGGACATAATGCGATTGAAAAATATCGGGCCCTAAGAGCTGCTAATGGGCATGTAGGTTTATGTATTTTTCTAGAACACTTTTTACTGATCACAAGGAGGTGAAAAAGAGTGCAAATTGTTCTGTGACAGTATATTATAAGTGTCTAATTCAAAATCTGTGTTTTGTAGTTGGTTTTTTTTTTCACTTTGTTTTTAGTTAATTTTGTTTAAGTTAAATGACTTTTCAAGTCTTTGCTAATGGAGTTGATTTTCTGTAATGTTCATAGGAAGCTAAAGAGCAGCACAGGAATACAAAACTAATGAATGCCCTTTTGCGACTGCACAGAGAAGTTAGGTAACTTGGCATTTTCTCATGTTTGCCTATAGTTGTGTTTCCATTGTCTGCATATTTCAACTGAATCATGGTGCTCGCAGTCCAAAGCTAGCTGCAAGTGCTGCAGACTTATCATCTCCCTATCCTGATTCTGCACTTGGTTTTGGAGCTGTCTGCCATCTTGTTGTATCAGCACTTACTTGTTGGCCCTTATATGGCTGGACTCCTGGCCTTTTCCACTCTCTTCTTGCAAATGTTCAAGCTACTTCACTGTTGGCCTTGGGTCCAAAGGAAACCTGCAGTTTGCTGTGTCTTCTGGTAAGAAAGTTATCATTATATACCACTTCACTTAATCAATTTTGTGATGTTAAACAATTCCATGATTGGGCCTAATGTTCAAGGGCTTGCTTGAGTTGTGGATCAGTCACATATCTCTAGTTTACTTCTCAGCTCTGCTAGGTGTGAACAATTGCACATTTGGGTCATGCATGTTGACTTCTGTCCGAGTACTTGTATTTGGTTCAGATTACGCTTATATTTTTCCATCTTAAAGTCAATGATCAATGTTGTGTTTTCGACACTATTTAGTTGTGAGGAGTTGTCATGGATCTCTAATTGCATTGTTTGAATGATAAGAAATAATTCTATTTAGTGATCATTTTGAAGTGAATTATTTTCCAAGTAGTGTCCATTTTTATGCAAGTGTTTGACTAGTTTTTCCCTCTAATTTTATTGCAAGAATGATTTATTTCCTGAAGAAGGTGTCTGGCTTTGGAAAAATGGAATGCCCATGTTAAGTGCGCTAAGAAAATTGGCTGTTGGGACATTATTGGGGCCACAGAAGGAGAAACAGGTTGACTGGTATCTGGAGACTTCACACCGTGAGAAACTGCTTAACCAACTGACACCACATCTCGATAAAATTGCACAGATTATCGAACATTATGCTATATCTGTATGTATTCCTTCTTAGTGTACCTCTGAAGTAACAATTTCCATTTTTGAATAAAAACAAGTGCCTCTATGCGCGACTTCAACTTACTTTTTAATTTCTTTTGGAATTTTTTTTGAGCAGGCATTGGTGGTCATTCAAGACATGCTTCGGGTTTTCATAATTCGAATTGCTTGCCAAAAGATTGAGTATGCTTCTTTGCTTCTGCAGCCCATTTTATGCTGCATCCGCAATCATCTTTCTGACTTGACTACATCAGAGATTGATGCTTACAAGGTTCTTGTGTCTGCAACTACCAAATTTTTATTTTTCACTTGTATCTTTTATTTATTTCTGTTCTCTCTTTCAGGTTTACAGATATCTTGATTTTCTTGCGAGCATATTGGAACATCCATGTGCAAAGGTTTGTTACTTCTGTGGTGTACCAATTAGTTTTTGGCATCTGCTTTTAATCCTCCCTCCCTTACCCCTTCCTCTCTCTCTCTCTCTCTCTCACACACACACACACACACACACACACACACCCACACGCGCGCGCGCACACATACGAACACATATATGTAAACCTCATATCAGCAACTTGTTTCACTCACTGATTTTCATTGTTATTAGGAACTGTTATTGGAGGAAGGCATTGCTGAGATGCTAACACAAGTGCTGGAAAGGTGTTTAGTTGCTATCGGTTCAGATGGAAAACAGATCTCAGATAGTAAAATTTCAGCCAAGTCTGGGTTTACTTGGATCAGTTGGTGCTGTCCCGTGTTCAAGTCCTTCTCACTTCTTTGTGTTCCTCGAACACCTTTACCATACCCCGTGAGACATGATTTGTGAGTAAACATAAGATAATATTTATGTGCATTCTCTGTTCCGCCTCCCCCCCTGACATGATGGGATTTGACATTATGTTTACTAAACTTCTTGGTGGTGTATTAGGCACAGTTCTGCAAGTTTAAGTGCTAAAGACTGTTCATTGATTCTACCATGTCTGCTTAAGTTCTGCCAGGTAACTCTTTGTTCCTTTCTATACATTGAGGAAGTGCTAACATACGAACTCTTTGTGTCAATTGGTTCGTCGTCTTCTTTGCTAAGGAAGTGTATTTCTGATATTTATGTTGCGAGTGTCTGAGAACTTGAAAAAACTTTAAGGATGTGTAAGACTGAGAATCTTTGGAGCTTGTGGTTTGGAAAGGGAAAGGGTTAGATTCTTGCTCTTAATTATTTTGGATCACCTTGATGTTTCTGGTCCAGAAAGATTTTGAGAGGAACTTGTGTCTTGCTTCATTTGAGTCTACCAATAACTGGGAATGCCCTCATTTTTCAGGTCTTACCGGTTGGAAAAGAGTTGCTTTCTTGCCTTGCATTCTTTAAAGATTTAGGTTCCTGCAATGAAGGTCAAAGTGCTTGTGTGACGACTTTGCATCACATCAACACCAGCATTGAGGAACATGAATCTGGAAAAGGACAGGAAAGGAATGGGAATTATAATTTGGATGACATTGAATGGAGAAAGCATCCTCCTTTGCTTTCTTGCTGGATTAGGTTGTTGGAATCAGTGGATTCAAAAGATGACGCCTCAATTTGTGCACTTGAGGCTGTTACTACATTATCTATTGGTTCTTTGTGCTTTTGCTTGGATAGTAAATGGTGAGTCACCTTGTTTTTTTTGTCCATGAATTAGAGTATAATTTTAATGGTTGACTAGGATTATTGAGTAATATGCTATTGTTTTAGTAGTTTATGAATTGTATTTATGTTGGAAAACCCTATAATCTGCATATGCTTGTAGTATATATTTTGGATGCTTGAATTTGGCCATAATTTGCAAGTGGTATTCATTGATATATGGTTTTACTAGCGTCATCTAATACACTGACCTTGTCCACATTTTCTTTTTGGTAGTAGTTTGAACTTCACTGATGTGGTTGAGTTTGAGAGCCCAATCAAGAAAAATGGTGCTTGGTTTTTTAGTTTCTGGCTGATTTTGTGACAATTTGACAAGCTTGATTCACAATTTTCCTTGGCCTTTCTAATCAAGCAGTTACCAAGCTGAACTCATTTATGCAATGAATAATCTTAGAAGCATTAAGAGAGCCTGTTTTGAGTTTTTTGGTCTGACAGCCATAGTGCATTGTCACCATTTGTGATGATTACATGAGATACGAAACTCCTCTGATATAAGAGAAATTAAACAACAAATAGACTGTTTATCTATGTTTTTGGTATCAATAACTGGTTTTTATTTAATGAAAAGTATATTCTGAACATATATCATACGATAAACAATTATTAGTGCATTGTCACCATTTGTGATGATTGCATGAGATATGAAACTCCTTTGATATAAGAGTAATTAAATGTACTGAACAAATGAAGATAGTTATAGGTAGGATGGAGAACACTCAGCAATTAAACAACAAATAGACTGTTTGTCTATGTTTGGTATTAACAACTGGTTTTTATTTAATGAAAAGTATATTCTGAACATATATCATACAATAAACAATTATTTTCTATGAATGTCAAATAAGATCCATAACATTGTTAGCAGCTCTGTGTTTATATTATTTTGTATACCTGTTAGTAGACAACTATTTCAATTTTTTGTGCAAGGTTTATTATGGCATTTGAATAATTTATGTATGTTATAGGCAGTGTTGTCAAAAGACACTTGGGTGTTTGCCTAAGCGCTACAGGAGAGGCGAGGCCATAACACCTTTATTAGCCTCAGGCGATGATTTTAATGAAGCGCTATTGCTTGCCTGCCTATTTGTTGGATTTTTCTTTTTAACTGATTTATGTTTTGACCTATTTGTCCATTTTTTTAATCTACCAGAAAAACAATTTAGGGGTATTTTTGTAAAAAATAAAGATTAGGGTACAAAAAAAAATAAATTTCTCTCTTCTTTTTGTTATCTGCTGTCTTTTTGTTTCATTCTCACTTAATTTCTTTCTTCTTCACTCTTTCTCTCCCTCCCTCCCTCTCACCCCATGTTATTCCTTCTTTGTCACTCTCTTCACATGTCCATTTTAATGGTGTTATGTTGCTGAAATTTCCAACTTTTTTTTTGGTTCTTGCTGTGTTTTTTAAACTTCAGTTGATATCATGTACTTACTTTCATGGTTTGTGCAAAAATTAAAAAAATTAGGTAGTACTTAGCATATGCTACTTTACAATATTTTATATTTTCTTTTGATTTTCTAATGAGAAATATAACTTTATATGAATATGTTATGGTATTTTATATATATTTTAAAGTTAATATTATACATTTATTTTCTTTAATTTATAGCATATCGCCTTGGTTCATTTGGGCGAGTGCCTAGTGCCTCGGGCACTATACAAGCTTGGCCCCTTTTAGCGCCTTTTGCCTTTGACAACACTGGTTCTAGACTTCATTGATAACTTTCGGATCCTGGTTATCAATAAAACCATTTCAAATTTTGTGCTAGGTCTGTTTTGGCAATTTAGAGATTTTTTTTCTTGTCTCTAGGTTTCTGTTCATGGTTTTGAATAATTTATTATGATATAGGATTCATCATCAACTTTTGTTCCTGTAATGATATGCCGGTCATTTATCCATTAAGCTGATAGTTTCTTATTCTTCTCTTAGTAATTTGAATTTGAATGGGGTGGCTGCGATAAAAAAACTTTTCGGTATCCATGATGATATGGATGGGACAGATAGCTCTCCAGAGAACATAGGTTTCATACTGGAAATGATTACACTTCTGAGTTCAAAGTTAAATGATGATGACTATCTAGCTACAGATATGAGGGAAAGTTTGTATCAAGTAAGTTGATTAAAATGTTTGTCTTTAAATTATTTCTTTTATCATCGTTGGTTTTGTGGAAGCTAACTGGGTGTCATCAATTTACAGGCTTCAGATTCTGCGAAGTCATTGCTGCTATTGTTGCAGAAGCCCACTGGTTCAGTTACAATAGATGACATTATGAGCAGTGAAGGCATTCAATCTCTACCATCAAATGAGCTTCTGGTTCATTCAAGAATAAATCAGATGGCAGATGGCACTGCTGAAAAGTTTGATGGTTACCTTTACGTAGGAGGCCTTGGAGATAAATTTCTGTGGGAATGTCCAGAAACCTTACCTGATAGATTGTCGCAGAATCCTTCTATGAAGAGGAAATTATCATTATTGGATGGTTCTGGTAAGCGTGTCAAGGGAGAAACTTCAGTGGCTGAAGCTACTGTACAAAATGCATTTTCACGGGGAATGGGTTCATCAACTGCTCCTTCTGGTCCAACCCGCAGGGACACCTTTAGGCAGCGCAAGCCAAATACCAGTAGGCCTCCATCCATGCACGTTGACGACTATGTTGCTAGAGAAAGAAGTGTTGATGGTGTTAGCAATTCAAATGTTATAGCAGTCCAGCGAGTGGGATCTACAGGTGGAAGACCTCCGTCAATTCATGTGGATGAATTTATGGCCAGGCAAAGAGAACGCCAGAATCCAATGGTAGCTGTTGTTGGGGAACCTTCAGCAAAGGTTAAGAATTCAACCCCTGCGAATGATGTAGACAAGGAAAAAGACAACAAGTCTAAGCAATTGAAAACTGTTCTAGATGATGATCTTCAGGGAATAGATATTGTTTTTGATGGTGAGGAGTCTGAATCTGATGACAAATTGCCTTTTCCTCAGCCTGATGATAATCTGGAGCAGCTAGCCCCTGTCATAGGCGACCAAAGTTCTCCCCACTCGATTGTTGAAGAGACTGAGAGTGATGTTAATGGAAACAATCAATTTTCTCGTTCACACACACCATTAGCATCTCATGTTGATGAGAACACCCAAAGTGAATTCTCTTCAAGGATGTCTGTTTCACGACCTGAAATGCCGTTGACACGAGAACCAAGTGTTTCTTCGGATAAGAAGTTTTTTGAGCAACCTGATGATGCAAAGAATACCATTAAGACTTCTGCTGGCTTTGATTCTATTTCAGCTGCAAGTACTTCAGGTTTTCCTCATCAGATTCCAGTTGATTCAAGGATGCCTCCACAAAATTTCTATATGAAGAACAGCTTGCAGCATTCTTCAGGATCTCGAGGACTTTATGACTCTAAAATTCCTCTGAATCAGCCACCTTTGCCTCCAATGCCACCTCCATCAATGTCATCCATGATACCTCAGAATCATGATCCAGGCCCAACTCAGTCATCCCCCTATGTTAACTCTGGAACAGAGGTGCAGCCTCCACTTCCTGCAGCCTTCCAAGTAAGATAAGATATGCTGTCGATTTAAAAGAAATTTTATCTGCTATCCTGCTGCTATCGCGTGTTCTTCTGCTTTTGTGTAATCATACTTTCCCCTCTTTTGCAGGTTCAGTCAGATTATCTATCTGCATTTGGTAGCAATCCTTCCATTCAGATGCCAGATTCCAAGTATTCACGTGCTTCTATCTCTTCTCCCAGTGGATCTGCCGGGCCTCACCCACCACTTCCTCCTACACCACCTCCCTTCTCATCTAGTCCATATAATTTACCTTCTTTAAATCCTTCTACTTCTCAATCTTCAGTATATACTGTTGGAACAAATGAGCTTCCCCAGACCTCTACTTCACCACCAATTGATCCGAGATTAGGAAATCTCTCTGTGTCGGGTGCTGGTTTAACTTCTTATATGCCACCTCCTCTAATGCCACCCATGGTTTTCAGTAGGCCAGCTACAATCCCTGTGACTCCTTATGGAAGCATCCCCACCCAGCAGCAAGGCGAGAGTCCAAATGTCTTGCAAAATCTCTCCATTCCTCAGCCTTCTGTTCAGTCAATACATCAGCTACAGCCTCTTCAGCCTCCGCTTCGACGTCCACCACAGCCACCTCAACATCTTTGGTCACTTGCACAATCTTCTCAGCAGCTGGAACAAGGGGGGTCTTTGCAAAGTTCTATTCAAATGCAAGGCCATCAATTACAAATGCTGCAACAACAACAACTCCCTTCTGTGCATGCTCATTATCAAGCTCAGCAGCAAGAGCTTTCTCAGTCAAGGCAGCAGCTAGTTGAGCATGCACAGCCACATGTTATACATCAGCAGGGAGATGTTTCATCCCAGCAGCAACAAGATCTTGGAATGTCGTTGCAGGAGTACTTCAAGGATCCAAAAGCTATCACGGTACCTGCATTTTACAGCCAAGGAACATAGTTTATGGTTTTGAAATGTACATGCTTTATTTCACCTTAAAGTTAATTCTCTTGTTTTATGGCAGTCTTTATTGAGTAACAAGGAAGAGCTGTGCCGGCTTTTGGAGCAAAATCCAAAATTAATGCAGATGCTTCAGGTTATTATCATCAAATTTCTTCCTCATTTTTCCAACTCTTATGTGCTAGTTCTTGTTTCTTACTGATGTTGAAACTGTGAAGTTACAATAATAATTGAAGCCTTTGTATAAACAAATTTCAGTTTTTGGGCGAGAGCTTAAAGTCAAGCTGACTATTATCAAACCAAACCAGCCATAACTGAACCAAGTCAAAACAAACCACATGATTTAAGTTTCAGGCTTTCAACCCCATGAAAGAGTTCAAAAACTGCCCTGCTCTTGAGAGTTCTGTTACAAGATTGATCACTACCATCTATGCCAAAATAAGATCATATGATGTGTAAATCAGTGTAGCAGTTGGTGATATATATAAAGAATCAAGACCAAACCTATGCTTTTAGAAGTAAAATCCAAACGAAGTAGTTAATTTGGGTCCAGTTTCATTTTCCCTTGTGATCCTGAATTATCAGGTGTGGTGTTGAGCTATTCCTATCGTTCAATCATTTTGGTCTTTCAGTTGGTTTTTATGAGATTTGAGGTATTGTAATGATAATTGTCTCTTAAATATTCATGTTTTTCTTCTTGTTTACAGGAAAGACTAGGCCAGCAATAGCATCAGTCTGTGGATTTAAATTTTGATCTCGTTAGCTTCTTCAGGGTACATTCAACGGAGCTGTAACTGTGTGTCCATGTTGCATCAAGTCCCAGCTTCCATTATCCCATTCTGCAAGAATTGTTTTTCAGCCTTGTCCACTGAAATTTTTTGCATAAATGCTGTACAATATGATGTCATTAATTCTTGTTGTACTGTAAATTATCATTAAATTGCCTATTATGTGGTTATTTTTTCCAAAGATGACAATGTTGGCTTCCAGGTTCCCAGTATTGGTTGTTTCCCTCCCCAAAATATGATACAATTATGCTGTAAACTGTATGAAGTTGTAGGATTAGTTGTCTTATAACTTGAAACTGTAGAGTAGATAATGCAAATGTCGTTATCTTATTGTTATCAGAAGAAGTCAGAATCTTGCCATCATTTCACTCTGATTGCTGTGAAGAGTCATGGTTGTTGAATGAGCCTAAATTTGTGTAAAGGTAGGAAGTTGTGGCTTCCTAGGTCTAGTTAATTCCTTGTGTCTCCTTCATGTTCTTGGGTTAGATTGTTGATCTGATCTCGGAAGCATTTTTATAGGAAATCCTCTTGAGGTTTTGGTTCAAGATGTTGCTTCATCTTCAAAATTGGACACTTCACTGATGCGGTTTCTGTATATTTTAGTTGCAGAATGGGAGAGTTACCTGGATAATGGAATATATATATGTATATATTTTGAATAATATGGGTGTCTGGTTAATTTGTATGCATTTTAATTAATTTCATAGGTTTTAAAATTAATTATACATTTTAATGGTATAGAGAGGATTTGAACTCATGACTTTTAAAGAATAAATTTAAAATTATTTTTTAAACTGTGTTTTCACCCCCAATGTATTTTCTTGTTTAAAATATTGAACTTTCAAGCTTTCATTCAATGAAGCTTATTTAATTTTTATTATTTTTAATGCATTTAAAAAAATAAAAAATATAAAGGATGATTTAAGAGGAAAAAAAGAAAAGGAGTTAAGATGACAAAGGATAAATGAGAAAAAAAAACAAAAATAAAGGAAAAATTACAAAATGAATTTTTCAATATTACTTTTTCTGGTTTGTAGGGATGTCTACAATATAAATGCATAAACATATATAAAAAGTATTTTAATTTTTTTTAAATTAATTTTTTTTGATGTTTTTAACGATTATTTAAAAATTAAATTTTAAATAAAAAAATACCTTGAATAAAAATATTTACCACGATATTAAGCGACCTAGCCTACAAAACCTAAATAGAAAACAAAAGACAAGAAAAGAAAAGAAAAGAAAAAACCCAGCCGTGATTCCTTCTCTCTCAACCGTAGCCTTTGTTCCACTAAAATCCGACTGCCCAGAACATTAAAGTCAGCCGCCTCTCTCATACGGTTTCTGTTATCACAGCAACTCCAATCACCCATATATTTCACAGCAACTCCAGCCACCGATCAACTAATCCACCAGGTTTCTCCATCAGCGACACCCACAACCGCTCCAGCATCAAGCTCTCTCAGCCGCTGCTCCTCTTCGTCAGCACCAGCAGCACCCCACCACCAACCAGAACGTCTTCTTCTTTTCGTTACTGCTTTAGTAAGCCTCAAGACTCCAAGAGGTTCCCTTTAATTTCCTTTATAATCAAACTCTCAATCTGAGGATTTTACTTGTTTATGTATTTGCTTATTGTGATTCTTTTAGCTTTGCTGTTTTGTTTCCTTATTCACCAACTGCTTCCTCGTTAAAATTCTTATACGGGTGCTTTTTGTCTCCAAAGCAAACGGGTGTTTTTATTTACTTTGCACTTTGTGCTGCCTAGCGTGTGTTTTTGTGTGGATGTGCAGTATAGAAACACTAGGTTAGGCTGATACATTAATCTTGTCTCTTGTATTTTGTGCGCCTAGACTTGATGTTTTTATGTAATGTAATCGGATCAAGCAAAAAGTGTCTAGAGGAGAAGTGAGAATGGACTCTTGAGATGACGAAAAGAGAAGGGTTTTTTTCTCCTCTGGTAAACGATCTGTCTAGGCTGGTTCTAGATTTTGAATTGTCATGCTTTAATGCTAGGCTACTTGTAGTTGTCTTAAGGTTATGATATGAACATTCATAAATGATAGTAATGATAGATTATTTTAATTTCTCTGTAAATAAAATGTTCCCCTAAAACCCTTGGAAGCTCACTGTTAGTTTGTTTAGGTATGGGAGGAATGGACCAACTTTTTATTGTTTTGACCCCAATAGTAAACCACTTTGTCACAAACCTATTCTTGGCCCTTAAATTTTTTTTTTCCCATGTTTTTTTTTAAGTATGAAATTTCGAAATTTGTAAAAAAAGTTTGTTTTTTTTTCTTCAAAGAATCAATATGTGAGTAGTACAATCCTTACAGGGGTTCAATTCCATAGAAGTTGAAACTTTGTGGTTTCAAAAATTATAAGGTTTTGTTTTTATTAAAGATTGGAAAAATCCTTCAAAAGGTTCTATTTAGAACTTCATAAAAATAAAATACAAATCGCGTAAGCAAGGGGAATGGGTCAAAGCCTAATTTACCTTTTTTTTTCTGATTCTGCGCCTGAGTTTTTAAATTGAGGATGAGGCCATGTTGCTAGGCTTGGATCCCAAATCACTATCTTATGTACTAGAAACCTTTCCCTCTTACAATTAACACAGGCATAGTTTAGGCAAAACCTTAGCATACAAATACAATAAGTATATTTTATCTTTAAAAATGAACACGAAACAACTTATCTTAGGTAGATTATTTTAGAGTGATTTAATCTTTTTTTGAACATACCAGTTCTTTACCTAGAACTTTTAAAAAATTAGTTAGGGTTTTTAATTATTATAAAACTAGGTGGCAACTTCTTTTTCTTATTTTTACCTTTTTACATAATAGCTTTGCTGAGATATCCCCTGTGAAAAATTAAATTGTCTTCCCCAATGTCTTAAGAAATAGGCTAGTTCACACAATAAGACCATTTAATACTAATACTGCAAGATATTTTTTTGTTTCCATTTTACCCATTAGATTATAGATTGTTTCAAACTTCTATATACGAGATCATAATCTGTTACAAGTGCATTTGTATTATAAACATGTTGTAATAAAAAAATCAATTTCGGTTTTATGATGCATGAGACCAATTGAAATATGGTCCTTATTGATACTTTAGAACTACTATGTTGCATTTTGGACATTTAAATACATTAACAAAGACCCTAAGAATGAGCTGGGTCAAGGAAGGTGCTGCAAATATGGTATTTCTTTGCAAACATTGAAACTTTATAGTTTTCTATGTACGAAGTTTAAAACTTTGATTCAATCCAGCAAACTCCAATGCTACACCAACTTTGTGTGCTTCTTAATGCCATTTCCGCATGTTGAAGAAACTTGTGTTTGTTTAATTATGGGTTATGGTTTTTTGTCATTTGGATATTTGATACTTTTTTAATTATGGGTTATGGTTGTTGTCATTTGAATATTTGATACTTAATTTGTTTTTTGTATTTTGGATATTTGAATTATAGTTGTCAATTTGAACTTTTAAGCCTTTAAATTGTGATTTGCCTTTTGGATTAATTAAAAATTATGTTGAAATTGGGGTTGGAATTTGTGTTGAAATTGAGGCAGACTTAAATTCAGCTAGCTGAAGCAGTTTCATGTAGTACATCATTGACCTAGTGGGTTGACGACTCAGGTTCTTCAGGCCACAACAAAACAATCCACTCCCTCCCTAGAATAAGAAAAAGCACCAGCATCCATCCAGTACTACGCAGTCCCACAAAACCAAACACACGCACAAGCATGAATACCGACCCTCTCTAGTTTATCTCGACTGACAGATATGTTTCTCATCTTTTGCCTTCCAATTTTCTGCTTCCTATCAGGTGAATTTGGAACCCTAGCTTCCCCAAACTTGTTTTCAAAGCATTGAATGAATGGAAAATTATATAATCGCAAGTGCAAGTTAATTGAAAAGAGTAGCAAATAGCAATGAGCATGGAGGCAGCGCAGAAAAAAACCCCTGCACAGATTGTCAGATTAGACAATGCCTTCAAAATGGTAACAAAATCCTTCTCTTTTTATGTATTTTTATACTAAAGTTCTGCTTATTTATATGTGTGGTTTTCCCCTTTCTTCCCTTACACTGGTCAGTTTTTCAACACCCTAGAAAGCATAAGAGAGAGACAGGCTTCAATGCTGTGATTCAATGTTTACCAATTTCAAGTTGCTGTTTATGGGAAATTTTTGAACGTGTAGAGCAGTCCACTATAGTCAGTGAAACAGAAACCCCATATTTTCCATGAATCATAAGGTTTGGTGATGATTTTTTTAGTAACCCTATCCTGTTCATAAGAAAATAGCAAATGACATTGTAGATTCAGGAAGAAGTGGAGTATAGTTAGAATGAAACATTGACTTTCAATCTAGTGGAAGTGCAGCAGAAATTTTACCTCTTTTGTGTTTTGTTCTTCCTTTTGTTTCTTAACATTGCTGTGTGCAGGCTGGACAATGGGTCAATAACATGAGCAAGGCTGTAGAAGATGAACCAGCAGAAGTAGAAGCAGAGGGCCGGCCTTCTAGGTAGTATAGCCATCTTTACATTTTCAATAGAGGATTTTGCTGCGTCATTATGAGCTGTATGTAAGAAATCTTTGCATGTTTTTTTTTTAGGCTCGGACTTGGTGCAAAAGAAGTTCCACGCCATTCTAAAGCTAGACTATCAAATGACCCTGTCGAAAGGAGGTTATATGCCAAGTTGGAAGCTGGAAAGAGAAGAGCTGCTAAAATTATTGAGGAATCCATTGTACCAGCTAGAGATTGTAACGAGGATGATGACAGTGACGGAGAATTAGAAAGCAGAACCAGTACATTTGCAAAGAAGAGACCAAATCCTCAAGTACAATCTCTACAAGTTAAGAAGAAACAGAAGTAACTTGTTACCTTATCAAAGATCAAATGGAATGTTTGTGTTTTGTATCTGTTAAATCATTTGTCATGTGCAAATTTGATGGCTGGGGGGGGGGGGGGGGGGGGGGGGGGGGGCGGGGGGGGGGGGGGGGGGGGGGGGGGGGGGGGGGGGGGGGGGGGGGCGGGGGGGGGGT
>Ga0325401_1001732_pt1 | contig 18773 bp, 16 predicted proteins | sample PopdelMetagenome_FD_205666 | JGI IMG/M metagenome (GOLD analysis project Ga0325401, IMG submission 205666) | Populus deltoides microbial communities from Bellville, Georgia, United States - Xylem-PdKOR-R2 | ecosystem: Host-associated > Plants > Phyllosphere > Stem > Wood/Secondary xylem | place... | reverse complement strand
GACGTGGTGTTCCACCCGCCGCTGCCCGAGCCCACGACCGAGGCCCTCGGCCACGTGCTCCAGGCGGGGCTCGAGACGCTCCAGCGGCTGCCCGAGCACCGGCCGCGACCGGGGGAGGAGGCGCCGTGGTACCCCGCCCACCTCGGCGGCGACGCGGTGGAGCGGGTCGCGTCGTGGTCGCTCGACGCGGTGCCGCGCGCCGCCGTCGCGCCGACGTGGGGTCCCGGCGCCGGGAGCGACGGCGCCGCATAGGTTGGAGGGGTGGGCGAGAAGCGGCAGGCGCGGCCGGCACGCCCGGTGCGCAAGGTCCAGCGGGTCGCGGCGTACGCCGTGGTCCTGCGCGACGACCGCATCCTGCTGAGCCGCCTGGCCGACCGGCTCACCTCCAAGGAGCTGTGGACGCTGCCCGGCGGTGGGGTCGAGCACGGCGAGGACCCGCGCGACGCGGTCGTGCGCGAGGTGCACGAGGAGACCGGGCTCGACGTCGAGATCGGCGAGACCGCCCACGTCTACTCCGCCCACGTGCGCAACGCCTGGCGCCACGGCCGCCGCGCCGACTCCCACGCCCTGCGGATCGTGTACGACGGCTGGGTGCCCGTCGACAGCCCGGAGCCGCACGTGGTCGAGGTCGACGGCTCCACGATGGACGCCGCGTGGAAGCCGCTGGCCGACGTGCTCGACGGCACCGTCCCGACGGTGCCGATGGTCGCCGAGGTGCTGGCCGAGCACCGGCCGTTCCGCCTGCAGCGGGTCGCGGCGTACGCCCTGGTGCTGCGGGGCGCGGGCGACGGAGCCGAGCCCGCCGCCGAGGTGCTGCTGACGCGGCTCTCGAGCCGCGGCCCGCACCCCGGGGCGTGGACGCTGCCCGGAGGCGGGATCGACCACGGCGAGGACCCGCGCGACGCGGTCGTGCGCGAGGTGCACGAGGAGACCGGGCTGACCGCGCTGCCCGGCGAGGTGCTCGACGTCGTGTCGAGCCACTTCGAGGGCACCGCTCCGTCGGGTCGTCGTGAGGACTTCCACGCGGTGATGGTGGTGTTCGACGCCTCGGTCGACCCCGCCTCCGAGGCGCGGGAGCCGCACGTCGTCGAGGAGGACGGCACCACCGCGGAGGCCGCGTGGGTGCCGCTCGCGCGCCTGGGGGAGATGGACGTGCGTCCGGTCGTGGCGCGCGCCCTCGAGACGCGGCGTCGCCGTGCCGGTGTCGGTGGGCCGACGTAGATTGCAGAGGTGAGCGAGACCGTCTTCACCTACGGCGCCCCCGGACTCAAGTTCGGCGCGGGCGCGAGCGCCGAGATCGGCCACGACCTCTCGACGTACGGCGTCACGCGGGCGCTGCTCGTCACCGACGCCGGCGTGATGGCCACCGGCCACCCGACCCGGATCGCCGAGCAGATCGGCGCCCGCGGCATCGAGACCGTCGTCTTCGACGGCGCGCGGGTCGAGCCGACGGACACGTCGATGCAGGAGGCGATCGCCTTCGCTCGCGACGCGGGCCCCTTCGACGGCGTCGTGGCGGTCGGTGGCGGCTCCTCGATCGACACCGCCAAGGCGGTCGCCCTGCTGCTGACCAACCCGGGCGAGCTCATGGACTACGTCAACGCGCCGGTCGGCAAGGCCCGCGCGCCCGAGCAGCCGCTGCTGCCGCTGGTCGCGGTGCCGACGACGACCGGCACGGGCAGCGAGAGCACGACGGTCTGCGTGCTCGACGTGCTGTCGCTCCACGTCAAGACGGGCATCAGCCACCCGGCGCTGCGCCCGCGGCTCGCGGTCGTCGACCCCTCGCTCACGGTCTCGCAGCCGTCGATGGTCGTGGCCGCCTCCGGCATGGACATCCTGTGCCACGCGCTCGAGAGCTGGACCGCGAAGTGGTTCGGCGACTTCGACGCCAAGGCGCCCGAGCAGAGGGTGCCCTACTGCGGCGCCAACCCGATCTCGGACCTGTGGGTGCAGGAGTCGCTGCGGCTGCTGTCCGGCACCTTCCGGCGCGCGGTGCGCGACGACGACGCGGCGGCCCGTGAGCAGGCGCGCGAGCAGATGGCGCTCGCGGCGACGTTCGCCGGGATGGGGTTCGGCAACGCCGGGCTGCACATCCCGCACGCCAACGCCTACCCGATCGCCGGGCGGGTCCGGTCCTACGTGCCCGACGGCTACCCCGAGGACGAGGCGATCGTGCCGCACGGCATGGCGGTGGTGCTGACCGCGCCCGAGGCGTTCCGGTTCACCTTCGAGGCCAGCCCGGAGCGGCACCTCGCGGCCGCTCGGCTCCTCGAGCCCGACGTCACCGGTGACGGGCCCGACGTGCTGCCCGGGGTGCTGACCCGGCTGATGCGCGACATCGGCATCCCCAACGGCCTCGGTGAGGTCGGCTACACCGAGGGCGACGTCGACGACCTCGTCTCCGGCGCGGTGCAGCAGCAGCGGCTCCTGGCCGGTGCGCCGAAGGTGCCCACGGACGACGACCTGGCACGGGTCTTCGCCGACTCGATGGAACACTGGTGAGGTGAGCTCCACCGTCGAGGACCCGGCTGCAGCGCAGGCAGTCGACGCGACCGCCGGTGCCGCCGGGACCGCCGAGCTGGTCGCCGAGCTGCGCGCCCGCGGCGTCACCGACGTCGACGACTCGCCCCTGGCCCGGGCGCTGTACTCCACCGACGCCTCGCTCTACCGGATCCTGCCGCAGGTCGTCGTACGCCCCCGCGGGGCCGACGAGATCGACGCGGTGCTCGACGCGGCGCGGGTCACGCAGACCCCGATCACCATGCGCGGTGCCGGCACCTCCATCGCCGGCAACGCCGTCGGCCCCGGCATCGTGGTCGACACCCGGCGCCACCTCGACCGGGTGCTCGAGATCGACCCCGAGGCCCGCACCGCCCGCGTCCAGCCCGGTGTCGTGCACGCCGACCTGCAGCGCGCGGCGGCGCCCCACGGGCTCCGGTTCGGGCCCGACCCCTCGACCCACCCCCGCTGCACCATCGGCGGGATGATCGGCAACAACGCCTGCGGCTCCCGGGCCCTCGGCTACGGCCGCACCGTCGACAACGTCGTCTCCCTCGACGCGGCGTTCGGCCCCGGTGCGGGCAGCCGCGCCGACGTCGAGGCGGGTCTCGCGCGGGTCGTCGACGGTCACCTCGGCCACGTCCGCACAACGTTCGGCCGGTTCGGGCGCCAGGTCAGCGGCTACTCCCTCGAGCACCTCCTGCCCGAGCGGGGCCGCTCGCTCGACCGGTTCCTCGCCGGCTCCGAGGGCACCCTCGCACTGATCCGCGAGGCGACGGTCCGCCTGGTCGAGGACCCGGCCGACCCCCAGCTCGTCGTGCTCGGCTACCCCTCGATGATCGAGGCCGCCGACGCCGTCCCGGCCCTGCTCGCCGCCACCGGTGGCGCGGAGGACGCGACGATGACCGCCTGCGAGGGCCTCGACGCCCGCATCGTCGAGCTGGTCCGGGCCAAGGGTGGCGCCGTGCCCGAGCTGCCGGCCGGCGCCGGCTGGCTCTTCGTCGAGCTGGTCGGGCCCGACGCCCGCGCCCTGGTCGGCCGGGTCGTCGCGGAGTCCGGAGCCCTCGGCCACCGCCACGTCGGCTCCGCGGCCGAGGCCACCGCGCTGTGGCGCATCCGCGAGGACGGCGCCGGGCTGGCCGCCCGGTCCCTCAAGACTCCGGCCTACTCCGGCTGGGAGGACGCCGCGGTCCCGCCCGAGCGGCTCGGCGCGTGGCTGCGCGACTTCGACGGCCTGCTGCGCGACCACGACCTCGACGGCGTGCCCTACGGCCACTTCGCCGACGGGTGCGTCCACGTGCGCATCGACTTCCCGTTCGCACCCGGCGACGCCGGCTCCTCCCGGGTCTTCCGCGACTTCCTCACCGCCTGCGCGCTCAAGCTGCGCGAGCACGGCGGCTCGCTGTCGGGCGAGCACGGCGACGGCCGCGCCCGCTCGGAGCTGATGCCGCTGATGTACGACGCGGAGTCACTGCGGCTCTTCGCCGCCGTCAAGGCGGTCTGCGACCCGACCAACCTGCTCAACCCCGGCAACATCGTCGACCCCGACCCGCTCGACGAAGCGCTGCGGCCGGTGCGCGAGCGCTCGCCGATCACGCCGCTGCTGCTGCTGCCCCACGACGGCGGCTCCCTCGGCGACGCCGTGCACCGCTGCACGGGCGTCGGCAAGTGCGTCGCGCCGCGCACCACCGGGGTCATGTGCCCCTCCTACCTCGCGACCCACGAGGAGAAGGACTCGACCCGCGGGCGAGCCCGGGTGCTGCAGGAGGCCGTCACCGGCGGGCTGCCCGGCGGGCTCGCCGACCCGGCCGTCACCGACGCGCTCGACCTGTGCCTGGCCTGCAAGGGGTGCGCCTCCGACTGCCCGACCGGTGTCGACATGGCGACGTACAAGGCCGAGGCGCTGCACCAGAAGCACGACGTGCAGGGGGTGCGCCGCCCCCGCAGCCACCACCTGCTCGGTCGCCTGCCCCGCTGGGCCGACCTCGCCGCCCCGGTCGCGCCGCTGGCCAACGCGCTGACCCGTCTCGGTCCCGTGGCGAGGATCGCCCGAGCGACCGCCGGCATCGACCAGCGCCGCTCGATCCCGGCCTTCGCCCGGCGTACGCTCCGGCGCTCCGCGCCCCCGATCACCACCGCCCCCGACGTGTGGATCTGGGCCGACTCGTTCAGCGACCACTTCTTCCCCGGCAACGGGCACGCGGCGATCGACTTCCTCGAGGCGCGCGGCCTCACCGCCCGGGTCATCCCCGCCGACGCCTGCTGCGGGCTGACCCTCATCTCGACCGGCCAGCTCGACGCCGCCCGCACGACGATGCGGCGCACGGTCGAGCGGCTGCGGCCCTACGTCGCATCCGGGGTGCCGGTCATCGGCCTCGAGCCGTCGTGCCTGGCCACGCTGCGCAGCGACGCCGCCGAGCTCGTCGGCGAGGTGCCCGACGTGCTGACCTTCGCCGAGCTCGTGACCCGCCTCGACCTCGAGCTGCCCGACCTCGGCGGCGTCGAGATCGTGGCGCAACCGCACTGCCACCACCACGCAGTCCTCGGCTGGGCCGCCGACCAGGCCCTGCTCGAGAAGGCCGGGGCCACCGTCACCAAGGTCGCCGGCTGCTGCGGCCTCGCCGGCAACTTCGGCATGGAGCAGGGCCACTACGACGTCTCCGTCGCTGTCGCCGAGACCCACCTGCTCCCGGCCGTCCGCTCCCACCCCGACGCCGTCGTCCTCGCCGACGGCATGTCCTGCCGCGTCCAGCTCGACGACCTCGCCGACGTGCCGACCCTGCACCTCGCCGAGCTGCTGGCCTCCCGGGTGCGCTGAGCCGCTGCGGTCCCGAGATGTCGGGGTTCGTCCCCCCTGGGTGACTGCGGACGTCGACTGTCTGACTTCCGGGGTCGGCTGGTGGCCTGAAAGTTCGACTGTCGGTGGGACGGGGCTCCACGAGGCCGCCGACCGTCGGCTCCGTACGATCGAGGGGTGAACCCCCGCCACCGCCGACTGGTCATCCCCGTGGCGCTGGTGGGGCTGCTGATCGTGGTGGTGGTCGCGGCGGTGCTGCGGTGAGCGGCCCGGAGAACCTCCTGCGGGCGATGGCCCAGGTGCGCTCGAAGCTGGTCGACCCGGACGTCCTGGTGCGGGCGGTGGCGTCGGGGCGGCAGAAGGGCCAGCAGCCGCGGTGGCGCCGCGTCGAGCTGAGGTACGTCGACCTCAAGGCGGGTCGCCACCTCCAGGTCGTGGCGTACGACGACACGCAGGCGCACACCTCGAACCACCCGGTCGGCGACCGCGAGGCCGTGGACGGGCTGCTCGACGAGGCGTTCGCCAACTGGCACGTCGAGACGACGACGGAGACGCTGCAGCTGCAGGTGACCCGCAAGGGCCAGGCGCTGCTGCACGTGACCCCACGGGCGACCGAGGTGGAGGTCGAGCGCGGTCACGACCGCGGCAAGCAGCGGCTGCTGCCGGAGGACGACCCGCTGTTCCGCGCGCTGGGGCTCGCCGACGCCGACGGCCGGCTCAAGCCGAGCCGGCGCGACAAGCACCGCCAGGTCGAGGAGTTCCTGCGCCTGCTCGACACCGCGGTCACCGACGCCGTCGCCAAGGGCCAGCTGCGCACACCCACCGAGCAGGACCCGCTGCGGGTCGTCGACCTCGGCTGCGGCAACGCCTACCTGACCTTCGCCGCCGAGCGCTACCTCGCCGGCGTCCGCGGGCTGCCGGTGCGGCTCACGGGCGTCGACGTCAAGGAGCAGTCGCGCGAGCACAACGAGCAGGTGGCGCGCGAGCTCGGCGTCGAGGCGGAGTTCGTCGTCGGGACCATCGGCGGCGTCGAGCTCGACCCGGCGCCCGAGGTGGTGCTGGCCCTGCACGCCTGCGACACCGCCACCGACGACGCGCTCGCCCAGGCCGTGCGCTGGCAGGCACCGCTGGTGCTGGCCGCGCCGTGCTGCCACCACGACGTCGCCGCGCAGCTGCGGCGCTCGCCGACGCCCTCGCCGTACGCCATGCTCACCCGCCACGGCATCCTGCGCGAGCGGTTCGCCGACACCCTCACCGACGCGCTCCGGGCGACGTTGATGCGGCTGCAGGGCTACAAGGTCGACGTCGTGCAGTTCGTCGAGAGCCAGCACACCCCGCGCAACACCCTGCTGCGCGCCACCCTGGCCGGCTCACGGGTCGCCGGCGGCTCGCTGCGCCGGGAGTACGACGAGCTGACCTCCACCTGGCAGATCACCCCCCGCCTCTCAGTCCTGCTCGACGACTGAGGCGCGCCGATGTGGACTGACCGGGTGTTCGCGGGGCTGCTGGTCGTGCCGTTCCTGCTCGGCGCGGCGGCGGTGCCCAGCGAGGAGAGCCGTCCGGTCTTCGCCTTCGCCGACCGGGAGATCGCCGAGTCCAGCGGCCTCGTCGTCGACCCGGGCAACCCCGGCACCGTCTGGACGGTCAACGACTCCGGCGACGCCGGTCGCGTCTTCGCGGTCGACGCCACGAGCGGCGAGACCGTCGGCGTCACCACGTGGTCCGACGACCCCACCGACGTCGAAGGGCTCGCGCCCGCCGGGCCCGGCGAGGCGTGGGTCGGCGACATCGGCGACAACCTCGAGCGCCGCGACGCCGTGCAGGTCGCGCGGGTGCCGGTCGGCCGCGAGGACCAGCAGGTCGACGTCCCGGTATACGAGCTGACCTACCCCGACGGCGCGCACGACGCCGAGACCCTCCTCGCCGACCCGACCACCGGTCGGCTCTACCTCGCGACGAAGTCGGTGCTCGGCGGCTCCCTGTACGCCGCCCCCGAGCAGCTGCGGACCGACGGCCCCAACCGGCTCACGAAGGTCGCCGAGGGCGTCCTGCCGATCGCCACCGACGGCGGGTTCCTGCCCGACGGCCGCCACCTCGTCGTGCGCAACTACTCCGCCGCCGCCGTCTACTCGTTCCCGGCGGTGGAGCGGCTCGGCACGTTCGAGCTGCCGGCCCAGCAGCAGGGGGAGGGGCTCGCCGTCGTGGACGACAGCGGTCGGCTGCTGCTCAGCTCCGAGGGAGTCGGGGCGGAGGTGGTCACGGCGCAGGTGCCGGCCGACCTCCTCGCGGGCGGGACGTCGAGCCCCGACCCCAGCACCAGCGCCGGCGCCGACCCCGGCCCGGCCGACGCCTCGCCGTTCACCACCGAGTCCCGCGAGGACCGCGAGCTGCCCGAGGCCACCCGGACCGAGCCCAACGCGTGGCCGTGGTTCCTCACCGGGCTGCTCGCGGTCGGGTTCATCGTGGTGCTGGCCCGGTCGCTGCGCACGCGCTGAGGCTCAGGCGAGGCTCAGGCCGCCCGCGACCGCGCCAGCGCCCCCTCGAGCGTGGCATCGACCGAGGTCGCCGCACGACCGAGCAGCTGCTCGAGGTGGAGGTCGACCACGTCGAACTCGCCGGCGCGGCTCGCCTCGAACATGCCGAGCAGCAGCCGGGCGACCGGCTCGGGCGTGCCGTGGCCGACCAGGCCCGTGACGTAGGCGTCGTCGGCCACCACCTCGCGGCGCCACGCGGTCCCGCTGAGAGCGCTCAGCCGCTCCGCGACACCGGCCGCGTCGAGGGCCTCCGGACCGGTGAGGGGCGGGGTGGGGCCGTCGGGCAGCCGGTCGGCGAGCAGCGTCGCCGCGGCGGCGTCGGCGAGGTCCTCGTGGGTGGTCCACGAGACCGGGCCGTCCTCGGGCAGGCGCAGCACGCCGTCGGACGCCGCGGCGGCGACCCAGAACTCCAGCGTCGCCGCGTGGAACCCGTCGCGCAGGCTGGCCCAGGACAGCCCCGAGCCGGCCAGCACCTCCTCGGTGCCGGCGTGGTCGCGGGCCGGCGCGAAGGCCGAGCCCGCCGCCGCCGCCTGGTGGCTGGTGTAGACGACGCGCTCGGCGCCCGCGTCACGGGCGGCCTCGACGACCTGGGCGTGCTGGCGCACCCCCTCGTCGCCGAGTGCGTGCCCGGACACCAGGAGCACCGTCCGGGCCCCGGCCAGGCTCTCCCGCAGCGCGGCCCCGTCGTCGTACGCCGCGGCGCGGACGCGCACCCCGCGGGCGGCGAGGGCCTCGGCCTTCGCCGGGTCGCGGACGCTGACGCCCACCTCGGACGCCGGTCGCTGGACGAGCAGCCGCTCCACCACGAGCCCGCCGAGCCGGCCTGTCGCTCCAGTCACGATGATCATCGATACCTCCAAGTTGTTTCCAGTGATAGCTTCGACGGTAACCCCAACCTGTTAACGTTGGCAACATGCCCGGTGAGAACGCGGATCGCATCGTCGGCGCAGCGACCCGGCTGCTGGAGTCGGGTGGTCGCGAGGCGGTCTCGACGCGGGCGGTGGCGACCGCAGCCGGCGTGCAGGCGCCGACGATCTACCGCCTCTTCGGCGACAAGCAGGGGCTGCTCGACGCGGTGACCCAGCGGGGCTACGCCGACTACGTCGCCGACAAGCTCACCCGCGACACCTCCGACGATCCCGTCGAGGACCTGCGGCGCGGCTGGCAGCTCCACCTCGAGTTCGCGACCGCCCACCCGGCGCTCTACGTCCTGATGACCGAGCCGCGCCTCGGCGACCACGACGCCGTCGTCACCGCCGGGCTTGACTACCTCCGCGCCATCTTCCGCCGCATCGCCGAGCAGGGCCGGCTGGCCGTGCCGGAGGAGCACGCCCTGCTGCTCTTCCGGGCCGGTGGCCACGGGGCGACCCTCATGGTGCTGGACGCGCCCGACCGGGCGGAGGCGCTGGCCGTCGCCGAGCGGGTCCGCGAGGCGACGATCGGCGCCCTGACCACGGACGTGCCGGTCACGCCCGCTCCCGGACCGGCCGGCGCCGCGATCGCGCTGCGCGCGCAGGTCGACACCGTCACGGCGCTCAACCAGGCCGAGCGGACGCTGCTGGTGGACTGGCTCGACCGGATCGCCGCCTCCGAGACGGGGGGCGACCCGGTCGGGGGAGCGTGACGTCAGGGCGGACTGGCTACCGGGCCCGCATGCCCCGCCTGCGCCGCACCTCTCCCGACCAGCCGGGGTGGACCCGTCGTCGGGCCGGCACGGGGTTCACCTACCTCGACCAGCAGGGCCACAAGCTCCCCGCGGACGACGCGAGGCGGATCCGCGAGCTGGTCATCCCGCCGGCGTGGCAGGACGTCTGGATCACGCCGTACGCCAACGGTCACCTGCAGGCCGTCGGCACCGACGCCGCGGGTCGCAAGCAGTACCTCTACCACCCCGACTGGCGCACCCGCCGCGACGCGGAGAAGTTCGAGCGGATGATGCTGTTCGGCAAGGCGCTGACCAAGGCGCGCGAGCGGGTCGTGCTCGACCTGGGCTCCGAGGGGATGCCGCTGGAGCGGGCGTGCGCGGCCGCGGTGCGGCTGCTCGACCTCGGCTACTTCCGCATCGGCAACGACGTCTACGCCGCCGACAACGGCTCCTTCGGGCTCACCACCCTCGAGCGGCGCCACGTGCGCAAGCGCCAGGAGAAGCTGGTCTTCACCTTCGTCGGCAAGTCGGGCGTCCACCACTCGATCGAGATCGACGACGCCGTGGTCGTGTCCGCGATCGAGGTGATGCGCCGCCGGCGCGCGGTCGACGACCCCCGGCTGCTCGCCTACCGCAACGGCCGCAGCTGGCGCTCGGTCCTCCCGGAGCTCGTCAACGACTACGTCCGCGAGACCACCGGTCTGCACGCGACCGCGAAGGACTTCCGCACCTGGCACGCCACGGTCCTCGCCGCGGCCGCGCTCGCCGAGACACCCGAGCACGGCGAGACCCAGGCCTCGCGCAAGCGCGCGGTCTCGGGGGCGATGAAGGAGGTCAGCAGCTTCCTCGGCAACACCCCGACCCTCGCCCGCTCGTCGTACGTCGACCCGCGGGTCATCGAGGCCTACGAGGAGGGCCGCACGATCCAGCGGACGACGCGGCGCACCTTCGACACCCCCGACGAGCGCCAGGCGGCGCTGGAGCGGGCGACGCTGCGCCTGCTCAAGGAGAGCTGAGGGAGGCCGACGTGGAGATCACCGTCGTTCAGGGCGACATCACCGAGCAGCAGGTCGACGCGGTCGTCAACGCCGCCAACCGCGCGATGCGCGGGGGAGGGGGCGTCGACGGCGCGATCCACCGCGCGGGCGGCCCGGCGGTGCTGGAGGACTGTCGCCGCCGCTTCCCGCACGGGCTCGCGACCGGCGACGCCGGCTGGACGACCGCCGGGGACATGGCGGCGCAGTGGGTGGTCCACGTCGTGGGGCCCAACCGCAACGCCGGTGAGACCGACCGCGGTCTCCTCACCTCCTGCTACGCCCGGGCGCTGGAGGTCGCGGGCGGGCTCGGCGCGCGCACCGTCGCGTTCCCGCTCGTCAGCGCCGGCGTCTACGGCTGGCCCAAGGACGACGCGATCGCCTGCGCGCTCGAGGTGTTCCGCGCCGCCGACTCCCGCGTCGAGGAGGCGCGGCTCGTGGCGTTCGACTCGGCGACGTACGACTTGATCGCCGCGCAGCTCTGACCCCGCGGTCGACCGCTCTGGCGGGGGGCCCACACCGGTGGTCGAGCAGCGAGCGCCAGCGAGCGTCGTCGAGACCCGATGACCCCGGGCTGGGTCCCAGCCACAGGCTGCGGTGGTCTCGACGACGCTCGGTCCTGGCGGACCTCACTGCTCGACCAGCGTGACGTGTCGCAGGTTCGCCCGACCGTCACGAGCCCACCTGACCTGGGACTTCACCCGGCGTACACCGAGGGGTTCCGAGCCGCTCACCGGGGCCCGGCACGGTGCGGGCGTCCTCGTCTGCACCACCCGGGAAGGCTCCCCATGACTGCTCCGACCACCGACCACGACGTCCCGCGCCCCCGGCTCCTGCCGATGGCCGGCCTCACCCACGGCAAGCGCAGCCCGGTCACCTGCCACCTGCGCTGCGGCGACGCCTGCTCGGTCGCCGCCCCCAACGCCACCGAGACGTCGTACTTCCGCGACGTCGTCACCCAGGCCCTCAGCCGCCGCACCGTCCTCGGCGCCGGTGCGACCGCGGCCGGGCTCGTCGCCGCCGGCAGCGTGCTGCCCGCCGCCGCGGCCCCCAAGGTCAAGAAGCTGAAGTTCAACGCGATCCCCGCGCAGCCGTCGAGCTCCGACGCGCTCACCGTGCCCGCCGGATGGCGCTGGGAGCCGGTCATCCGCTGGGGCGACCCGATCCTGAAGGGGGCGCCGGCGTTCGACCCCAACGCCCAGACCCCGCAGGCGCAGGCCGCGCAGTTCGGCTACAACAACGACTACCTCGACATCATCGTGACCAACGACGAGGGCACCGAGGCGCTGCTCGTGGCCAACCACGAGTACACCAACGAGAACATCATGTTCCCGCCCGGCACCGACCCGGCGACGCTGATCCGCACCGTGTGGGAGGCCCACGGCATGTCGGTCGTCGAGCTCGAGCGCAAGCGCCCGGGCCGGCAGTGGGAGTACAAGAAGCGCGGCAAGCTCAACCGCCGCCTGACCCTCACCACGCCGTTCGAGGTCGACGGCCCCGCTGCGGGCTCCGCACTGCTGCGCACCGCAGCCGACCCCACCGGCACCCGGGTCCTCGGCACGATGAACAACTGCGCGGGCGGCACCACCCCGTGGGGCACCGTGCTCTCGGGCGAGGAGAACTTCAACCAGTACTTCAAGGCCACGGGCACCGACCCCAAGGAGACCCGCTACGGGCTCTCCGCCACCCAGGACTCGCGCAACTGGCGCTCGGTCGACCCGCGGTGGGACGCCACCAACCCCGACTACGTCAACGAGCCCAACCGGTTCGGCTGGATCGTCGAGCTCGACCCCACCGACCCCACCTCGACGCCGGTCAAGCACACCGCGATGGGCCGCTTCAAGCACGAGGGCGCCAACGTCGTGGTGAACAAGGACGGGCACGTCGTCGCCTACATGGGTGACGACGAGCGCTTCGACTACCTCTACCGCTTCGTGTCGAAGAAGAAGTACCGCAAGGGCGACACCGCCAAGGCCCGCAAGCACAACCTGCGGCTGCTCAGCGAGGGTGACCTCTCGGTCGCGCGCTTCTACGGCGACGGCCTCGAGGACGGCGTCAGCGACGGCACCGGCGAGTGGCTCCCGCTGACGGTGGACGGCGAGTCCGTGGTGCCCGGCTTCACCACCGAGCAGGTCCTCGTCTACACGCGCCTGGCCGCCGACGTCGTCCAGCCGACCAAGATGGACCGCCCCGAGGACGTCGAGCCCAACCTGGTCAACGGCCGCGTCTACGTCGCCTGCACCAACAACACCGACCGCGGCAAGGCCGGCAAGGAGGGCGCGACCGAGCCCAACCCGCGCAACGCCAACAAGGACGGCCACGTCGTCGAGATCAAGCCGACCAAGAAGGACCACACCGGTCGGACCTTCTCCTGGGACCTGCTGCTCATCTGCGGCCAGCCCGGCACCGCCGGCACCTACTTCGGCGGCTACACCGGCCCGGCCTCGCCGATCTCGTGCCCGGACAACCTCGCCTTCGACTCCGCCGGCGACCTCTGGGTCTCCACCGACGGCATGCCGTCGGCGCTCAGCCTCAACGACGGCCTGTTCAAGGTCGACCTCGAGGGCAAGACCCGCGGGCGGGTGCGCCAGTTCCTCGCGGTGCCTGCCGGCGCCGAGACCTGCGGCCCGGTCGTCCACGACCAGGACGGCTCGGTCTTCGTCGCCGTCCAGCACCCGGGCGAGGACGGCACCTGGGCGGCCCCGGCGTCGCGCTTCCCCGACTACGTGCCCGCCGGCGCCCCGGTGCAGCCGGGCGACTTCTCCGGTCCCCGTCCGGCCGTCGTGCAGGTCACGAAGAAGCGCCGCTGAGCTGACTGACCGCCGCTGGTCGAGCAGCGAGGAGCGCCAGCGACGAGCGTCGTCGAGACCACTGCACCGTGGGTGGTCTCGACGACGCTCGCTGGCGCTCGCTGCTCGACCAGCGGTGGGGGGCGCTCGCTTGCTCGAGCAACGGTGGCTCAGAGCCGCTCGACGACCCAGTCGACGCACCGGGTGAGGGCGGCGACGTCGGCGGGGTCGACGGCGGGGTACATCGAGATCCGCAGCTGGTTGCGGCCGAGCTTGCGGTAGGGCTCGGTGTCGACGATCCCGTTGGCACGCAGCACCGCGGCGATCCGGGCGGCGTCGACGCCGTCGGTGAAGTCGATGGTGCCGATGACCAGCGAGCGGTGGGCCGGGTCGGCGACGTACGGGAACGCCACCGGGGAGGCCTCGGCCCAGCCGTAGAGCGCGTCGGAGGAGGCGGTCGTGCGCTCGACCATGCCCTTCAGCCCGCCCTGCGAGTGCATCCAGTCGAGCTGTTCGGCCATCAGGAAGAGCGTGGCGACGGCCGGGGTGTTGTAGGTCTGCTGCTTGCGCGAGTTGTCGATCGCGGTCGCGAGGTCGAAGAACGCCGGCACGTGCCGGTCGGAGGCGGCGATGCGCTCGGCCCGCTCGATCGCGGCGGGGGAGAACAGCGCGATCCACAGACCGCCGTCGGAGGCGAAGGACTTCTGCGGCGCGAAGTAGTAGACGTCGCTCTCGGCGACGTCGACGGGCAGCCCGCCCGCGGCCGAGGTCGCGTCGATGAGCACGAGCGCGCCGTCGTCGGCGCCGGCCGGACGCACGACGGGGGCCATCACGGCCGTCGAGGTCTCGTTGTGGGCCCAGGCGTAGGCGTCGACCCCCGCCTCGGCGACCGGCTCGGGCAGGGAGCCGGGCTCGCTCGCGACGACCGACGGCTCGTCGAGCCAGGGGGCGGCCTGGGCGGCCTGGGCGAACTTGGCGGTGAACTCCCCGAAGCGCAGGTGCTGGCTGCGCCGCTCGACGAGGCCGTACGTCGCGACGTCCCAGAACGCCGTGGACCCGCCGTTGCCGAGCACGACCTCGTAGCCGTCGGGCAGCGAGAACAGCTCCGAGACGCCCTCGACGACGCGGCCGACGAGCGAGCGGACGGGGGCCTGGCGGTGGGAGGTGCCCATGAGCGAGGTGCCGGTGGCGGCGAGTGCCTCGAGGTGCGAGACCTGGATCTTCGACGGCCCGGCGCCGAACCTGCCGTCGGCCGGCAGGAGCTCCGCCGGGATCCGGAGGGAGGCGTCGGCGGTGTCGGTCACGGCTCCTATTCTGGCAGGGTGCGGAGCGAGCTGCGGATCGAGCAGGTCGGCTACGGCCACCCCGACGCGGTGCGGCTGATCGCCGAGGTGCAGCAGGAGTACGTCGCCCGCTACGGCGGCACCGACGAGACCCCGCTCGACCCGCTGATGTTCGAGCCGCCCGCTGGGTCGTTCTTCGTCGGCTACGCCACCGGGCTTCACGGCGCAGAGGACGGTGGCGACGACGGCGAGGACGGCGACGAGGCGGTCGCGAGCGGCGCCTGGCGCAGCCACGTCGACCACCCCGACCTGGTCTCGCTCGCCGCGACCGGCGTGCGCCGCACGGCCGAGGTCAAGCGGATGTACGTCGCGGCCGGCCACCGCGGCCGCGGCTTCGCGCGGCAGATGCTCGCCCACCTGGAGGTCACGGCCGCGGCGAGCGGGGCCGAGGCGATGGTGCTGGAGACCGGCACCGCCCAGCCCGAGGCGATCGCGCTCTACGAGTCGTCGGGCTACGAGGCGATCGCGCCGTTCGGCCACTACAAGGACGCCCCGCTCAACCGCTGCTTCGCCAAGCGGCTCCCGGTCGTCTCCGCGACGTCGCTCGACCTCGCCCGTTAGCGTCCGTCCATGGGCTTCTTCGGTGGTTCCTCGTCCGACTCGCCCCAGGCCGACGTCGACTCGCGGCAGGTCGCGGACCTGACCGCGCGGGTGACGCAGCTCGAGGCGGCCGTCGCGCGCCTCGAGGCACGGCTCGCCGCGAGCGGTGGCGGCAGCGCACCGGCCACGGCGGTGGCACCCGCGCCCGACCCGGCCTGGCTCGTGGAGGTCCGCTCGCTGCTGCAGCGGGGCAAGAAGATCCAGGCGATCAAGGTCTACCGCGAGGGCACCGGCGCCGGGCTCAAGGAGGCCAAGGACGCCGTCGAGGCCATGGAGTAGCACCTCGCTGTCCAGTGCGACACGCCGTGGTGGGTCGTCCGTTCGGTCAGACCTGCCTCGACTCCGCCTCGGGTGGGCGGCACTCGACCTAGCGTCGAGGGATGCGCCTGCTGCTCCTCGCCGCGGCGGTCCTCGCCGCCCTGATCGCCGGCCCGGCGCCGCGCTCGGACGCCGCGCCCGCTCCCGGCCCCGGTCCGAGCCCCGACGCGCTGGCGGCCTACCCCCTCGAGCCGTTCGCGCCCTACCAGCCGCAGACGACCTGCGCGAAGCGGCCCAAGCCCGGCACCGTCGCGCTCGGCACCTGGCTGGTCGCGACGTACGGCGGCAGCGGAGGCGCGGTCAACCGCGCCTGCAGCAAGACGTCGACCTCGGAGCACCAGGACGGCCGGGCGATCGACTGGACGCTCTCGGCGGCCGACCCGGCCGACCGGTCGCGGGCCCAGACGTTCCTCGACGCGGCGTTCGCCCCCGACGCGAGCGGTGAGCCGGCGGCGCTGGCCCGGCGGATGGGGCTGATGTACGTCATCTGGGCCGACCGGATGTACGCCGCGTGGAACGGCTTCGCGCCCGAGCCCTACCTGTCGTCGTCGTGCCGGTCGAAGCGGAAGTGCTCGGTCACCCTGCGCCACCGCGACCACGTGCACCTGTCGCTGTCGCGCCCCGGCGCCCGCGGTCAGACGTCGTTCTACCTGGCGCTCGCCGCTGGCTGACGTGGTTTCGAGACAGGACTTCGTCCTTCCTCAACCACCGGCGTCGACCGGTGGTTGAGGAGGTCGCGCAAGCGACCGTCTCGAAACCACGCAGGGGAACGACGGCCTCAGCCGGCCCAGCTCGCGTCCCAGCCCTCGACCTCGTCGGCGGAGCGGGCGGCGGGGCCGGTGTAGACGGCGGAGGGGCGGATCAGGCGGCCGGTGCGCTTCTGCTCGAGGATGTGCGCCGACCAGCCGCCGGTGCGGGCACAGGTGAACATCGAGGTGAACATGGTCGCGGGCACCTCGGCGTAGTCGAGGACGATGGCCGCCCAGAACTCCACGTTGGTCTCGAGGACGCGGTCGGGGCGGCGGGCGCGCAGCTCGGAGAGCGCGGCCTGCTCGAGCGCCTCGGCGACCTCGTAGCGCGGGGCGTCGAGCTCGCGCGCCGTACGCCGCAGCACGCGGGCGCGGGGGTCCTCGGCGCGGTAGACGCGGTGGCCGAAGCCCATCAGCCGCTCGCCCTGGTCGAGCAGGCCCTTGACGTAGGCCTCGGCGTCGCCGGACCTCTCGACCTCCTCGATCATCGTCAGCACGCGGGCGGGGGCGCCGCCGTGCAGCGGGCCGCTCATCGCGCCGATCGCCCCTGAGAACGCCGCGGCGACGTCGGCGCCGGTCGAGGTGATGACGCGGGCGGTGAAGGTCGAGGCGTTCATGCCGTGCTCGGCGGCCGAGGACCAGTAGGCGTCGATGGCGTGGGCGTGCTTGGGGTCGGCCTCGCCCTTCCAGCGGATCAGGAACTTCTCGGCCAGCGTGCGGCCCTCGTCGACCGTCTTCTGCGGCACGACCGGGGCGTGCAGCCCGCGGGCCGACTGGGCGGCGTACGACAGGACCATGACGGCGAGCCGGCCGATGTCCTCGCGGGCCTGCTCGTCGGAGATGTCGTAGGTCTGGCGGAAGCCGAACGCCGGCGCGAGCATCGCGACCGCGGCCTGCACGTCGACGCGCACGTCGCCGGTGTGGACGGGGAGGTTGTAGGGCTCGGCGGGGGAGAGGCCGGGGGTGTAGGAGCCGTCGATCAGCAGGCCCCAGACGTTCTCGAACGGCACGCGACCGACGATGTCCTCGATGTCGACGCCGCGGTAGCGCAGCGCCGACCCCTCCTTGTCCGGCTCGGCGATCTGGGTCTCGAACGCGACGACACCCTCCAGACCGTGGTGGACCTCGACCGCTGCAGCACCCTCGTCCGTCATGCTCGGCATTGTGCACCAGGGCGGCGCGAGCGGGTGGGTACGGTCGAGGAGTGGCTGAGGACTCGCTGACCGAAGTGCTCCGAGCGGCGCGGGAGGACTACGCCCGCGGCGGGCTCGCCGAGGCGGACCTGCTCGACGACCCGGTGGCGATGTTCGGGCGGTGGTACGACGAGGCGGTGGCCGCCGGCCTCCACGAGCCCAACGCGGTGGTCGTCGCGACCGCCACCCCGGACGGCGTCCCGTCGTCGCGGATCGTGCTGCTCAAGGGCGTCTCGGCCGACGGGTTCGTCTTCTACACCAACCTGACCTCGCGCAAGGGCCGCGAGCTCGCCGCCAACCCGGCCGTCTCGCTGCTCTTCCCCTGGCACCCGCTCGAGCGCCAGGTGCGCGTCGACGGCACCGCGACCCCGCTGTCGCGCGAGGCCGTCGACGACTACTTCGCCGTCCGCCCCCGCGGCTCCCAGCTCGGGGCCTGGGCCTCGCACCAGTCGAGCGTCGTGCCGGGCCGCGAGGCCCTCGCCGCGGCGTACGACGAGGCGGAGGGGCGGTTCGAGGGCGGCGACGTGCCGACGCCGGGGGAGTGGGGCGGCTACGTCGTCCGGCCCGAGGCGGTGGAGTTCTGGCAGGGCCGCCCCAGCCGCATGCACGACCGGCTCGTCTACCGCCGCACCGACTCCGACGACGCCTCGGGCTGGCACACGGAGCGCCTCGCCCCCTGAGCTCCGGACAGCGCCGACCCGGCGCAGTGTGCTGTTCCGCGGACGCCGAGCCGGCGCAGAGTGCTGTTCCGCGGACGCCGAGCCGGCGCAGAGTGCTGTTCCGCGGACGCCGAACCGGCGCAGATGGCTACCCCGCACTCGCGTGGTCGGCGGGCAACCAGCGACACCCCGTGCCGGGTCGGCGTACACCGAGCAGCACTTTGCGCCGGGTCGGCGGGCAACCAGCGACACCCCGTGCCGGGTCGGCGTGCATCCAGCAGCGCTTTGCGCCGGGTCGGCGTGCACCGAGCAGCACTCCGCGCCGGGTCGGTGTGCATCCAGCAGCACTCTGCGCCGGGTCGCTGGAAACACGTTGTGAGTGAGTGCTCACTCACCTAGTCTCGGCTGGGTGAGCACGTCCGAGGAGACCCAGGAACGACGCGCGCGCCGCCGTGCACGGCCGATGTCGCCCGAGGAGCGCCGCGAGGCGCTGGTGCACGTGACGCTCGACCTGCTGAGGCAGCACGGCCTCGGCATCACGACCAGGCAGATCGCCGAGGCGGCGGACGTCGCCGAGGGCACGATCTTCCGGGTCGTGGAGTCGAAGGACGAG
>Ga0325401_1001731_pt1 | contig 18774 bp, 16 predicted proteins | sample PopdelMetagenome_FD_205666 | JGI IMG/M metagenome (GOLD analysis project Ga0325401, IMG submission 205666) | Populus deltoides microbial communities from Bellville, Georgia, United States - Xylem-PdKOR-R2 | ecosystem: Host-associated > Plants > Phyllosphere > Stem > Wood/Secondary xylem | place... | reverse complement strand
TCGAACTGCGCCACCTGCTTCAGCTGTGCGCTGCGGCTCCGTGTCTGCGCGACGCCCGCGGCAGCGGCAGCGACGAGGCCAACGGCGGCGATCCCGGCGGCGACGGACGAAGCTTTCATCGGGGCAAACCTTCATTGTCGACGCCGTCAGCGGCGGTTCGAAGCACCAACTCCATGATAGTGCCGCCGTTCCGCCGTGAGGACGGTATCCGACTATAAGACGGTCGGTGGGCGCCGCCCCGCCGCGGAGCCCGGCGTCCAGACTTCGGTTCCAAGCCTGAACGAGTGTCCGCTTACGGTGCGCGAGAGGGGCGGGTTGGGCAACTATTTCCGCCCATTCCTCGCTGTGCTGAGCCACCATTGCATTTCCTGATGCAGATGTTCGTTCAGCGTGACAGCATCATACCCCCGAAGTAGCGGCGGTTGTCCTGAGCCGGGAGGCAGCCTCGGCCGCGATCTTCCAACGCCGCCTGCAAATGGCAGCCTTGCATCAACCCTCGATCACCACGTCAACCTTTGTCCATGCCACCCAGCAGGATCGAATGAAACCGTCCGGCCGGCCAGACGCTTCTATGATCCAGGTGACGCGAAGGTGCCCGAAACCTTCCCGCAGCTTCGGCCCCGATCGACTCGATCGGCTTCGCATCGCCTGGCCGCGCCTTGCGCACCCCGACCTCGTCCGGAGGTGTTGCCGGCTAACGCCCGATCCCCGGCGGTGTCTCCGCGATCAGCTGGTCGCTGGCCACCCGTTGCAGCGCCGCCGCCTGCGCTTCAGACAGGCCGAGCTCGTCCGCCGCCGTCTCGCGCGCGCCCAGCGTCGTCGGGTCCAGGCCGGTCAGCCGGCCGAACACGACCAGAGCCTCCAGATAATAGCCGGCGACGCTGGCGTGGTAATGGTCGTAGGTCCACAGGTCGAGCTGGTCCGCGGCGACGCCGTCATAGGGGTTGGGGTCGGCCACGCCCGCGGCGAAGGCGCGGTTCCACGCCTCGCCCACCGGGATCACGCCCGCCAGCCCCGGCGTTCGCGCCATCGCCCGGTCGGCGGCGGCGCGCAGGTCCGTCGCCATGGCGGTGACGGGGCGGCCATGCCAGTGGCCGGAGGCGGGCCAGACCGCGTCCGCGCGCGTCCAGGTGGCCATCAGCCAAAGCGCGACGCCCGGATTGCGCGCGCGGAACAGCGCCGACAGCCTGCCCACGTCGCGCAGATAGTCGGTGGCGTCGCCCGGTCGCGCACGACTGAGCGTACTCAGTTCCTGCAGCACCACCGCGTCCCAGGGGCGGTCCAGTAGAGGGCGCCGCTCGTCATAGTGGAAGCCGAGCGTCTTGCCGCCCTGCGTCTCCAGGCTGACCTGCCAATCCTGGCCCGCCTCGTCCGTGAAGCGCTTGAAGAGCGCGGGCACCCCGCCATAGCCCGCGCCGTTCAGGTCGACCACCGTGCCGGCTCGCCAGTTGCGCACCGCCGAGTGCGCGCCCTGCGTGAAGCTGTTGCCCACGAACAGCACGGTGCGCGGGCGCGCCGGCTGCTGGGCCGACGCCGCGGCCGGGACCAGCAGCGCGAAGAGGAGCAGGAACGCGCGCATCAGAACCTCCGCCCCACCGTCACGTACCAGTAGCGGCTGTAGGGCACGTAGAGCGAGCCCAGATAGCCGTCCGCGGTGATCGGCGGGTCGCGGTCGAACAGGTTGCGCACGCCGATCCGAAAGCGGGTGTCGTCCATGAAGCCGCCGCGGACGCGGTACTGGGCGTAGAGGTTGACGGTGGTGGTGCCGTTCAACTGATAGGGCGCGCCGTCGGCGCCCAGGAAGTTGGTGTCGGCGACCGGGCCGATATAGTTGGCGAAGGCACCGACCTGGAACTGGTCTAGCGCCCAGGTGAGCGAGCCGGTGGCGCGCCATTTCGGCCGGCCGCGCTCGCCGATGAGGTTGCGCGCGTCCGTCAGCGGCGTGGCCGCGTTGATCTGGCCGGCGGCGCGCGCGTCGAACAGCGCCTGGACCGCGGGCGGCGTGTCGCGCGTGAACTTGGTCAGGCGCGCGCCGTTCAGCGCCACGTCGAAACGGCCGAAATCGGTGCGGACGTTGTAGATCAGCGCCAAGTCCACCCCCCGGACGGTCTGGGGCAGCAGGTTGGTGAACTGGTCGTTGATCTGCGTCACCGCGCCCGCCGGCGCCAGCCCCGTGCCGGCGAAGGTCGGCAGGTCGTCCGCGGTCGCGGCGCTGCGGATTACGTTGGGATTGCTGGAACCCTGCAGTCGGAGCAGATAGTCCAGCACCAGCGCGTTCTGCGGCCCGAACTGGCCGACGATGCCGACCTGGCGGATCGACCAATAGTCGGCGGTCAGCGTCAGGCGTCCGTATTCGGAGGGGATGAACTTGGGCTGGAGCACGGTGCCCACCGTCCAGCTGGTGCTGTCCTCCGGCTGGAGGTCTTGGTTGCCGGCCACCGCGATCGAGTAGCTGATCCCCCGCGAACAGGCGGAAAAGCCGGCGATGCGCCGCGCCCGCAGGTCCGCCTCGCACCGCAGGAAGTCGGTGTTGGAGCCCAGCCGCGAGTAGCGCACCGTGTTGACCTGTTCCAGGTTGGGTGCGCGGAACCCCTTGGACGCGCTGGCGCGCAGGCGTAGACCGTCGACCAAGTCCCAGGCGGCGGCGATCTTGGGCTTCGCCACCGAGCCGAAGTCACTGTAATGCTCGTAGCGCGCCGCCAGCTGCACGTCGAAGCGGTGCATCAGCGGCACGCCCATGTCCGGCGACGCGATCGGTACCGCCAGCTCGCCGAAGGCGGAGAACACGTCGCGGCTGCCGAAGGTCGACGGCGTGGGGCTGACGGCGGCGACGTTGGACAGGTTGACCTCGTCCGTCACCGCGTCGCGAAAGGTGATCGTGCCGTTCAGATTGGGGTCCCGTATGTCCTCCTGGCTCTCATGCCGGCCCTCCACGCCCACCGCGATGCCCACGCCGCCGCCGGGGATGACGAACAGGTCGGGCTTGGACAGCTTGAAATCGGCCAGCGTCAGCGTGGTACGGTCGCGCCGCACCAGGTCGAAGCCGATCGCGTCGATCGCGGCCGCCGACGAGGGCGAACAGTCGCCCACCGACGGATTGGCCGAACAGCCCCCGGAAAAGGGGTTGTACGCGTCGGGCGTGGACAGGCCAAGGCTTTGCTGAAGCGCGGTCATGTTGATCGCGTTGGACGTGTCGCGCGCCTTGGCCTCCGAATACAGCACGGCGGTGTCGAAGTCGAAGCCGCCCAGCTTGCCCTTCAGCCCGCCCAGGAAGCGCGACTGCGAGTTCCGCACCTCCACCCGCTGGAGCCCCGCGTCGACGAAGCGGTAGGTGGACAGGCGCACGGGCAGGCCGGCGGCCGGCACGTTGGTCAGGCCGGGGATGCGGTTGGGGTTCAGCGTGCCGTCGGCGAAGCGGGTGGGGCCGAACGGATTCCAGTAATTGGACGCCGGCACCACCATCGCGTTCAGGTTGATGGTCGGCGGCTGGAAGCGCAGCGTGTCGGCGCGGTAATAGCCGATCTCCGCATAGGCCGTCAGATCGTCGGTCAGGTCGTAATGGCCGGTGAGAAAGCCGTTGTAGCGGTCGAAGGACGGCGTGACGGTGGTGCCCGGCCGGGTGTCGAACCGTTCGTTGCGCAGCGTGGTGGCGGTGGCGCGCGTGCCGGTGCCGTAGCACACGTCGCCGTTGACCACGAAGGCGCAGCCCGGGTTCGCGCTGGACTGGGTATGGAACGCGCCCGCCGCGGACGTCAGCGCGGCGGTGCCGCGGCGGATGGTGCCGGGGCCGCCCACCACCGCCAGGTTGGCCCAGGGGCTCTGCGTGGCGCGGCCGTCGGGCACCAGGCTGGCCGAATAGGCGGGGTCGTCGGCGAAATAGGACAGGAGGTTGTCGGTCGCCGTATAGGGCTGGTCGGACGCGAACTGCGCGGTGCGGCGCGTATAGTCGAGGTAGAGCGACACGTTGCCGCGCCCTTCGGCGAAATCCTTGCCTGCCGTGCCGGTGACCTGCAGCTCCTTGCGGCTGGTGCCCTCCGCGAAGCCGAAGCGATAGTCCAGGCTGGCCCCGTCGAAGTTGGAGCGGGTGACGGTGTTGACCACGCCCGCCACCGCGTCCGCGCCGTAGATGGCGGCGGCACCGTCGCGCAACACCTCCAGCCGCTCGATGCCGGCGACGGGCAGCGAATTGGCGTTGTAGCCCAGCACGGGTACGTTGCCGTCGCCCGCCTGGCTGGTCGGATGCTGCACCAGACGGCGGCCGTTCAGCAGCACCAAAGTGTTGCCGACGCCCAGGTTGCGCAGGTTGATCGAGTTCACGTCGCCGCGCGCGGCGTTGCTGGTCTGGGCGTTGTTCGCCTCGTTGAAGGTCACGTCGCCCGCCTGGGGGATCGACCGGAACAGCTCGTCGCCGCTGAGCGCGCCCGTGGCGTCGATCTGTGCCTGGTCGATCACGGTAACGGGCAGCGCGGCGGTGGCACTGGCGCCCTTGATCTGCGTGCCGACCACGACGATGTCGCCTTCCGCCTGTTCGTCGCGGGGCGCGGCGTTGCCCGTGGCGTCCGCCTGCGGCGTGGCGGTGGCGAGGCCGGGCACCGCCTCGCCCTGCGGTCGTGCGTCCGGCGCGGGCGGCGTCGCCTGGGTCGGTGACGGCGAACTAGCCTGCGCGCCCGCCGCCTGCGCCAGTATCAGCGCGCACAATGCTGCGCTCGTTGCCGCGCCCGTGCGAAGCGCGCGATGCCCCTTGATCATTCCCTCATCCTCCCTGTTGCGCGGACGCTCGGGCGTCCGTCCGTTTCGTGTCGTTCGGCGAAATCAGGCCAGCGCGGCCGCCAGCCGATCCCGGTCCAGCTTGCTCTCCCAGCGCGCCACCACGATCGCGGCCACAGCGTTGCCCATGAAATTGGTCAGGCTGCGGCACTCGCTCATGAAGCGGTCCACCCCCAGGATCAACGCCATGCCCGCCACAGGCACGCTGGGCACGATGGACAAGGTGGCGGCCAGCGTGATGAAGCCGGCCCCCGTGACGCCCGCCGCGCCCTTGGACGACAGCATGGCGACGCCGACCAGCAAGAACTGCTGACCCCAGCTCAGCTCCACGCCCACCGCCTGCGCGATGAACAGGCTGGCCAGCGTCATGTAGATGTTGGTGCCGTCCAGGTTGAACGAATAGCCGGTGGGCACCACCAGCCCCACCACGCCGCGATCGCACCCGGCCTCCTCCAGCCGGGTGATGAGGCTGGGCAGCGCCGCTTCGGACGACGAGGTGCCCAGCACCAGCAGCAGCTCGGCGCGCAGGTAGCGCGCGAGGCGCAGGACCGAAAAGCCGTGCACGCGCGCGATCGCACCCAGCACCACCACCACGAACAACAGCGAGGTGAGGTAGAAGGTCGCCACCAGCCCCCCTAAGCTGACCAGCGAGCCCGCGCCGTAGCGCCCGACGGTGAAGGCGATGGCGCCGAACGCGCCCAGCGGCGCCGCGCGCATCAGGATGCCGACCAGCCGGAACACCACCAGCCCCAGCCGCTCGACCAGGTCCAGCACCGGCTTGGCGGGTTCTCCGACCAGGCTCAGCGCCACGCCGGTCAGCACCGCCACGAACAATGTCTGGAGGATGGAGCCGCTGGTCAGCGCCGACACCATGGTGTCGGGGATGACGGCCAGCAGAAAGCCCGTCAGGCTGGTTTCGTGCGCTTGCGCCGCGTAGCCCGCGACCGCGCCGGCATCCAGCGTCGCCGGGTCGACGTTCATGCCGGCGCCCGGCCTGACCAGGTTGGCGACCGCCAGGCCGACGATCAGCGCCAGCGTCGACACCGCCAGGAAATAGCCCAGCGAACGCGCCGCCACCCGGCCCACGCCTTTCAGGTCGCCCAGGCCGGCGATGCCGCTGACGATGGTCAGAAAGATCACGGGCGCGATCACCATCTTGACCAGCTTGATGAAGCCGTCGCCCAGCGGCTTCAACGCCGTTCCCCAGTCGGGCGCGAAATGACCCAGCACCGCGCCGGCCACGATCGCCGCCAGCACCTGCACGTACAGGTGGCGCCAGACCGGCCGGCGCGACGCCGGCGCGTCCGACGGCGATGGCCGTGCCGGGACGGAAATGTCGCGCATCATATCCTCTCGTCGTCGGGCCCCCGCGTCGCGCCGGGAGCTTCGACCCCAGAGCCTAGGGCCGGATCACGGCGCGTCCACCATCGCGCAGATTCTATGCAAGTCACTGTTATATGTCATCTATAGCTTAGAACTCGTGTCGGGCGATGCGAACCGCCCCCGGCTCGACGGGGCGGGTATGTGTGGTATTCCACACATATGCGCGTACCCGCCCGCCCCCTTCTGCTGACGCTGGTGCTGCTGGCGGCGGCGGCGTTGCTGGTGCTGGCGGGCGACCGGTGGTCGCGCGCGACGGCGCGGTCGGCCGCCGACGCGCAAGCCTCCGCCCAGGCGAGCGCGCGGCTCGGCCTGCTTTCCAGTGAGTTGCAGAAGTTCCGGCTGCTGCCGCTGGTTCTGGCCGATCATCCCGACATCGCGCCGGCGATGCGACCCGGGAACGGGGCTCGGGCGGCGGGCGCGCGGCTCAACCGCACGCTGGAACTGCTGGCGCGGCGTACGGACGCGGCCGCCATCTACGCCGTGGACCGCACGGGCCGCACGGTGGCCGCCAGCAACTGGCGCCGGCCCGACAGCTTCGTCGGACAGGACTACGGTTTTCGCCCGTATTTCACGCTGGCCATGGCGCGCGGCACGGCCGAACTGTTCGCGCTGGGGACGGTCAGCCGGCGCCCCGGCCTGTACCTGTCGCGCCGGGTGGAGGCGGGTGGCCGGGTGCTGGGCGTGGTCGTCGCCAAGGTCGAGTTCGATCGCCTGGAACGCGCCTGGGCGCGTGCGGGCGGCGTCACCCTGGCCGAGGACGCGCACGGCGTGGTGCTGGTGACCGGCGTGCCCGGCTGGCGCTTCGCCGCGACGCGGCCGCTGTCGCCCGCCACGCTGCGCGACGCGCGCCGCACCCTGCAATTCGGCACGATGCCCCCCGCCCGCGCGCCCGTGACGATCGCGGGGTCCGACGCGCGGATAGAGGCGCCGCGGGCGCTGGCGGGCCGGTACCGCGCGGCGACGCTGCCCGCGCCGCTGGCCGGGGGGCGGGTGGTCGCGCTGCTGCCGCTGCGCCCGGCGCTGGCGGCGGCGCGGGGGCGGGTGGCGGTGTGGGCGCTGGGGGCGGTGCTGGTGGCGGGTACCGTCGGTGCGGTGGCGGCGCGGGCGGCCGAGAAGCGCCGCCTCGGCCGTGCCGCGCGGATCGCGCTGGAGGAGGAGGTGGCGCGCCGCACCGCCGACCTGCGCGACGCCAACGCGCGGCTGCAAGTCGAATCCAGCGAACGCGCCGAGGCCGAGCGCCGCTTCCGGTCCGCGCGCGAGGAACTGGCCCAGGCCAACCGGCTCGGATCGCTGGGCCAGATCGTGGCGGGTGTCGCGCACGAGATCAACCAGCCCGTGGCCGCCATCCGCGCCTATGCGGAAAACGGCGTGGTGTTCCTGGATCGCGCCGCCCCCGACCGCGCGCGCGACAATCTGGGGCGTATCGTGGCGCTGGCGGCGCGCATCGGCACCATCACCGCCGAACTGCGCGCGTTCGCCCGGCGGGGCACGCCGGCGGCCGGCGCGGTGCCGCTGCGCGACGTGCTGGACGGCGTGCGGCTGTTGATGGGCGAGCGGTTGCGCGCGCACGTGCGCTTAGGGGTGCCCCCCGCCCTCGCCGCAACCAAGCTGGCGGGCGACCGGGTGCGGCTGGAGCAGGTGCTGGTGAACCTGCTTGGCAACGCGCTGGAAGCGACGGCCGGCCTGCCCGAAGGCGCGGTGCACGTGTCGGCGGAACACGTCGACGGAATGATGGCGCTGGTGGTGGCGGACAACGGGCCGGGTGTGCCGGATGGCTTGCACGACCAGCTGTTCACGCCGTTCGCTTCTTCCAAGCCTGAGGGGCTGGGGCTAGGTCTGGCGATCGCCCGCACCATCGCGCGCGAGTTCGGCGGCGACCTGGTACTGCTGGCCCAGCCCGTCCGCGGGGCGGCGTTCAAGCTGACGGTGCCTGTCGCGTGACCGCGCTTTCCGGCCGCGTGCTGCTGGTGGAGGACGACGAGCCGCTTCGTCTCGCGACGGAACAGGGGCTGGAGTTGGCGGGGCTTTCCGTGCGCGCGTTTCCAACCGCGGAGGGCGCGCTGGCGGCGTTGGGGGAAGACACGGACGACGTTCTGCTGACGGACGTACGGTTGCCGCGCATGGACGGGCTACAGCTGATGGCCGCGGTGCGAGCGAGCGACCCCGACCTGCCCGTGGTGCTGGTGACGGGCCATGGCGACGTGCCGATGGCGGTGGCGGCGCTGAAGGACGGCGCCTTCGACTTCCTAACCAAACCCTTCGCGATCGACCATCTGGCCGCGGTGGTGGCGCGCGCGGCCGAGCGGCGGCAGCTGGTGCTGGAAAACCGCCGCCTGCGCGCCGCCGCCGACGCCGCGGCGGGCGCGGGGCCGCTGCTGGGGGAGAGTGCCGCCATTGTTCGTCTACGCGACGACATTCGCCGACTGGCGGAAGCAGACCTGGACGTACTGGTGGAGGGCGAGACGGGGACAGGCAAGGACCTGGTCGCCGCCATGCTCCACCGCCAGGGTCCGCGTGCGCGACGGCCGATGGTGACGGTGGATTGCGCGGCTCTTTCCGACGCGCTGGCCGAGGCCGAACTGTTCGGCCACGAGGCCGACAGCGTGGCGCACACCCGCCGGTCGCGTCGCGGGTTGGCGGCGGCGTCGGACGGGGGCACGCTGCTGCTCGACGGGGTGGACGCGCTCGGCCCGCCACTTCAGGCCAAACTGCTGCGGATGCTGGAGGACCGCGAGGTGCGGCCGATCGGCGCGACGCGGGCCGAACCACTCAACCTGCACGTGGTGGCGACCGCGCGGGTCGACCTGGGGGCGGCCGCCGACGCCGGCGCCTTTCGTGCCGACCTGTTGCACCGGCTGGCGCTGACGCGGTTGCGCGTGCCGCCGCTGCGTGAACGGGGGACCGACCGCATGCTGCTGTTCGCGACGTTCGTCGCGGAGGCGCAGGATCGCCTGAATTGCGCCGCCCCGAGCCCGTCCGATGCGGTTCGCCGCCGTCTCCACGCATATGACTGGCCGGGCAACGTGCGGGAACTGCGCAACTACGCCTATGAGGTCGTGCTTGGCAGCGGGGATCCGGCACGCGGCGGGGACGAGCTGGGCTTGAAGGAACGCGTGGCGACGTTCGAAGCGGAAGCCATGGCGAACGCGCTGAGCAGCACGGGCGGCAACGTCAGCCGGGCGATGCTGCTGCTCCGGCTCCCCCGCAAGACATTCTACGAGAAGCTGGCACGGCACGGCCTCGACCCGGACAGCTTTCGGTCATGAGCGACGGAGACATCGCTCAAACCAGCCTTCGGTCGGACCTTCAAGCCGCCGCCGCCGTCGGATCGCGCCAGCCGAGCGCCGGTGCGACGTGGGTCAGGATGCTCTCGATCACGTGCGCGTTGTAGGCAACGCCTAGCTGGTTGGGCACGGTGAGCAACAGCGTGTCCGCCTCCGCCACCCCCTCGTCGCCGCGCAGCTGCTCCACCAGCCGGTCGGGCTCGGCGGCGTAGGTGCGGCCGAACACCGCGCGCATGTCGTCGATGACGCCGACGTGATCCGCGCCGTCGCCGCGCCCGAAATAGGCGCGGTCGGTGTCGTTGGTCAGCGCGAAGATGGACCGCGACACGGATACCCGCGGCGCGCGCGCGTGCCCCGCTTCCTTCCACGCCGCACGATATGCCCGGATCTGGCGGGCCTGCTGGACGTGGAACGGCTCGCCCGTCTCGTCCGCCTTGAGCGTCGAACTCTGAAGGTTCATGCCCATCCGCGCCGCCCACACCGCGGTAGCGTCGGAGGCCGAGCCCCACCAGATGCGGCCGCGCAAGCCCGGCGCATGGGGCTCGATGCGCAGCAGACCCGGCGGGTTGGCGAACATCGGACGCGGGTTGGGCCGGGCGAAGCCTTGCCCGCGCAGCAACTCCAGAAACGTCTCGGCATGGCGGCGGCCCATGTCGGCGTCGCTCTCGCCGTCGGCGGGCGCGTAGCCGAAATGACGCCAGCCCTCGACCACCTGCTCGGGGCTGCCGCGGCTCAAGCCCAGCTGAAGCCGCCCGCCCGAGATCAGGTCGGCGGAGCCCGCGTCCTCGACCATGTAGAACGGGTTCTCGTAGCGCATGTCGATCACGCCGGTGCCGATCTCGATGCGCCTGGTCCTCGCGCCCACGGCGGCGAGCAACGGGAAAGGCGAGGCGAGTTGACGGGCGAAGTGGTGGACGCGGAAATAAGCGCCGTCCGCACCCAGTTCCTCGGCCGCGACCGCCAGGTCGATCGACTGGAGCAGCACGTCCGCGGCCGAACGCGTGGCGGAGCCACGCGTGTCCGACCAGTGGCCAAAGGACAGGAAACCGATCTTCATGTCAGCATGTCTCGCAGAGTGTTGATGAGGAGGTGGGAAAAGGCCCATGCGGTCGCAAGCGTCGGACCGGAACCGCAGCGTTTCCGATCGCGCGCATGGCTCGACGCCGGCTCGCGTTCACGAGGTTTGACATCGCGAACCGTCCACGTGACATCCTCTGTACCGCGCCTGTCCCGGCGTCGACGATGCTGTGAGGTCGGATGCGAGCTTCGTTCATCGCCGGACCAGCCCTGCTCCTTTGCACCGCGGCGTCGGCGCAGGAGGCCCCCAGCCCGGCCCGCCTCAAGGCGGACGTGGACGCGCTGGTCGGCTTCGGCACGCGTCACACCCTGTCGAGCGCCACCGATCCCAGGCGCGGCATCGGCGCAGCCCGGCGATGGTTCGGCGACGAGATGCGCCGCATCGGTCGTCGGGCCACCGCGGGAGCGGCCGATCGCCTGGGGCGAGCGCCACCTTCCGCGCCGGACGCCGTGCGCCGCACCTTCACGTAGGTGCCGTCGATCGCGATGCTTCTCGTCACCGCGCCCGCATCCATCAGCGCGTCGAGCAGTTCGAGCCAGAAGCCGCGATGCGACCAGCGGTTGAACCGGTTACAGACCGTCGTCGATGGGCCGTACCCGGCCGGGCGGTCGCACCGGCGACAGCCCACCTTCGGCACGTGCGGACGGCGCCGTGCCCACACTGCCGCGATCCGCCCAGGCAGTGAATCGGGAAAGCCGCCCAGCCTCGACCCGGTGATCGGGTCCGAGCCCTGACCTTCGTTCTCCCGATTACGAAGCGCGCCGTGCCCGTCCGGGTCGGCGCGTGGAGCCCGTGGCCGCGCGCTTCGCGCCGGGGCCGGGCGACGCGGCGGAACCTGCTGTCGCGCGACGGGGATTTGCCGTATCGCCTTGCCCCTGGCGCGGCGACGGCGGACCGGGGGGATCGTGATGCGGGCATGGGTGATGGCCGGACTGATGCTGACCGGCATGAGCGCCGGCGCCGCGGGGCAACGCTACGCTGGGGCCGATCCGGGGCCGGCCGGGCCGATCCAGTACGACGTCAGCTTTCCCGACGCCGCCCACCACGAGGCGCGGATCACCGTCACCTATCGCGATCTGCGGCCCGGCCCCGTGCGGTTCCAGATGGCGCGCTCCTCGCCCGGCCGCTACGCGCTCCACGAGTTCGCCAAGAACGTTTATTCGGTCAGCGCCGTCGACGGGCGCGGGGCCGGGCTGGCGATGACGCGCACCGACCCGTACGGCTGGTCAGTGGATCGGCACGACGGCACCGTATCGGTCACCTACACGCTTTACGGCGACCAAGGCGACGGCACCTACGCGCAGATCGACCGCAGCCACGCGCACCTGAACATGCCGGCCAGCTTCCTGTGGGCGGCGGGCTATGACGACCGGCCGATCCGGGTGCGATTCCGACCCGCCGACCCGAAGTGGAAGGCCGCGACGCAGCTGCCCGAGGGGCGGGGGCCGATGACCTTCTGGGCGCCGGACCTGCAATATTTCATGGACAGCCCTGTCGAGCTCAGCGACTTCTCCATGCGCGAGTGGCGGGTGGGCGAGGGCGCGGCCGCGCAGACGATCCGGCTGGCAGTGCATCACCAGGGCACCGAGGCGGAGGTCGACCGCTTCGCCGCCGTCGCCGGGCGGGTGATCCGGCAGCACGCCGCGGTGTTCGGCGCGATGCCGCGCTTCGACTATGGCCGCTACACCTTCATCGCCGACTATCTGCCCTGGGCGGCCGGCGACGGCATGGAGCATCGCAACTCCACGATCATAACCGACACGCGCGGGCTGGCGGAGGCCGGATACGCGCAGATCCAGACGCTGGCGCACGAGTTCACCCACGCCTGGAACGTGGAGCGTATTCGCCCGGCCGAGCTGGAGCCGTTCGACTTCACCCGCGCCAATCCCACGCCCTCGCTGTGGCTGGCGGAGGGCTTCACCTCCTACTACCAGCCGCTGACCGTGCGGCGCGCAGGCGAGAGTCCGACGGACGATCTGCTGCGGGGCTTCTCGCGGCTGTTGAACGGCGTGCTGCTCAGCCCCGCCCGGCGCTACGGCGGCCCGCAGGAGATGAGCCTGCGCGCGCCCTTCAACGATGCGGCCAGGTCGATCGACCCGACCAATCCCAACGTCTTCGTGTCCTATTACGGATACGGCGCTGCAATCGCGCTGGCGCTCGACCTCGAAATCCGCGGCCGCTACCCGGGCAAATCACTCGACGACTATATGCGCGAGCTGTGGCGCGCGCACGGCGTAACCGAGCGGCCCTATAGCCCCGACGACTTGCGCGCGGCGCTGGCGCGGGTGACGGGGGACGCGGCGTTCGCGGACGCGTTCTTCGCGGCGTCGGTACGGGGATCGTCGCTGCCCGACTTCGCGCCGCTGCTGGCGCGCGCGGGGCTGGCGCTGCGGCCGGCGCGGGGAACGAACGGGTGGCTGGGTGCCGAGGTGGCGGCCGAAGGTGGGACGGTGACGGTGGCCGAGCCGCCGGTGCCGGACAGCCCGATCTACCGGGCGGGGATCGACCGGGGCGACGTGCTGGTATCAGTGAACGGGCGGCCGGTGGCGGACGTGGCCGGCTGGACCGCGGCGGCGGCGATCCGGCCGGGCGACCGCGTCGACCTGGTGGTGCGCGGCCGCGGGACCGAGCGGCGGGTGGCCGTGACGGCGGTGGCGGACCCGTCGGTGGAGGTGGTGCGCGCCGAAAGCATCGGCCGCGCGCTCACCCCCGCGCAGCGTGCGTTCCGGGCCGCGTGGCTGGGCACGGACGCCGACGACGTCGCCCGACCCTAGAGCCGATCGACATTCGGGCTTTTCCACTTCCGTCATCCCCGCGGAGGCGGGGGTCCGGACCCGCTGCGATATCCCACTAGTCTCCGACGTTGGTGCTGCTGGGTTCCCACCTTCGCGGGAATGACGGCGCGTGGCGTCGGGGCGAATGTCGGTCGGCCCTAGGGGTTCGATCCACCGTCATGAGGGGACGTCACAGTCCCGCCGCCGCCAGCGCCGTCGCGAGTTCGGCGTCCGCGGTCGCGTCGTCGGGCGGGGTGAGCCTGTTCAGGACCGTGCGGACACGCGCCTGCGCCACCTGCAACGTCTTGTGCCGCACCTCGCGCGTGGCGTTGGTGCGCCATGAGGGGCTTTCGCCCAGCAGGGCCGCCCATTTGGCCTCCTCGGCGGCCAGCACGGCCAGCGCCAGGCGCAACCCCTCGCGGCGCCCGCGCGCGTGGTCGCTCGACGAACGGTCACGCGGCATCGTGACTCATTCCTCCGCCTCGATCTCTTGATCGATCGTGTCCATGAAGTCCCGCGCCGCTTCCCGGTCGGCCTCGTCCTCGAAGGCGACGTCCAGCTCGGGCGCGCCGCCCAGCATATAGGCCAGGCACCACAGCGCGAACCGGCGCCCGCCGTCGCGTTCCAAACCGAACTGGACCCGCAGCCGATCCATGCCGGCGGCGAGCCGATCGGGGGGCAGGTCGGCAATCTCGGCGGTGCCGAAGAAGCGGACGAGCAGCTGGTCGAAATCCATGGCCGTTCCTAGCGTCTGATCCACCGGCGTGGAAGCAGGCCGGTGCCGCGGGAGCGCGCCGTCGCGCTTTCCCGGACGGGCGCTCAATCGTCGCGCGTCACGCGCGCGTCGCCGTCCCCGTCGCGCATCGCCCAGGGCTTCAGCCGCCGCGACAGGGCCGGGCGGACCATCCAGGTCATCAATGCCACCAGGAAGCAGGATTGCAGCACCGCCCGCGCGTACCAGGGCGGCTGCGCGGGCAGCATCTGCACGGCGCCGTTGAACACCAGCACCAGCGGCAGCACGCCGATCCAGCTCATCAGGAACAGCTTCCACTTCGGCCCGTCGCCGTCGCTGGGCAGGCGTGCCACCGCGTGGGCACCCTCCACCTGCTGCGTGCGCGGCGTCGAGAAGCGATCGCCATCGCGCATCAGTCGCCCGTAAGCGTCCGACGCTTGCCAGGCGTCGAGCGCGTCGCGCGACGAGAAGCGTTGCAGCGTGTGGAACAGCCCGCCCGTCTGTTCCAGCCTGATCCCGCCGCAATGGCCGGTCGCGCGGGCGGCGTCCGCGTCGACCGCGTCGGACCAGGCGCGGAAGTCGTCCTCGCGCCCCTTCGCCAGCACGCGGGTGACGATCACGGCGACGTTGCCGTCCGATCGATCGGGGGTGTCCGGGATCATGTTCCGAAAAGGCGATGGGGGGCGTGCCGGTTCCATCGCCTCCGGCCGCCGCCGGCCCGATATTCAGCCCGTCAGGCCGACCCCGGCAGCGTCGGTCGCGCCGCGCCGCCGTCGGGCCGGCCAAGCATCGGCGCGCGGCGCCTCGCCCCTGGGTCGCGTAGCGCATGTCGCGCGGCGTGTAGGCGCCGTCCCGGCCGCCCGAAAAGGCGCCGCTGCCGCGTGCCCAGGCGTTCGCCTCCGCGACCGACCCGACGGCGTCTGGCATGGCGGGCCGGCCAGCCCGGTCCCGATCAGCGACCGCCGCGTCGGACCCGTCGCGCCGCCCCCCGCGCGTCGACCCGCGCGCCGGTCGTGGTCCGCCAACGTGTCGGGCATCCGTTCCGGCGGTGACGCGACCGGCCGCTTCTGGCAGGGCGGCCCATGCTCCTGACGATCGAGGCCCGCCTCCGCTACCGGCTGCACGCGCCGGCCGACCTGTTGCTGGCGGTGGAGGTGGCGCCCCTGCCCGACCAGCGGCTGCTGGAGGACCGGCTGACGCTGTGGGGAAGCGGGCCGCTCCGCCCGGTCGCAGGGGAGGAGGGGATCGGCCGGCGTACCTGGGCGCGGGGCGACGGCGTGGTCGAGGCGCTCTACACCGCCCTGGTCGAGGTGGGGCGCACGGAGCCGGATCTGGAGCGGCTGGCGGCCGACCCGCTCCACGCGCTGCCGCCGGCCGTGGTGCCGTATCTGTGGCCCAGCCGCTACTGCGACAGCGACCGGTTCGAGCCCTGGGTCCGCGAGCGCTTCGGCGATCTGGCGGGGGGCGCCAAGGTGGCGGCACTCGCCCGCTGGGTGCGGGCCCGCGTCGCCTATGTCCCGGGCAGCAGCACCGGCCGGACCGGGGCGAGCGACACGTTCGTGCAGCGCCAGGGCGTCTGCCGCGACTTCGCGCACCTGCTGATCGCGCTGGTGCGGGCGGCCGACATCCCCGCCCGAATGGTCGGCGCCTACGCCCACGGCGTCCGCCCGCCCGATTTCCACGCGGTGGTCGAGGTGTGGCTGGACGGCGGCTGGCGGCTGCTGGACCCGACGGGGATGGCGCGGGCGGGGGGGATCGCACGCATCTGCGTCGGGCGGGACGCGACCGATATCAGCTTCCTGACCGTCTTCGGGACCGCCGATCTGCTGGAGCAGCGCGTGTCGGTGGAGCGGGCGGACGGCCCGGATCAGGGCGTGGGCCCGGATCAAGACATGGGGGTGGTGTAGTAATCGTTGCCCTGCATCGTCCGGTAGAGCGTGAACTTAGCGCCGGGCGACGGCGTTCCGGCGCGTTTCCACGCGGCCGCGGTGGGCGCGCTGTATTGAATGGGGACCGCGGGGGCGGTAGCGACGGTGATCGCGTCCTGAACGTGCTGGCGATAGGCGGACTGGCGCCGATCGCCGGTCGCGTTGGCGAGCCGCACGCATTCGTTGACGTTGGTCATCTCAGCCGCGGACAGGCGGGGATAGGTTTCGAAACCCGGAAACTGGTTCGGGATCGCCATCAGATCCGCCTCTGAGCGCACGGTGCCGCGGATACCGAACACGCGCGGGTGCGCGACGCGGTTGGCCAGCACCTGGCGGATGAACCACATGACGTGGAACGCTTCCTCGCGATCGTAGCGGGCGAAGGCAGGCGTCAGCGTTTCGTGCAGGAACAGCCGTTCGCGCAAGCCCGCCGGCGTGCCGACCTCGTCCAGGCGGATGGGATCGGGCATCGCTCAGCCCTTCACGACGGTGAGGCGCGTGCCGACGCTTTTGCACCGCGACACGAGTTCCCGTACCCAACCGCGCGTGACGCCGCGCGGGTTGAGGTCGGGCTGGCGATCATCGGGGGAAACGTCGCGGTCGAGGCGGATCGGACCCTGCATCAGCATCATCGGCGACAACGCGGGCTCCGTCGTCTGGCCCAGTATCTCGATCCGCCGGCCTTCGGGCCAATAGACATAGGCGGTGGCCGCGTCCGGGTGGCGCTCGTCCCCATCCGCCCTGACCACCACGCACAGGTGGTTGACGCGCCGCGCGGCGTGCCGGCGCACGTGTTCGGTCAGGAAGCCGCGCCAGTTCGGAAAGCCGCCGACACCCGCGATGTTGCGCCATTGCGCGGTATCGCCGACGACGCCCAGCGTCAGGGCTAGGATCAGGCTCATGCGTCGCAAACGCTCCCGAACGAGCGTGGAACGAAGCACGGCGCCGTCCCGCGCGCAAGAGGCGGGGGTTCAAACGTGCCGACCTGCCCTCCGCGCGGGCGGAACTCTTTCTTAACATCGCCGCTAACATATCGGCCGCATGAAGTCGCCGACGCTCGCCGTGCTTCTGGCCATCGCCCCGATCACGGTCGCGCATGCCCAGGGCAAGTTGATCCACGTCGACGACGACGGGCAGGTCGCCGACCAGCTGCCGAGCTGCGAGTCGTTGCGAGACTTCTCGCACATGTCGCCCCGGTCGAGCGCGATCGTGCGGCGGTTCTGGAATGACGTGGCACTGCCCTATTTCGCCGAGGGTAGGCGCAGTCGGCGGGCTTTCGAAGAACAGGAAAAGGCGTTCCTGCCGGGCTTGGTCGTCGTTCGCGGTCCGGAAGAACATCGGGCTGCGTTGGCCAAGCGTCAGGAGCTGGAGCGGCTGCGAAACGAGCATCGTGCCAGAGCGGCAAATGCCGCGCGGGAAGCGAACAAGGTGTTCGAACGGCGCAGAACCGCGCTGCTGGCATCGCTTCCGGCAGCGGATCGCGATGGCGCGCAGATAGCGATGCTGGCGATCTGGCCACCCGCCGGTGCGTGTCGATGACGTGGCCCCGACCGCAGTAAGTTTTTGGCGGGTGGCCGACGTTCGGCCTCGCATCGGGACTCTCGGAATGGGTTCGAAGTGACGGTCGGCAGTAGGGGCGGGCACCCATTCGCCTGGGAACCGCGCCCCGACCGGCGCGGCGCCGCCCCGCGCGTCAGCCGGCCGCGGCGGCGGCCCTCGACTGGCTGGCGAAGGCGGCCATCTCGGCGCCCAGCTCGGTCCGGGCGCGGCGATACAGGCTCGGCTCGGCGATGTGCAGGCGGCGTCGCGCGGCGTCGAGGGGCTCGTTGAGCATCGCCTCGTAATCCTCGGCCAGCAGCCATTTGGCGCGGCGGCCGTGGCGCCATCCCTCCAGCACCGCGCGCGCGAACAGCGTGGAGCGGGTGACGGCGATGCTCTTCAGGGCGGCGGCGGTCGCGATTAGCCCCCAGCCGAGCCCGCTGGTCTGGGCGAAGGAAAAGGCGACCAGCGCCGCCTCGCCCAGCGTCTCGTCCGCCTGATAGCCCGTCAGCACGTGCCACAGGTCGTGCACGTCGCGCGTGCGGCGCCCGAACCAGGCATGGGGGTGGCGGACGATCGCCTCGTACCCCTCCAGGTTGGAGACGTCGGCCAGCCCGGCGGCGGTGTATCCCGTCGCCGCCAGCCAGTCGCGATAGGCGGCGCCCACCGTGCCGGGCGCGAAGCCGGCGACGAAGCCGGGGTCGGACAATCGCTCCGCCAGCTCCACCCGGTCGTACGCCAGGCGGGGCCCGTGTTCGGTGCGCAACAGGCGGTCGTAGCCGCGCGGCGTGTTGCCCCCGTTCAGCGCGCGCATGATGACGAACACCTGCCGCGTGTCGTCGCCGTCCGCCAGCAGCCGCCGCATGGCGCGGAACGCCGCGCGCCAGTCGCGCTTGCTCAGGTCCGGCATGAGAGGTGCGGGTGCGGTGGGGACGGCGGTCGGCGTCATCGACGGGCTCCTTACTTACAAGGCTGTAAGTGACGGCGGGGCGACGGATCGTCAAGGCGGAGCGTCGCCGCCGGTCAGCGTGCCGGTGAGCGCGCCAGCAGCCGGTCCAGCGTCACGGGCGCGAAGTCCCGCGCGTCGACGCCGACGTCGAACTGGCGGGGCACGGGCTTCAGCCGGCCGTGGCTGTGCCCGTGGAGGTTTATCGCGCCGTGGCCCTGGCCGTTCCAGCTGCGGAACGGGTAATGGCACAGCACCAGCCGGCGTCCGTCGATCTCCAGTTCGGCATAGTCGCCGACGCTGGCCCAGCCCTGCGCCGCGAGCGTCGCGTGCGGATCGTTG
>Ga0325401_1001730_pt1 | contig 18777 bp, 16 predicted proteins | sample PopdelMetagenome_FD_205666 | JGI IMG/M metagenome (GOLD analysis project Ga0325401, IMG submission 205666) | Populus deltoides microbial communities from Bellville, Georgia, United States - Xylem-PdKOR-R2 | ecosystem: Host-associated > Plants > Phyllosphere > Stem > Wood/Secondary xylem | place... | reverse complement strand
GGTCGGTTAATAGGATAAATGAAATTGATTTTATGTCATGATAATTAATGCAATCCGTTATTGTTATTTGATCTTGTGTTACAAGCAACGGCTAACTGGTAGGTAAATGGATTATTATTATTATTGCTTCTTCTTCTTCTTCTTCTTTGTTACAAGGGATTATTGAGTAAATATGTGAGTGATTCTACATGGTTTGTGAGAAGTGATCTTCAAGAAGGTGAGATTCCCAAGCAAGCCACGAATTTTCCACACTCCCTTAAAGTCGAATTGTTCACATCTAACACAATATTAATTACTTGATTCTTTTTCGTCAAAAAAAAAAAGATTCCAAAGTAAAGGAATTCGATAACCTTGTACGCAACGGGCTCCTCAATGATACCAACCTTTTCCATCCTGGCTGCACCTAACGAGTCCAGACTCGCCCAGGGAATAATAAAAGCTAACCCAAAAAAAAGAAAAAGTAAACTCTCACGCAATTGCATAATTTATTAACCACCGTTTAGATTATGCAAAGCTGAGTTTCTGCTTTGTATGGTTGTTTTTGTTAACAAATCAAAAAAACAAGTTATCGCGTCACTGCATGCACCGTAAAATGTATATCAGGTTTAAATTGCTTGAAATATCAGCAGAAATATATAAATGCCCTTTGAAATCAACTGATTTGCTATCGATTATATGTGGAATTCATTGACATTTACAGTAAATTAATCCTAATGTCACGGAATGTGGAAGGAAGCACGAGGAGGCTATAAAGGGCATTGTATATTCAATGCCTAGGAGCATTGCACAAGCCACTACAAACAATTTCCAGCTGCAGCACCGATGAACATGGAGAAGAGCTGGACAATTAATGGACGATTGATGCATAGCTCGATGATGGAAATCGTAATCTTATTGCATAAAGTGAGATGTATTTTCATTGCAAAGTGCATCGGATGACGGACAATGATATAAGTAGATTATCATACAAGCAATATGCACGTGTAGACGAATAATCAAGGATGTTTCATTCTCAGAACAAAATGGTGGGTGTTACGTCCTTTCTCTGGGCTCTCACATGTTGCTGCACTCATTGCAAATTGTCGGAAAAGAATCAAGACGGGGATTTTATTTATGCAATTAATATCAACTTGCAATTCTTATTTTTACCAATTAAATATATATGACCCGTGGCCATATATATATATATTGAAACTTGCAGAATCATCAGCTCCCTAGATAGAAGACACATTGCAGTCAACAAAACTGTACCCATCTCGCATATATAAACAATATAAGCAAGTGCAGATAGCTAGGTATGTTCTCATTTTTGAAATTAAAGTGCGTTGGACAGTGGGGTACTATAAGACATAGAAACAACTATAAAAACGATATTTACATGGTAGGGAACGATAGAGGATGTTTCCCTTGCTGCTTAAACATGTCTTCCTGCCAGTTAAATAAATAAATAAATAAGAACAGATCTTGCTTTTCCCAAGCATTGCACATGTTGGATGCTATCTTGATTGCAATCGAGAGTGATGATGATGCTTGAATGTCTCAAGCCGGTGATTAATTGATTCCACTTTGAATTTGTATTCATGTGGCTGAGAAAGTTAAGGGTGATATTGTTGGAAAGAAAAAAAAACGCAGATCGAGGTGTTAGAAAAATAGTTTTTGAAGACCTTCGGTATAGAAAAGCAGCGGGTAAGCGGGCGTCGGCATCTTGTATTTTTTGTTTTTTTGTTGTTACAGATTGATTTAAAAAACAAATTTAAAAAAAAACCTATAATATGCTGATTAATCAAGGTTATGAGAGTGAGTTTTAATTGAAAATCGTATAAAACTATGATTTGTATTGATTAGTTAAGATTACTTTAAGAAAGATTTTTTAATTAGTAAAATTCATTCAAAATTACTATATGTATTAATTAATTAGTCATTTTAAAATTATAATTGAAATAAAATACAGTTTTAATTACACCACATTACACTCTCAAACGACACCGATTGGACATGTATCTATCATACATAAATTTTGCCATAATACCAAATAGTTTTTTATAACTTTTATATATATATATATATATATATATATATATATATATATATCCTATTTGCAACGTGGCACGAGCATGTAAAATAGTGATAAACCAAGAAAATACAGTGGAGGAACGTAATAAATTAAAATACTAATAACGAGATGAATATGATACAATAACATGTTCATGCTTTATTGTTTTTTAACACCATAAATACATCACCATACTCCGGAGTATACATGCGTACCAGCACCTGAGTATATACAGAGATGACACTCGGCCCTTGAAATTGTGCAAATATCCATTCCAACCCAGCCTAGTTCAGAACATAAACTGTAGCTGGGGAGACAAGTTCGAACCCTGTCCGACCCATTGCCAACCATAATCACCATGGCATTTTAATGGTCTTCGGCTCTCTGCATTGTATCTATGGACCTCGTCTTATGGGCCTTTTAGTCTCACGTTATACAAAATTCCAGGTGGCCTGGAATCATCATCACTTATTTTAAGTATATTTAGCACATGCCTTGCATATGCATTGATAATTTCTTATAAAATGCTAAAATTAATTATAAGAAAATAAATAAAAATACTAGATAAGAATAGGTTTTGAACAAAACCATCTCTCTCTCTCTCTCTCTCTCTCTATATATATATATATATATATATATATAACAGTGAGCAAAAATTTTATTCGAGGCTCTACTGTATTTTAACATGGCTATAAGTACTATAATTTTTACAAATTAATTTATTTTAAAGACATCCTTTTTAATATATAAGACAAATATTATAGATATAGATATAAATAAAAAAATTTATCTGCTTTTTGACCTTATAGTTTTTTTGCCTCCAGAGAAGTAGAGATAACATAGGAAAACAATTAAGGATCTCTAATTAAAAAAACAAAAGCTCAATTTAATAGTTTACTGAATTGTAATAAAAAAATTTTTAATATTTAATTATATACGGTAATATAAAATTTAAAATACACGCAAGAGTAAAGATTTTATGATTTTTTTGTTTAGAGGAGTTTTTTAATTTTTTTATATTAATAGCAGTAGTAAAAAAAACAAAAAAATTGTGAATTTTTTCATCCAGAAAAAATACGGGAGTAAATGTTATCAAGATATATGGTCTGTTTGACATTGTGTTTGTAACTGCGTTTCGTTAATTTTTGAATTTTTTTTTTGCTAAAATTGAGTGCGGTTGGTACTTTTTGAATCGTTTTGATGTGCTGATGTCAAAAATAATTTTTAAAAAATAAAAAAAATTATTGGCATGTATTTCAGCACGAAAAGCTATTTGAAAAGCAACCGCAATTACACTGCCAAACACGCTCATAATTTGATAAAACTTGACTGTTTTTTATATTTTAATCATTTTTTGTTAAACTAGTTTTAAACATTTTTTAAGTTCTAGTATTCAAAATAAAATGTCAATAATTGTTTGATATTTTATACGATGAATAAGTAGGTATACAAGAGAAAAATAAAATTAACTCTCTTTTTTTAAACTATATTAATACTCGATTTTTTTTTCTTGCCCTATATTTTATATCGTGACTCGTTATATAAAAAAATAATAATAAAGTTTTTTTTTTTTAGCTTGGTGATTGAGCAGCATAAAATTACTCCATAACCAAACCGAATTCGGAACTGAGAATTCCGATGCAAGCGACTGCCACTAAATTAAATCCATCTATATTTTTTCAACAATAGTTATTTATTAATTAAAATTAAAATAACATCTAAACTGATATTCAAACAACAACAGAAATTCTGAACCAGGGAATTAGGGTTTTGGATCAGAATGTCGACGGGCAGGCCCGAGGACGGTGAATTACAGGTAGTAGCTGCGCCGGAGAAGAAAAACCGGCGCTTCCTCCACTTCCACTCGCGGCAAGAACGGGATCGACGGCGTTGGTGGAGTACACGGCGCCCGTGCTCAAGGAAGAGGAGGAAGACCTAGAGGTGAAGCTTCGAAGAATACTGGAGGACGTGCCAGTTCGAGTTAGCAATACCTCCGGTAGTTCTGCTGGTTCTGGTTCCGGTGATTTTCACCAGGTAATTTATCCTTTTTTTGATTTATAAAATTATTAACCGAAAAGTTTAGTGTTGATTTTTTCAATTTGCAGTTTTTTAAGTGTTTCTTGTTGGTGTTAAAATAGATAGAGTGAATAATAATTGCAATGCAGGATTAAAATTAGGGGATTAGGGGGTTTATTTGAGGGAAACTAGGAGAGATTGATGCTGAATTGATTTGCATTTTTCTAGATGAGTATGTTTTGTAGAAGCTGAATGTGATTTGGAACCTTGATATTAGCATTATCGAGTTAGCAGTTGGTGGCAGGGTTGGTACCGAATGCATCTAGCATGGATTCATGCTAACCTTTTCCACCATGACCATAGCACTGGTTACATCTTGTCACAAAATGGCAGTAGTGATCCGAGTCCAAAGCCTTTCTTCGAGTAATGTATTAAGTGCTTTTTTAAATCTCCTGTTTGAAATGGAGTCTTCTCCTGCCATTTATGGTTTGTTGGCACTTATATAAATTTAGGAAAGCAGAACTACAGAGGCTTAAACAAACAGGGCATCTCTCACAACAATTTATTTGTTGGTGATTTCATGATGTGTTAATGAAAGTGAAAGGGGGTATTAGTCAAGGCATATGATCTAGCATTCTTTAGGATTAAATTGATGAAAGATTAAAGTGAAGAGCCAGGTATTGAGCTGGTGGAAGAATTTCTGCTTCGGTGGTCTACTGTGGAAGTTTATAGAAGATACTATTCACCGTAGTCTTGTGGCCTAGTGCCTCACAGTAAGATGCAACCATCAAATGAAAGAGATTCCATATGCTGACTGTCTATACTTTTTGAGCAAATAGTTAGGCTACTTTTTTGTGTTATGGTATAAACTGACATCCTGAAGTGTGTGCTATGTGCGCACATGGGAAATGTCTAAGGTGTTGGTTCTAGTGAAGAGGGAGCTTGGGTTTCTTCAGAGGATCCACCGCCGCCACAGATCCACCGCCAACTGTGGCGCTTGCTGCTGCTGCTGCTGTTGTGGTGGTCTCATGTATCCGTGTTGCTGCTGCTGTTGGTAACTGTCCATGTTTGGGTCTTTACTTTGCTCTTTGTGGGGTTTTAATTATATCATTGCCTTCCAAGGGATGCAAACAAGGGTTTTGCATCCTGACTAGGTTTGATAGCGAAAAACCATAAAAAAGAAAAGTTTTTCTTCTTCTTTTTTCCCGTTCTTTTCTTTTAGTGAAGTGAAGACAAGGATAAACACAAAAGAACCCGGGGAATAATTACAAATATCAGGTTCTTTTTTTTCACAGAGGAGATTTCTGTGGTTCAGGGGCTTTTATTTGAAGTCATTGATATGAGAATTCAGTTGTTAAAAGTTACTGTTACTAGATGTGATTGTTTCTTCTCAGAAGGGTACTGAGTTTGATAGAGGATCAGTTGTTGCATGCATGGTATGGAAGTTGTATTTGGTATCATTGAAAGAAGAATCATGTTGGTTAAACTTATCAAATAATTCCATGTTGTTTTGTATCTTCCATGTGCTCTATGTTTAACATTTGAATATGTCATTTTGTGCATGTGTGTGTGTGTGGTATGTCTGTGTGAGGATATACATTTGCATATTTGCGACTCAATATTTTGTTCTTATGAATTTTTTTTGGGCTCAACAGTATCGGCAAATGAGATGGAAAGAGCAGGACAGGCTTGCAAGGATGGATGCAGACTACCAGAGAAGAAAGGAAATGGCTGAATTTACTATGAGAAGGGAGGAAAGAATGAAAGCTGCAGAGGAACGCACAGTGAAAAGCGTTTGAAAAGGCGAAGGAAAAAGGGGAAGAAGACGGAACCAAATGGTGGTGGAGAAGAGCACCGGAAAGAAGAATCTTCAGATGATGAAGCAAACTCTGATGATGGCAATTAAACAGAAAAATAACAAGCTTTTTACCCAATTTTTTTAATCCGAAGTTAGATTCAAGCTTGGTTCCTGCCAGAATCTTTAGAGAGCTAGGGAAATGACCTCAACTAGCTTTGAAGTTGTGCTCTGACTTCGTAATTTAATCGAGTCAGATTCCCTTGCATGTCACTCGTGAAGTGCCTCTCCAAAGAGAGATGCAATTAGATTAGGAAAGAGTTAATTTTGATTGAATTCATTTGCCATATTACTTGCTGAAGGACCACCCAAATGGCCTTGTCATGTGAATTGTGTTCTTCAATCAAAATGCCGTGTAAAACATACGAAACGAGTTTCTTCATTGCCAACCAGGTTTGTAAAGCACTGTGTGTTACAATGAGTAGCATGGTGCTGTATTACTTGTTTACGATAATTTTGAATCTGCTATGAAGCCTCTGCAACACAGTGTTGATGCCATAAATCAGCAAGCACCTTTGGGCACTGGCCCTAATGCGCCTGGCTAAAATCAGAGTGGAATTAATTTTTACTCCGTCGTCAGCCATGGAATCCGATACTCAAAACCGAAGTATTTAACTGCTACGGGTAGGTGCTCTTATTGTGGTGGTTGATCTGCACGTCCAAATTCAACCGACCTCTCACCTAATACCACCTCAGGGATAACATTAAACTTTCGTCAAGAGGCTCCCTTGACATAATTTTAAAATAATTAAATTACTTTATTGACTTAATTTTTAGTCATTGACATAATGATGTCTAACATCTTTTAAGTTAAAACTAAAAAAGAAAAGGAGGACCAGTCCATGGGCTGATTCCAAGTTGACCCAGGCCCATTCTACTTTCGTGCTCATTGGACGTTAGTTAAGAGGTAGGAGAATTTGTGCTGGCCACGTCAGTTATTTCTTTTGTATCCTCTCTCGCTCCACTCTCTTTAGTCATCTCATCAAATTAGCCACGTCGACTCCTAAACTTCAATCACAATGGGCGACTCCGTAACTGCTCTTCGCATCTCCGTCCATCAAGCTCTCGGTGGCGGCACAGGTATCCGTATATTTTATACATTATACATGCATTCAAACCATACCTTCGTCGATCATTTTGATTCCAAATAGATTTGCTATATGAACTCGTAATTTAATTTTTGGTGTAGTGGCTGATGTGTTGTTATGGAAGAGATGGTATGCAAGTATTGGTGTTCTAGTGTCAGCGACAACTCTGTGGATCTTATTTGAGAAATCTGGTTACAATTTGTTATCGTTTGTGGCTAACGTCTTGTTCCTTCTTGTTTGTATTCTCTTCTTTTGGGCTAAATCTGCTTCCCTTCTCAATCGGTAATTAATTTATGCCTTTTCTAACTTCTTTTTTTTACTTCTCTCAATTTTATCTGTCTAATTTGTTATTTGTTTTATTGTTATTTGATTTTTTATGTGAAATTGTAACGGATTTCGTAATTTTAGTTATGAATGTTGTTTTTGATCTGTCTTAAATTTTTCGATGGATCATATACATCAAAGATAGATATTTCATAGATATTTTTATTATTATTTTCATGGTATTTACCAGGATTTTCTGTTTTGGGTGAAAAAATCGAAAATGATGTGCATATGTGGTTTTGGATTTTATGAAAACCATGAGTATTAATTAGTAGTTGTGATTTAGGCCATTACCTCCACTTCCAAATTTCGAAATTCCTGAGGAGATTGTTGCCGAGGCAGCTGGTGTGATTCATGTGTACTCCAATTATGCATTGTCGATTGCGCGCCAAATCGTGATTGAGAAGAATTTGAAAGTTTTCCTACAGGTGAGGAGCTTTATGTATCTTTCCGTGCAAGATATAGCTATTTTGTTTTTAAAAAAATCTTTTTTTGCAAGAGGTTGGAATTTATGTGTGATGCACATGTGGTTCTGCAGCTTGTTTCTGGTTTGTGGGTAGCATCTTATATTGGTAGTCTCTGCAACTTCCTCACTCTTGTCTACCTTGGTGAGTTCTTTACTGCTCTCTCTTTTTTCTTAATTAATCCATAATATGAGGGCAATCATTAATTTATTATATTCGACTACATTTGCAGGGGTTCTTCTCATTCTCTCAGTTCCTTTGGTGTATGACAAGTATCAGCACCCCATTGATGAAAAACTATGTTTAGCCAATAAAATAATTCAAGCACAGTATATGAAAATTGATGATGCCATCTTGAAGAAGATTCCACTGCCTTCAAACAAAGAAAAGAAGACTCAGTAGGTAAGTGTCTACCTCTGTCTCTCTCGTTATATAAAGAAAGTTAATCAATTTTGAACTAAAGTTGGAGTTGTTTTATTGGCAAGCATTATGAATCTATATCTAAATAGTTTACATGTTACTGAAATTATGGGCGTGTTTTTTATATGGAGCTAAAGCATGCCGTGGCAGTTATTATGTTGTTTGACATTTTAATCATGTCATTGGTGCAATGTCAATGTCATTATTGTTGCGACCATAATGTTTTCGCTAATATTGTAGAAAGATAAATGACTGATTAGGCAACACGACGAAGGCTCGTGTAGAAAGATAAATGACCATAATGTTTTCGCTGATATTGTACACAAAGGCTCATGTAGAGTATTTGTTACAAAAACTTGATAATTTACCTCTAATAGGTTAGCAGTCTTCATCATAAATGAGCTGCAATTAGGTCCCTTCATGACAAGGGCCTTGGGAGTATGTGGTTTATACGATGAGGATCTATTAGCTTTCTTATAAAATTAACCTTACATTTTTGACACATTGGATACTCTCATTGGAGAGAAGCATACTCATTCTCCTGTCTGAGTTGCATTTCATTTTTGTGTGGATTTGAAATTATGTACTTGGCACTCTTGCTTGAAATTGTCACCATGCTGAAATTAGCCTGTAATTTAACATGTTAAGAAATTAATGGACTGCCTTGGTATTTCTTTCTTTTCTTTTTGTCGTGTTCTTTGGGACTTCCTTGGCATGTCATTTTTCATAAGAAATTGATTTTTCATGAATTGTGCAATGAAGAGGTATATTGGCATGACTGCGGTGAAATTTTCCAATACAGGGGTCTCTTAAGATTCTTGCATTCAGGTATATTATTTATGAGCCCGTTGAACATTTGTATGATTACAGATATTGTTCTCCAAACTTGCGCCCACTGTTGGAAGGTCCCTGGCTTGTATTTTCATCTTATGTTGATTCACAAGCTTTTAAGATTCTTGTAGTGCATATATTCCCTTTCCGATTTATTATTACTTCATTACTTATGTTTTCCAATTTTTCCATCATCCCATTTGGTCACTCATTCTAATTTTTGGCCAGCATCATCATCCATGATCTCCCTGTAAATATGTCTACAGGTACAGCCTCGATAGGCAGATGTCTTAAATTGTCATAGTATGATCAATGTCTTAAGTTACCCTTTCTTCAGCACATGCTAACCTTCATCTTGGTCATTCATTTGTAACTTTTATTTGATCAATGGATATCCGTATATTCCTTTCAATGTCAGAATTAAAACCATTTTGGCAACTCAATTCATACTGGATCCGGTCACTGATGTCTATTCTGTTCTCTATCTCTCTGGTTTTTGTTCTTTGAACAATTATGATAAAACTCTCTTTGGATACAGGATTTCAAGTTGCTCGACAGAAAGTGACTCGTGGCTTAGAGATGGATTTCAGCATATGAAGCTGTTGAGGGTTTTGTTTTTCCTTTTTGGTTGGGATGCTGTCAATATTAGCAAAAATTAGCTACTCATGGTAGCTCTTTAGGAGCAGAACTGACCTTAATACCTTCTATGAAGAACATTAGATTTTTCATTATTTTTTCTCTGCAAGGAGGTCATTGTATCCCTCTGGATCTGCAATTTTGTCAGTCCTTGCTGCTGTTTTTATTTTATACTATTTCATTCCCACTGGATGATGTTCACCGATGGCGGAGGAAACTAGCTTTGATTAATGAAAGTTTATCTTTTAACTTTTTTTTGAAGAGTTAAAAAGCTTCTTGGTATGTGTTATTGATTGCCACTGGATGTATTGCCGTGACATTGTATTTGTTTTTGTCGCATAAAAGAATTTTATGTTATTGCTGTGCAAATCGCTCTTTCTTTATCTTGAACTTTTTGCAACAAGTTGAAGAGCTGATTTCTTACCTGAGAGACTGTAATTAAAGATTTGGCTTGTCATTTTACTGCGTTGCTTTGTGTTTTGATCTTTCCGACTTCGAACACAACTTTCTTGTTGCTTGGACAACAGTTTTCGTTTCATTCAATCTGCATTTTGAAGTTTCAGCTTTGAAATACTTTACTATTGCAAGTATCGTCGTGCAGATCATCCAACGTTCATTCGTCTTCGTATTTCTATTGTGGTTAAACTGAAGTATGGCAGCCCAGGCAAGTCCAAATTTCAAGAAATAGCAGTGCCAAAACATTAGAGAGTAAAATTCTCACTGTTATTTAGCAACTGTACCGTATAAACAGGTGTTAGCCTCCTTTGTAACTCTGATTCTGGTGGATATTATTATACTCAAATCATAGAAAGCATTGATCCATACCCTGAGATCAAGTGCTCGAGGCTTTGGAATCAATTAAATTTCATTGACGGTAGGGTACAAAATATCACTTTTAGAAATGCACACATTTTGGAGTAAATATTATGCAGGAATTTTTAACATCACAATCTCCAACTGTGGCTACAAAAACACGCCCGTGACACTGGCTGGACAAGAAACGGTACAACTTATGCCACCTTAAAGACTGGAAGACTTTCTGACGGTGGTAGTGTTACTGAGCGCAAGAGTTCCAAGGAGAATACGAGCCCCAGGAAGTGAGAAAGGATGGTGTTTGCTGACGCCTGCATATGAGACAGAGAATGGTGAGCATAGACAAAACTCAAATAACTGGGACCAAACTGCTTGTTGCTTGTCCTTAATTTAGCTGAGAAATTAACAGGATGTTGGGTTAATAGAATATCGCAAATAGTTTGACAGGAAAAAAGAAATTTTTACTTGCTAGTGTGTACAGGCACATATTAGAACTATCATTTAAATTGTTACCAATTCATTTTTTTAATGACATGTGCATTAAAAACAGATAAAGCCATGGTGGCCTCTATAATAAGATAAACCGAGATTTCCATATGCAACTCCACTCATGAGCTTGTAGTTAGTAGAACTTTAATATCTGAAAGTAGGAATTGGATCTGAACAAGTACCTGCACCAAAAACACATCCAACGCAAGAACTGGACTGTAACCAGGAGTCATTTGCTGGTAATAAGGATTTGCAGAGGAAGTTAGAGCCTTTGCAACCAACAATCCCACTGTGGCTTGCATGCCAAGAATGGCTGCTCCCATTCCCAACAGGTTCAGTACTATACCATTTTTCAAGCTTTTCACAACATCAGCACGAGGAGGTGCCTAAAACCACAAACAATTAAGGAAAACTAAGCATAGAACAAATATTATAGAATAAGGCATACAAAATATATCTGATTGAGTAGCGGGTGAACATTGGCCTTCGAGAAACAGAATGTGTCGAATTCTGGCACCATATCCTGACCACATCATCCTTTTGAGGTTCTCCTAGCCAGGATCCACGTTTAGCATGGCTTCCCTACTCTTGTTTTTGTTTCTTTTAATGGGCATGAACAGTTGTGCGAATGAAGAAGTAAACAATACTAAACATTATCAATTTACTAGTGTCATGATCTTCCTGCATTCAAGAATCCCATCTCACGGTATGGAGAGTCCATCTTACTTATATTATCCAATGACTCACATCAATAAAGACAAAAATCACGTGGATAGATGGGAAGTACAGAAAAATGAAAATGCCAAGTCAGACTGCATCAAAATGCCACACAATATGCTCTCCTTATAAAATAAACCTCCCTGGTCATATGCATTCAAGAAGGAAACAGTATGCAGCATCAATTCAAGATGTAAAGCATGTAAAGGATCTGAATTCTCTAATTGCTCCGCTGCCATCCTTTCCCTTTTAGAGACAAGATATTGGGGAAAACATTTGTTGAATTTGAATGCCCATTTACACAAAATCCCATGCCTCGGCACTGTGAAACCATTTAAGTTCTCTTACTTCAAGAGCGGACTTCCCATTAGATTGCTGCAAATGAAATTAGAAGACAATCTCACCATTTCCCTAAAGCTCCTTTCCTTGAATAGGCCATATTACCAATTAAGACTTTGGCATGCATAAACAATAAGATCACTATGTAAACCATTCAATTCCATTGTGCATAAATTGTACTAACTGCAACTAGCATAAAACAAAGTAGTTTTGGCCAAGTTTAACGAGCATGATAAAATTCTTATATTGACCACAATTATCCATGTCAATCAATCAATTAACTGATCGGGCAATCCTAGGATAAATTTTAGCAAGAACTCTACATATCAAAACTTAGTGTCTCAAAGCTGGTTCCCTTTCTTTGCTCTAACATAGTGTGACAGGTAATTACCATTGTCGCTTATTTGAGAACTTTAATTTCCACTTCTCTTTCTTTAGTGGGATTAAAAATTTATAATCGCCTGCTCTTAACACCTAATTTTCCATAAAGTAAACAGCATCCAAGTTGCTCTCTAACTCAATCCATAAAAGACTTTGACATAAGACCTCATTCAGCATCCAAAAGACAAGGGCTGAATGAGTAACCTGTCCTTTCCAATGACTGAGCTCAATATCCTTGGAAACAACCATTATTTAAGGATGATCAGAATAACATTGTTTATGACTACAAATAACACAGTAAAAAACACTGTCCGCACCAGCTTATAAAAATTATAAAACATTATATACACCTACCTTGGAAGGATCATTAGCAGTTTTTCGCAGCTTCTCAGAAAGCCGAATGTACCCAAATGACCAGAACACAGAAATGAATGCAGCTGCAATCCCACCAAGAGTAGCATAAAAAGTAGGAGGCGATGGGATCTTCCCAGTGACAACAACAGAAAACGAAAGAATCACAGCTGCCACTGTAGCACATATCAGCTGCCCCCAGAATCCTAGATTACCCAGCCGCTTAAAATACCTTGATGTATTCTCTAATCTCTTTGCCACCTACACATGCACAATAATAACAATCTCACTCTGTTCTCACATTTCACAAAACAACAATTCCCAAATTTACTTAATAACCAAACATAAAAATTAGCAAACTAGAATGACATTTAGAAACCCATTTTAAAGCAGCCTCTCTTTTCTGAACTCGAGTCTCACGATCAGAAACTTGCGTTTTGCATCAATTTCTCTTCATTTCCCTTGTTTTCTTAGTAGCCAAACAGAAAAATTACCATACAAAGGTCAAGACAAAACCGACATTTAAAAATTAAAATCCCATATAAAAATCAGCTCTCTTTTCTTCTACACGCAGATGGGTTTCCAAAACAACCCATTTAAAGCTTCCCTAATTAAGCAAAGAGAAATCAGAGCTTAAAACAAAAATAACTTTTGAAAAAATACCCATGTAAAAGATAGCTCTTTTTTCTTTTACTACGCAAATGGGTTGCCAAATAATGCAGATGTAATCACATGACAAATCCAGATAGTAAATTAGAACTTCAAAGTCAAGAATAACTTCAATTAGAAAATTTCAAGCTAAGAATTTAGAGAGGGTTTTTACCTGAGCGAGTTTTGCCCTTTCTGCCTCGTCGTTTTGGGAATTGAAAGCAGGAGCAGTTGCATTGGAAGCGTTTGTTTGGGTAGATAAAAGTTTTGATGTTTTGTTCTTGAGAGGATCATAACTAGATGATGAGCTACTGTAAGAGAATAATGGTAGAGGTTGTGTGGATTTGTGAGAGGTTGAGAGAGTATTCGGAGGAGAGGGGAGTGCTCGGTGACTTAGGCGGTGTACTAGAGGAGGGGTTGGTCCCGCCGCCGCGGAATACGCCGTGCCAGAGCGAACTGCCGGCAGGAGTAGCGTTTGCATTTTATTGTTAATGTTTTTTTTTAAAGAAAGTGAGGGAGATAGACGAGTTCGAGAAAGTTCTACTTTGCTTGAGACTTGTATATAAAAATCTATTTTTTGGATATAAAGTATAAACAGCATGTCGTTTAATAAGCGTTGTGTTTAGAAGCTTGTCTTGTGAATGTGCCGTACATGATTGTAACAAACAGTGTGGGATTGCTGGCAAAAAAAAAAAAAAGATTTTCTTAAAAATAAATTATAAAAAAAATCAATGTAGATAAAAAAAAATAATAATAATTTATAGTAGTAGATAAATAAGAAGTTGGCGATTTTTAATATTTAATTTATTTTTTATTTTTTTTTTTCTAAAATGTTTTGAACACATCCTATGATTTTAATGTTATGCGTCATCAATTTAACCGGTATTGCATGTTAAGGGATTTAAATGTTAGTGTAATACATAGTGTATGATGCAGAAGGATTTTTAGGAAAAAAATGATACGTTTTCTTGTTTAGTTTAGGAAATGATTGATAATTTTATTTTTTTATTTTAATTTGAAATTATTCAACATATGAATTTATTTTTTTTAGTTTATATACAAGAATAACATGAATATGATTGTTTGTGTTTCAGCATTCTATTCTAAGAAAAAAAAAATACAATATTAAAATTTTAAATTAAATTTTTAATATAGTGATCCTATTCAACATAAGTTTGTGTTACTTGTGTTTGCTGTGCATTTTGTTTGTTTTTATTTGTATTAGTTAGTATTGAAATCCAATGATTTCGAGTGGTTAATTATTGAATAATTATGATTAGAAAAGGTTATGGAATAAAACGTGCTTGTGTAAAGAAAAGTTAATAGTTTTATCTCCTCGAAAAAATATTTAGAAAATAATAATAAAAAACATTCAGAGATAAATTATAGAATTAACATGTTAATTGACTACAACAAGGAGTTAAAAGAGACAAAAAAAATAATAATTAAAGAGGCTTGGATAGCTTTGAAAATTCATTTCAAATGCATAAACAGATGAAATAATCTATTAATTGAGATAAATATAATATTAAAATTGGATTTATTTTTATATAATTATAATTTTTTTATAGGATTAAATTAGTTTATAATATTTATTTTGATTTGATAATTATATTAATCACGATATAAACAATGACACAAGCAATGTGTTCTCGTTAACAAGTTAAATGTTTAATGTAAAGAGAATATAAAAAATACCTGATAAAATTTTTTTATTGATTTAAATTATGTAAATAGTTTTGATTATAAATTTACTATATCACAAATATATATTTGCTCAAGAGTTACATGTACAGAATCTCGCCATGGTCCTCCCGGGGATGGACAGTCTCGTAGTCAAGAGGGGTCAGTTGGGCTTAATAGTCAAACACAGAAACAAGCCCAAACTATTTTGACATAACTCGAGACTTGCAGCTGGACCCTAAGCAGTTTGTTTAGCCTAAGATCCACTCTTTTCCCCTGCGCGTCGCATTTATTTCCACCTGCAAGCATTCCCAGGCGTCAACAACATTTAACGACAACAGTAACTGCGGTATTACCGCACCCTTCCTTGTAATGATGTACTGCTCTATATCAGTATCGTTATCCTCCTTTCCCAGAAGATCCAACTCTGATTCTTGAAGCAGATAAAGAAAAACGAAGGCACTGGTCATCTGGAAATGGAAGAAGTGGCCCAATCGACCAAAACGATTTTCGTATTAGCTGGACAGAGCAATATGTCCGGTCGCGGCGGTGTCATCAAAGACTCCCACAACAACCAGAAGCTCTGGGACAGGGTGGTACCTCTAGAATGCCAACCTCACCCCAACATCCTCCGTTTATCAGCCAAACTCAAATGGGAACCGGCAAGTGAACAAATCCACGCTGATATTGATACAAAAAAAGCTTGTGGGGTGGGGCCAGGCATGTCGTTCGCCAACGCTGTGAGGGAGCGGATCACTGGGGTTGTGGGTTTGGTGCCGTGTGCGGTGGGTGGCACGGCGATTAAAGAGTGGGCACGAGGAGAGGAATTGTATGAGAACATGGTGAAGAGAGCGAAGGAGAGTGTGAAAGATGGTGGAGAGATTAAGGGTTTATTGTGGTTCCAAGGAGAGAGTGACACATCCACCCAGATTGAAGCTGATGCGTACCAGGGGAACATGGAGAAGCTGATTGAGAATGTTAGAGAGGATCTTGGCTTGCCTTCCCTTCCTATCATTCAGGTTCGGTTTACAGCACTTATGATTTTCTTAATTTCTGGCATCATTCTTTGAATAAGTGGTCATTTATTGTCTCGATTAAGTTGCAAAATACGTTTTGTAATGTAGGTAGCAATCGCATCAGGATTGGATGATAACTACATGGAAAAAGTAAGAGAAGCACAGCTAAACATCAATCTGCCAAATGTGGTATGTGTGGATGCCAAGGGGTTGGATCTCAAGGAGGATCGTCTTCACCTAACAACCGAATCTCAGGTCAAGTTGGGCAACATGTTGGCTGATGCCTACCTCAAACATTTTGCAGCATCTCAGTAACCTTGTTTGGATCTCAAGGAGGATCGTCTTCACCTAACAACCGAATCTCAGGTCAAGTTGGGCAACATGTTGGCTGATGCCTACCTCAAACATTTTGCAGCATCTCAGTAACCTTGTTTTCTTCACATGCTTGCTTTCCTTGCTTAAAGAAACAAGGCGAATCAATTCCCAGTGTGTTGTGTTGTGTTCATGTTGTCTGACTGAAGGCCCCGCCCCTAATGAAGTTATGCTTATGGGATCAGTGTGTTCCCTTTCACTTGTCTACGACTGATTTTACAGTCGAAATAAATAAATTATATTTCTTAGACTTATTTCGATTTTAAGTCCTGTTATGTTTGATTGGAATAATATAATGAATAATTTAAGTTAATTGTTATATCTTTGCAATTTCATTCTTCTACTTGGCAATTCCGAATCTCAATCGGAGTGGTGCAGGATAAGATATTGCTGGTTTTTATTTTTAAAAGTGTTTTTATTTTTAAGAAAATATTAAATTAGTATTTTTTTATGTATTTGTTAATAGTTTAATATTTTAATATTAAAATAATAATAATTTTTAATTAAAAAAATACGAAAAAATATATTCCATCACGAACACAAAAGTATGTCCAGTTGAAGATTGCAGTTGGTGTCGGTTGGCTTGGATGATTGGGATTTCATAACATTAAAGATTTTTAATGGACTCTCGAAAACGCTATGAAAGCAAAAGAAAGTCAAGAAAAGAAGAAGAAGAAGAAGATCAAAGGCTTTGTATAGATGATTTGATTGAAAATAAAATTCTTCAAACTTTCAGACGGAGTAGTAATTAAACCACTAAAAAGTGTCGATGCACGAATAATCTTAATCCACGAGCTTGGAGTTCAAGGCCTAATTACTATTTCTTCAACCTGTCCAATCCAAGAAGCCAGCGGCCCTGATCGAAATACATATCCCATAAAGGAGAGTTTCCAAAAATCATCCCTAGCAAATTGTCAATCACATGTTGCTATATATGTTGCTGCAGACAACACTATTTAGATATCGACTAATGAACTTCCTGATCAGCAACTGAAAAAATTGTTAAGCAACCATGCACGACTTCTATTAACAATGCTCGAGCAACTTCAATGTAAAAAATCCTCGGGCAAATCAAAACTATGCACAAAAGCAGTTGAACAAACAAACTCATATAATGCATGATCATCAAACACTAAAAATGGTACGTGCAGACTTTATGGTGTCAAGGAGAGCGTGGCACATCGCATATCCATGATGCTGAGGTTTACCAGAGGAACATGGAGAAGCTTATTGAGGATGTTAGAGAGGATCTTGGTCTACCTTCACTTCCAATTATTATGGTAAGTACTGCTTTATTACATTATTAACTTTACATCATGTCTTATTAGGAGGATTCATTGGAATTCTTGTGGCACCAACTCGTCCTTTCTGTCTGAGAAGTTGGGGCAATGAAGTTATCGACTTGGTTTGTATAGATTGCGAGAATTTCTTTCGTCCAAAGGGTTTTCGGTGATTATAAATTTTGATGATCTGTGTATTCTGATTAAATTGTAGGTAGCAATTATATCAGGAGATGGTAAGTACGTGGAAAAGATGAGAGAAGCACGACCAGGGATTAATTTACCAAATGTGGCAAGCGTTGATGCCAAGGGATTGCATCTTAAAGAGGATCATCTTCAATTAACAGTTGAAAGTCAGGTTAAGCTGGGCCCCATATTGGCAGATGCTTACCTCAAGGATTCTGCATCTTCTTTGCTTGCTTTGCTTAAAATAAAGGGAATTGATTGCCCAGTGTTTGACTTGAGTGGATTCTGTACTGTACTGTTGATTTCTTTGTTGTTTTTACCCTTTTTGTTTTTGCTGATTGCCGGATTCTGATGGAGCAATTTTTATTGGAACCAAATGAAAATTGATTGCTTAATCCTGTTGTGTTCAGTAGATATTTTAATTTCGACGTACTTGAGTGTCTAATTCCATTAGTTATAAATCTATTTTCTTGTGATGATCAGGGCTGGTGCGGGCTGCTTTGAGTAGGCTCTTCCCCGGTTTGGTTAACGTCCAGCGACTCTGGGTTTATATCTGGTTTTAAAATGTGTGATTCAGGGGCATACCTGCGTTACCACCTTCGTTGCGAACCTGCGTGCCATGATTACGCTGCGCAACCACTATCCAGGGTTTTTACGAGGGATCATCATAAAGAATCAAATTCAAGGTACTAGCCTAGTATACGTGAATGTCAATCTCAAATGATTTCAGATTCGATTCAGACGCGCCGAGTCTAAAAACATATAAATCAGATGAAATGTCAAACTTAATATTTTTGAATTCAATTATACACTAA
>Ga0325401_1001729_pt1 | contig 18786 bp, 9 predicted proteins | sample PopdelMetagenome_FD_205666 | JGI IMG/M metagenome (GOLD analysis project Ga0325401, IMG submission 205666) | Populus deltoides microbial communities from Bellville, Georgia, United States - Xylem-PdKOR-R2 | ecosystem: Host-associated > Plants > Phyllosphere > Stem > Wood/Secondary xylem | place... | reverse complement strand
TTGGAGGCCATTCAACATCCCTATCTGGCAAAGCATGCTCTTGGTATCAATCACCGTCAGATTCCACGCTAACTTGATCATCAACAACAGGTTTGAGTTCGCTAAAAAGAAGTCAAGAACAATTTAATTTTTGTTTTGACAAACAGATGAAAAAAAAAATAAGAGAAATAAAACGCGCAGTTTGTTTGATGTGCGCAATGCGTAGAGCTGCAAAGCATGCATGAATACCATATCTCTATTTATTCTAGCAAGGATTAAGGGTCTTCTTTGGTTTGGTCAAGAAAGCATGATAGGCCCTCATAAATGCACCTGCAAAATCTCAGCACAACAACACGCAGGCAGCAACTAACACTGAAACAATGCAATTCAGAATCCCAACCAAGTTGCAGGAGAATGAAAGCAGTGTTAAATGCAGACCAATTGCACAAAGGAAATGAAAAAACGATACATCTATAACTTCTAAGGGAATAAAAACTCGTGTGATGTAGTTACAAAACTGTATGCAAAGAAAACGTAGTAGCAACGCAGGGTCTAACACCTCCAAACAACAGACATTGATGAAAAAAATAAAAGCAAACTACGCACATGAAAAGGGGATTGCCTAACTGTGGCCCAGGCAAAAATCAACACTGAATAGCGAGCAAATTCAGAGTGAATGTCTGTAATTTTCAATTGCCTTCTGCTCACTGCCTAAATGACACTTGTAATTCCACCCACATCATGACTTCACTTGTGTTTGCACATAACGCAAAAGATTTCCATCAAGGATCTAACATCACATCTATAAAGAAAACAAATCAACTAATGATACCAATCTCATATGAAAATCAGGGGAAAGAATTAGATGATTGTGCAATTTCATCCTTTTTTGAATCATCAAAGCAGACAAAAAAAAGCATTAAATTTCAATAAAAGAATTCAAGGCGACAAACTTAAATGTTGAATGAAACCCCAACTAGAAGTAAATGAATAAGTTGGGACCGAAAGAGATGGAAGCATAATAAATAAATAAAAGATGATACAAAATTATCCATAGCATCGTTATTATGCTCTCTTGAATTTGAAAAAACCCATAAAATTGCCAAGTTAGCATTAGATAACTTAATTGAAAAACATACAAATACTCGAAGTTCGGGGAAGAAAAAAGCAAAGACATGACATGTAGAGCATCGCATCCCCATCTCAGGAGTGAGTGGGCAAAGAACTAGCCTTTGATGACCAAAAGAGAAAAAATCAGAAACAAAACTAGAGCATGTAAAAACTCTGGAAACCATTCACAACATCTCTTGATTCCATTCTAGCCTGGTCATGTCAAGGCACCAGTTGACAAATTAAACAAACATGAGAGGAACCCTAAAGGAAAAAACTCATCAACAAAGTAGATGACCCTCAAACACTCAAAACAACCTTTAATGATGAATTTAACACTAAATACTAAAATCACAGAGGAAAAAAAAACCCCAATGGAGTTGTCCACAAACCAAAGCAACAACACTAATATATGTAGAAATTGAAATATTCAGACAAGGAAAACAAAAGCAAGTATAAACAGTCCCAAACAAAACTTACATCATAAGAAGGCAAAAAAGGCACCTGGATGGGTGTGAAACCGAGAACAGGCAGGGATCCATAGCCTACACCAACTGCTCGATGCAAAAGCACAGCGAAAGGCATGCAAACCTAGCCTACAAAAATACACAAATAAGAGAAAGCAGAGGCTTAGTAGGAAACTGGAAGACGCAGAACATAATGCAAATAAAAAAAATCCTTCTCGAGATAGCTATATCATGATAGGGCAAGTGGAAAACAGAAGGAAAGAAGTGCGCTGCAAGTATCGAGAGCTTTCTTTTGCAACGACTCAATTCTCACTCTCCTCTCATCCTCAAGTTTCTCAAAACCAGATCCCCGCTCCATCCGATCGTCACCGCCTGAAAACCCATCGAAACCTGTCACTGAAATAACACCCAAACATTAACAGAAAAAGAGAAAAGACTTTCCATGTCAAAATCCACAGCATCAGTTTTGCATCCTGTATGGCAATGCAAAACAATAAACTGTAACTCAAAAAAAAAAATTCTTTGTTTAGAAAATTAGACAATTTATAATTGTCACATGTTTTTTACCTATAAAACACGAAGATACATAAAAAAAAAATTAAAACAACCATAATTTCTCATACAAAACTTTAATCATGCATGGTTGAATTTGAAAACCATGAAGAATAAAGTGAAAATTTTAGACTCAAATTAATTCACAGACTAACTAACAGTAAGCTTAAACTATACAAAACTTTAAAAATATGATTTAAGCTTTATTTAAAATAAACAAATATATTTAAACTATTTTCATCTAATTTACAAGCCTCCAAAACCATCAAAGCTTCAATGACACTTATATAATTTATTAAGATATTTTGTAATTATTTTATGGAAACTTTTATTATTAAACCATTTGAATATGTATACATATTAAAATCAGCCGCTTTCATGTTATAATCATGACACATATCAGTTATCATATTTATTTAGAGACTAATTTGAAAAATACCCTAATTTATTGAGTTACGTGTTAATTTGTAGGTACTCGATGAATCATTTTAGCCAATCAATATTGTTTTTTTGTTTTATTAAAAAAACCATTTGAGTTAGTAGGATCGAGTTCGTCGAGTCACTAAGATTATTAAAAACTACCTGAATCAATTAGATTTTACCAACAATAATTTTTCAGTTCAATCTTGAAACTTGATCCAAATTAAATTCAAGTTTTCTAGTTCAATTCTTCAAATTAAATTGGATTTAATAACTATAGTATAGATACAAGCAATTCAAACATTAAAAATACCTTTTTATTATGGAATTAAAAAATAAAAATCAAATCTTTATACATTCACATATCCAATCTCAATCAATTCTCCAAACCATAACCAGATAATACTTTGTTTAGAAAAAGAAAAAACTGTAACCCAATCATTAACAGAAAAAGAAAAAAGACTTTCCATGTCAAAATCCAGTTTTGAGTATCTATTATTCTATTATTATTTAATATTCAATAAAAATAAAATAATAGTATATATTTTTGTGTGTGTTTACATACCTATCCTGGGTTAGTTTTGGATGGAGTTTAATAATATATATATATATATCCAATCCATTAGCTTTCAAGTAAAATAACTATAAAAATAACTTATATATTCATGTGTCAAGTTGGTATCTATTATGATTGAATTACATTAGAGTGTGAACCCACATTATATCGCAGGACAATTTTGTTTTGAAAGAAGTAAGAAAAACCCGATACTCAGGTCATTAACTTTCCAATAAAATCAGTTAATTTAATAATCTAATTTAAATTGAAAGCAACAATAGAAAACAAACCGTAAAAAACACTTGTCAGTAATAAATAAAATAAATTAGTCATCACTATCATACCTCTAAGGATAAGAAAAAAAAAATATTATTGGAGACTCACCACCACTCAACTGTGGATATCACCCACAACCAAAAGAGCTTGCTGAATTAGTATAAACTCAGTAGCAAAAGGATGTAAAATGACATCAAAAGAAGTTGCATGGTTTGCTAGAGCAATGCCCAGTAAAAGTAAAATGAACAAAACTCAATTAAGTGAGTATCTATCTATATTCAATCAATTAATTTTATTTTATTAAAAAAATTATTTTGAGAAAATATATCTAAAAATGAATAAAATATAAAAAAATCCTAGATAACCCAACCAAATTAAAAAAATAAAACAAACAAAGGATTTAAAAAGCATATAACAAAAAAAAATTAATGAGCTTAATTTCTAATAAAATAAAAATCAAAGGATAAAATCTAAAATAAAATTAGCTTAAAAGAACAATAAAAAAAAAGTAAAGCCTGTCAAATATCCTTAAACTGAGTTAATTTTTCAAATTTGAATATGTGAAATTCTAAAATTGGGTTAACCAAGAATCTCAAATCCAAATCAAATCAATGTTGAAAGATAAAATTGAGTGTAAAAAAAATCAAACTAAAAAATTTAGCAAAGTAAAAAAAAAAAACAATCAAAAGAATAAGGAGAAAAATTTAATAGGAAAAAAAATGATCAGCGGTGAAATCGCCAAAACAAATAACACTATAAAAATTATCTCAGATGATATAAATATCAATTAAAAAAAATGAAGAATAAATAAGACAAAATTTAAAAATCAAATGAGGAAGAAATTGAAACAAATTTCAATTTCTTAAGTTATTTCAAATAAAAAAAATATTAATAAAAAAAATCAAGGACTAAATAAAAAAATAAGTAAAAAAAATAAATCAAATGAGGATGAAATTGAAGTAAATCTCGATTTTCATAAGTTATTTGAAGTAAAAAAAACATCAACCAAAAGATCAAGGATAAAATCAAAAATAAAGAAAAGCTAATGGGCTAATTTGAAAAATTACAAGGTAAGGCGCAAAAATCGAGGGAGAGAGAGCACAAAATATGTTCACTAAAGCTAAAATGGAGCTCCGTTTTCTACACACGACACCTCAATATAAAAAAAATATTGAGATGAATCTAACGATGTCATGTAATAATATTTTTAATTATTAAAATTAACTGCACACACCGTTTAAAAATGACTGAGCAATTAACGCGTGCCAACATACACTATCATTTTTGTAATCTCTTTAATTTATTAAAAGACAAAACTAGATGTCATTTTATCAAATAACAACAAAAAAATCAATAGTATAATAATAAACATACCCCTAAATTTAAAGCATTAAAAACTAAAAGTCAAGAACAATGAAGTATTTTTACCGTGTAAATATAAATAATAAGACAAACACCTCTTCCAGTCAGCCAAAGTATTTTGGTTTCCGAGGCTAGATTAATAACTTTATTATGCATTTTATAAGTAAAAATATAAATTTACTTTTAAATAACATCAAACAATACATTAATTTTAAGGATATTTATAATAATTTACAGTATAATTTTAAATGAAAATATTCATCTACCCCAAGTCAATTTAAAATATTAAAATGCTCAAAGACAACGACGCCACAATTTTGTTTTTATGTAAAAAAATAGAAAATTAATTGATTCCACCCACCGTGCATTGTGCCTCAGGAACAGTGAATTCCTCAAGTCTTTTAAATTTATTTATAATTTATAATTTATAATTACGATGACTCCAGTCCAGTGAGGTCAATCTCTCCACTAGACAGAGCTCACATCAATCACTACATTTACATCATCCACTGCCCTCAATCATTTCTCACCCTTGTTTTTTTGTACCCTCCATCACTGTAGTCCTGGTTTCCTTTTCTTGTCTCATCTTTCGCTCTCTACTTTCTTTTTCTCTAGCAACCAAACACAACTTAACTTGTTCTGTTGTGTCTTGACAGGTTAGTTTCTAACTACTAGAAAGTCTTTTTGTTTCTTTCTTCTGTTCTTTAGTGGATTCTACTTCCACAACTTATCTTGGCTACTATGTATGTGTTTTTGCCTTTTGTCGCTGTTTGAGGTTATTTCGGGGTTCATTGATGCTAATTTAGCTGCATTCTTGATTCTTTGAATCTTTTTTTTCCCTTTTATTCTTTAGGGCCTTTTAAGCTGTTGAAGTAGGCTACTGAAAGGTCTAGTTTTTTAGCAAAAATGTTTGGTTTCTCTAAAAGACGCACAAAACTTGGCAGGTGGGTTCTTTTTATTTTAGCTCTTTTATTATTTCCCTTTTTTTTTTGTCCTTTTAATTTGAAATTTGTAGGAAACAATGGATCTCAATTGGGATTTTAAGTTTCGCTATTTTTTTTTTCTAAATTTAGATGCCATTGATTTGTTGTTACTTTCAGGGTCAAGAAGGTGCAACTCTCTGATTCTACACCAGGGATTAGAAGTCCTATTAGACCCCCAAAGCGAATTATTAGTAGTAATAATGCCAATGTAAGCTGCTTAACTTGTGTTTTTGTGGATTGGGATTAATGGGATTTTGTGCATTGTGGTCAGAAGTTCAAAATTCTTTGTGTAGAGTGAAGGTGTTGCACTTACAACTAATAATTCTGACGAGCTTGATTACAATTGCTCCTCTTCTGCTCCGCTGGATATCAGTGCCTCTACATCAGGGAATGCTGAGAACTGGATGGTGTTGTCGATTTCTGGGGACGAACCTACTCCTCGTTTCAACGTAATGTTGTTTAATGATTTTTTCCCCTTATATTTGAAATGTTTCATAGAGTGCATTGATAATTTTCTTCATTGTGTGTGTTCTGTTGTAAGTTGGAACTCTTTTTTTTCTTCTTCTTGTATAGCATGCAGCAACCGTCATTGGGAACAAGATGATAGTGGTTGGTGGAGACTCTGGAAGTGGATTGTTAGATGATGTACAGGTAGAGAGAATGTTTTCTAGCAACGAGAATGCCATTGGTTTTTATTTGTTTTAAATGAGTCTGAGTTTCTTGAATAAATGGGACACATGTTTACATTCCAACAAAATGGTGTCAGCAGGCAATATAGACCATGATCATTCAAATATTTCTTTTGTGATTTTATTTTTTTTATTTTAAGGAAGTTGCAACCTTTAGTGTGGAAGCTGATATGAATCTTTGGTTTCTCTCTTCAGGTGCTGAAATTTGACCAATTCACCTGGACTACAATTTCATCAAAGCTTTACTTGTCACCCAGCAGTTTGCCATTGAAGATCCCTGCATGCAGAGGCCACTGTCTGGTATTGTCATCTAGCACTCTTCAACCGTGTTTGTTGTGCTTTGCATCCTTTGATGTTGAACCAGACTGTTTCTTTATATTACTTGGCATAGGATGATTTTTCCAGTTTAAGATGTTTGATGCCTCAATCGGGATGCAAATTATTTTTGTAAGCAATGGAAATAATTTTTACACAGAATGAATGTGTGTGTTCACTACAGTTAGGTGTAAACTCATTGGTGTCCAGCAAAGAAAGTTCAAGTGATGGTATGTTCTCCGAGTCTAGAAGATTGATCCATAAGACAATAACTCAAGTCCTACTGAGTGGATGAAACAAACAAACCTATTTCTCCAAGCTTTCCATTATGATATATTTATTTAAAGTTTTAATATAGAGAATGACAGTTTCATTGAGAGACATTGAAACCAAAAGTTATTATCTCCTCTTCCTTGTGCCTATATTACTTGAGCTTCATGTATCATGTGTTGGCTTTTCTCCATAATAAAGAACTGCCAGTAGCTGCTTATGCCTTTCTGTAGCGTTATGCACAAGTTTTCCATCTTGTGGAGCTTTAAAAGCTACTAGTGTCTGAAGTTTCTTTCTGCTCTTGGTCTGCCATAGGTTTCTTGGGGGAAGAAGGCACTTCTTATTGGAGGAAAAACTGATCCTGCTAGTGACCGAATTTCTGGTTGGATCTCTATGTTCACCACACCCATGTTGTCATTACTTGGATTTCTTGCATAGTCTGGAATTACTCTAATGTCTTTCTTGCTTTTTCAGTGTGGGCATTTCACACAGAAACAGAGTGTTGGTCAATCATTGAAGCAAAGGGAGACATTCCGGTACCCTAACACATTTTATATTCATACCCCCCCTCCCCCTCCCTTCTTTTTTTTGTTAAATTCATTACAAGTCCTAATATCCCCTCATTTATTTATTCAATCTATCTATCTGACGTTGCAGTTTGTTGAAATATCTGAACCTAAATGAGAAGCAAGTGGAACTCTACACAAGCTGGCATATGCTTCCTAACAAAAAATTATGTTTTCATTTTGCAGATTGCCCGCTATGGTCATACAGTGGTCCGAGCAAGCTCTGTTTTGATTTTATTTGGGGGTGAAGATGCTAAAAGGAAGAAATTAAATGATCTGCACATGTTTGATCTCAAGTCTTTCACTTGGCTTCCTCTGCATTGCACGTGAGTTGGTTTTGGTGCTCTCTACACCAATCTATACACAATAATGGTATACATTAAGGTTTCAATAGGCATTGTTTTGTCTGTACAGAGGAACCGGACCGTCTCCAAGAACCAACCATGTAGCAGCTCTTTATGATGATAAAATTCTACTTATATTTGGAGGAACATCCAAGTCCCGGACTCTGAATGACTTGTATTCACTTGATTTTGAAACGGTTTGTAAATTCATTCTTTGTTCCATCATGTTGATTATTGCAAACTAATAATATAGATTTCATATTACATTTTGATATGTAAAATCTTTTTTCTCAGATGGTATGGTCGAGAACAAAGATACGAGGCTTCCATCCATCACCTAGGGCTGGGTGCTGTGGAGTTTTATGTGGAACTAAATGGTACATAGCGGGGGGAGGAACTAGGAAAAAACGTATGCCTCATAGCTAAAAAGCAAACGCTCCTGTCATCTGACTTGTTTCTGATAATTTGCAACGTTATATGCTTCTGTCATGTATGTTAGAGTTGCAGGCATAATATCTAATGTTCTCGTGATTGTGAAACTTCAAAGGGAGAAACATGTTTTATTCATCCATACTGGAGTTCTTGGTTGGGTTAATAGTGATTGGGGTCTGTTATAGGATAAAATAGCCTTTATGCCATGTGTTCTGTAACTCTTGCTCACGGTATTAGAATTTGATGTATCTTACTGCATTGGATTTTGGCGTTTCTTCTGTAAGTTGAATTGGAGTTTAACTCATTAGCATGTTTGCATTGTTAAATGCTTTCTCAGTGTATCGCTTAACAAAAACGTTGAAGTAGTTTTCATTGGTATTCTGTACATGCTGCTGAATCCTGTTTCTTTATTATATCTACAGGGCACTCAGAAACTTTGATTTTTGATATCTTGAAAGTGGAGTGGTCAGTGGCATTTCCATCACCCTCATCTTCTATTACTACCAACAAGGTGAGCCATGTAGATTGTACTTTTGTATAAATGGTATATGTCTGGTTAACAGAGTGGATTCTTAATAAATAAGACCAACCCTTGAACTTCTATTTGTTGGTGAAGAACCCACATGGACGTGGATTCGATGCTCCTCTGCCAATTGAGGGGGTGAACTACAGAATCTAACTATAAGAATAACAATTGCTAACCATGCAGAACAATATGTCAAATTTTGTTTTGAACAATCTGTGCTAAATGTGCTAAATATGCATCTACAATTGCCTTGTCTTGTTTGAAAATGTTCCAAGCATGTATTCAGCAGCATCAACCAAATGGATGCTATGTATGCTGCATACATCTCCCATTATTTTTTTGTGAATAAATTCATATCATTTATTCCCTTGAAGCTAGAAAAAGAAAAAGGTAAACATGAGCAACAAATGATGCACGCAAGGAATAATGATGCAGACTCAAAACTCAAGGTTAACTTGTGCATGTGAAACAATTCCAAACAAGCTTAGGTGGGATCTCTGAGTTTATCATCACATTAATATTAGGTGTATTTTCTGAATTTTATTATCATTCATGGATGTGTTTTAAAAATTTATTTTCACTATTAATTCTTTAATGTTGGCAAAAAAAAAAAATATCTTCATCCTGAGTCATTACAGAGAATGCTGTAACCCAAGATTCAGAACCTCATGTTCATATTGCTTCAAAATATAGGGGATTAAAGACACTCTTTTGGCATGGCTTCAAGTGTTTTAAATATCACATGCTTTGTTGTTTTCAATATCCTTTCAAGATTGTAGCGTGAGGCTGTACTTTCTTTGCATTTTTTTTTCATCATAGGTTCTTTCTAAGTTGTTATTTCTCTCTCAGGGATTTAGCCTGGTACTTGTGCAGCACAAGGAAAAGGATTTCCTTGTTGCTTTTGGTGGAAGCAAAAAGGAGCCATCAAATCAGGTTCGAGACTGGAATGTCATATTTTCTATGGCATCATTTCTGCTTTTGATGTTGGCTGGAGATTGTAGTCAATTCTGCAAAACTAGTAACTTTGCCTTGTGTTTTATTACAGGTTGAAGTGATGGGCATCGAGAAGAATGAATCATCAATGGGTCGTCATTCTGCTCCTAGTGAAGGCCCTAGACATTTGCTGTTTGAAAAGTGCTCATCATCTACAGTGTTGGCTGATCAACTTGGTACCGGCTCTTCTCAGCATTCAGTTGGTTCAATTACAAGACAAAATTTGGTATCTGCAATTGAACAGCATGGTTCTGGTAGGAAATCTTTGTCAGAGTCCTTGCTTGTTGATCCAAATTCTGCTTCCGGAAATGTCTCTCGTCACAAGGACTTTCACCACAAGGAAGAAAACACCACGGCTGCTAAGACAGCAAAGAACCTAGATGGAAATTTTGCATCACTTGTAAGCTGATATTTCTCACCAATTAGCTGGTCTTTGCTATATTTTTTAACCTTAACTATTTATGAATTCAAACAGCTGTGCTAAGGTCAGTTTTGGATGTTCTTTGTTCTTGACGACAATTAAATTGTCTTGGTTGTTTTCAAATTGAAAAATCAAGAGATTGCTGTTAGACAGTGGAAGGGTATAAATATCTTGGTCAAATCACAAGCATTGTCCTTATTGTCTGAGAGAATAAAAATACTGTAAAACTGTTTTCATTCCTTTTTTATGTGATATTGTCCTAGAGTAAGATTGCAAGAGATGCTTATATTTTCCATTATCACAAGCATTGTGCTTATTTCAGGCTACTGAACTCCAAAGAAATCATTCTGATGTATCAGTCCAGCCTAACAATCCATTTGGTAAAATTAATGCTGAGGAGATGTCTTGCGTATTTCAAATGGAAACTTCTAACTCTCACAACCAAGGAACTGGAAACCTTTCAATTGATAATGAGGATTTACTATTACCAGAGAGTGATTGTACAACAGGAGGGGCTCGTGCAAGTATATATCGATTGTATGAAACAAAAATAGCTGCTCTAACAAGAAAGAACGGAGTACTTGAAGGACAACTGGCAGCTGCATTTATAGGTCAAGAAGCAGCAGAGAAAAATGCATCCTCTGCCCTGAAGAGCAGACGGGAAATGGAGAAAAAGTTGGTAGACACAGTGAGGGAGATGGAGTTGATGAAAGAAAAGCTGGCTTGTGTAGAGCTAGCTCAAGAAGAGGCCAACAGCTTATCAAATATTGTCCATTCGGACAATCTAAGGCTTGAGCATGATGTGGCTTTCCTGAAGGCTGTTTTGGATGATACTCAGAAGGTACTTGTGATAGTCTTGTCGGAGGCCATGTCATGATGATTGGTTTTTTTCAGTCATTTTTACTGATTGGCTATTTGTTGCAGGAGTTGCATTCGACTAGGGGAGTCCTTTCTGGGGAAAGAGCAAGAGCATTCCAACTACAGGTACCAATTCTAAACTAAATTCTAGGTTTTTTGTGGGAGAGGTGAATGGAACGATGAAAGATTCTTCCTGATAGATGCTTCCCACTTGTGTGATTCACTATCTCGCTATTTTGAACAGCTCTTCTTTGTCTTTATTGGTTAATAAGTGCATCAACCACCCAACAAATATAGCAAAACTTTTTAAGGTATTCTCTTAGTTGAGTTGTCCAGTCTAGCACTGATGCCCATGTCTGAGCACTCTAGAGAGAATACACGAGGTCTCCTTTCCGCTTTCCCCTGGGGATAAATTGCCACAGCTGCATAAAAAAATTCCAGGTTACCAGCTTCTTTTTTGAGTGAATGATAGAGGTCCAGCTATATACCTGGTAATACATGTGATTCTTCATATTTCAGATCAAATCTTTGATGTTTAGCCTTTGAAACATCACTAAATTCCTGGATGACACACCATTCATTCCTGGTGTTGATGGTGTTGTGTAATTTGAATCTACCACCACCTGCGACAGGCCTTTTTAAATGAAACTATTTCTGCTTTAAGATCTTCCGCTTTTAATTTATCTCTCTATACTGGGTGTATCATGCTGCCATGCAGATTGAAGTTTTTCATCTCAAACAAAGATTGCAATCTATGGAAAACCGAACGCCTACACCAAGAAAGCCATTCCATGTGCACTGAGGAGAAAGATTGTGTGCAAGGCAGAGGGCATACCATCTAAGAAGATAACTGCCACTGAGCTGATCAATGGTCTTCTATACTAGCCTGTGTGCAGCTGTGCATGGGATGGAGAATCATATTGTTGCAATATCACCTTGTAAATATATGAGACAAAGGTTACATCCATACCTGTTCAGTTGCCTGCTATTTCTTGCCCTTAAAAAATTCTGGAGAAATACAAGCTAGTGTCCAGGATATTTGTGTTCGAACTCTTTAAGAGGCGGAGGCGGTTGCTATTTCAAATCTTCTTGCTTTGGGTCTAGGAAAATAACTTGAACCAACAAAAGATGGTTCATTTGATGAGGTTATGTCTTTGATTTCGCCCCCCTGAAAAATGATCTAGGAAAAGAAATTGTATCTTTTTAAATCAGAACTACAATGCCGGCTTTAGCAGATCAGTGCTGTATCTCTATAGATAAACCTGGTAAAATGTTCAATTACGTTTCTAATTTACTACACGATTTCTGTTCTTTATAAATCCAAACAAAAAGCCACTACTAAACATTGAGGCACTCTCACCATCTGCGTAGAGGAGTTCCAACACCTTCAGGGCTATTCTCATGCATAAGCTTGTAGCTCCAGACACCTGCATCCCCTTCTAAGAGGACTCAGGTTCGAGAGTAGCCCAGAGAGAAAATGTCAACTCCATGCTTATCTCCTCTGAACAATTTGTAGATTGCCATCTACGGAAGCTTTTTAACTGCAGCATTAAAAAAGCTGATTAAATAAAAATTACAGGTCAAGTCTTTTAATCAGATACAAAAACAGCATCAAAAGTAACCATAACATGATAGAAGAAAGTTACCCAAACAAGCTGGCTTACTTATCACCAGCAGCATTGATGTCTCCAATCATCACACATCCCCGCCAAGGGTTTACATCAGGCTCATGATGACTGCATCAGCCTCATGTCTCATTCCTTGACTGCCATTTCAACATAATGCCATTAAAAGATCCATAAATATCCAGAAAACGAAAGAACACAACCCTTCAGTTTCCGTGAATCTAGAAAACAATTGATTGATTAACACAGAAAAAGATAATGGAACACCAAGAAACCAACTGTCAGATTCGTCGCATTGTAGGGCAACCGACCACACCACCAATCCCAGCACAGTTAATACAATAACATCACTACCTAATCCAAATCATTGAACCTAGAATGAAAGAACGATGAAATTTAAGACACGACCTGTAACACAAGAGGATCCAAACCCAGTAAGTAAATGCACAAGGTAATCCCATCATTTCCCATGCAGAAATAAAGGGTTTCCTTCTTCCTTTTAATTTTTTTCATCCACAAGACCGACACTGCAGACCACGATCAGTTGTTACATAGTCAGAGATTAACATAGTAGCTAGCAAACATGAGTCACATTACTAAATTGCCAAATACAAAATAATTTAGGGTGTGCTGACATGTCCAAACAACTTCTGGGGGACGATTATAAGGGCGAGCTACCAAAAGTATTTTCTAGCATCAACTTACGTAAACTCAGGGCCAGAAAATAAGACGTGTATACATTGAAAATTAAGGGTCGTATGGCCCTGGAATCAAAACTTTCCCCATTCTAGATTACAATTGAAACTTTGACATACAAACGACATATTGAACAAAATCTCATTCCTACACCATCACGCAAAAGCGCCCTGCAAAAGCGCCTCAATTTCCAGTTCTCTTTGACTTGAATTCTCTTATTGCTGAAATTACCTCAGCAGCGTGGCAATTTTTCCTGCAGTCCACACTGGTCATGGCATTCTCTCAGCCAACATTCTTGGTGGAAATAATTTCCTGATCTCATATAAATTTACAAGATCTTCTTTGGCTTTGCTTTTATAAAAGATCAGTCTCTTCCTGGTCCCCATCTGCATCTTCTATCTCATTTTCTTCATCTTCTTCAGGTGCATCCGGATCCACCCCCTACAGCAAGAACCAATTAGTCACTAAATAGGGATTACACCCAAAACATCCCAGACCCCCAACCCCACTCCAAGTCAGTTGTCCAAGTATATTTTTTCCTAGTAAAAGATACTAGTTATAGACAGTGCAGAAACCGAAAATAAAAAATGTTGCTGAAATAATAAGTTGCAAACCTTCATCTGTTTTTCCAAGCGCTCTAGCCCTTTTTTTGCAGCTTCATTCTGTGGGTTTATCCTGCAACCACAGTATTAAATTGTGGGCATTAACAGCAAGGCGATGCGATGCTTTCTTGGCAATCAACAATAAAAGCATGCAAACATTCAGGTAAAAAATCTCAGATTCTAGATTAAAGAACTCAGAGCACATATTTAATATTCTACCTTAATGCAGATTGATAATGTGACATAGCCTCTTGCAGCATATTAGTGGCAGCAAATACTTGAGCCAACTTGACATGAAGAGAGTCATCTGCCCAATCTTTGAGGTATCGCTCTAGCAGAGACACAGCATCTCCATTTCGACCCTCAATGACATGAAGCTCAGCCAAAGCTAATGCCGCACCAAGGTAACCAGGTTCCAGCCTCAGTGCTGACTCGTAGAACTTTTTTGCCTGTTGAATTTGACATTAGATTGACTTTAACTATAAATTTAGAAACGATCACTCATGAGCTGATGAAATGTGATCCTTTAACCAAAAGAAAATGAGAGTTAAATTGATCTGTTACGACTTTACTACCTTCTCTCTTCCACCAGAGTTACTAGCATGTACATCCCCTACTAATTTTAGAGCCTTTGCAGACTGCGGCATGGCTTTCATTGCTTCCCTGGCAGCATGCAGGGCCTCTTTAATTTTGGAGAATGCCAAATAAGAATGAACCAAACCTGAAATTGTAATTGATTCAATTAATTGAGGCTTGTTTTCCTTGTTATTGTTCCATTTGGTGGACAGGTGTAGCCCAATCATTGATATGTCATGGAAGTTATGCAGATGAACAATACGAAGTTTTGGTCTTATTTTTTCTCTTGCAGATTGTACGGTTGTACCTTGATATGAGCGGAGATCAGCTCTCAATTCTTGAGCTCCCCTGAAAGCAATGACAGCTGCTTCTGGCCGCTTTAGTGACAATAGCAAAGTACCCTGATATCAGAGAAAAGAATGTAATGAAGATTAAGATTTATACAGCAGAGAGATATCAACCCACAACAATATCAGAGGACTTTGAGCAAAACAATATCCATCCTATCAGGCATAAATTATCCGTATACCTTCATAATGTAACCCAGAATGTGCCTCTCATCAATCCTGGTGCTCTGATTGCAAAGAAGAATCAATCAGTGGATTTGTGAGATTAATCAGATGGAGAAAAGATTAATATTACTACAAAAAAATAGCTAACCTTCTCCGCATAAGACAGCGCTCCTCTCTCATCTTTCTTTTCCCACAGGACAGACAAAGCTACAAAAACTTCTGGCCTTGTGGGATCAATACTCAGCAAATCATGCACCAACTTGTTTAGCTTTGAAAAATCACCCTTTGTCTTTAGAAGCATTGCATACTCATCCATATAAGTTACAATGTATGGATCAATTGATCGAACCTGCAAGTCCATGAACTTAACATGTTTGTGCCATGTGCAAACAGTGAGCACTACCTCAAAGTGGAAAACATAACTTCTAATACCTTCTCAAAATTCATTAAGGCCTCATCATTCTTCCCAATTATGGCTTGAACCTTAAGACATCGAGTTACGCATTAGTGAAACAGATAAACAATTTTAATATCTCTAGCCAGCTTGCACGCATTATAGTATAGCATTTCTTACCTTTGCAATTTCAAGTAATACATGTATGTTATGAGGAAAACGTTGCAGGAGTTCTGCAAAGAGATCCAAACCACCTGCCAACATAAGGGAGAGAGTGTAAAAGTAAAAACCTTAGTGGATCAATGATCAATCAATAATCACTAAAGGTGACATGGCAAGCAATAGAAGGAAACAGATCTGTAATTGATGAAATCTAAGAAAGGGAAGTAAATTGTGTACTTACTACCGTTTTTTTGCAAAGTTTCTTTTCCTTGTTCACACAATAATTTTTGGGCATGTATTTCATTAAGATAATCAATTAATAGATACATCTGATTAACAGCTAAAATTCACCTTTTATTTACTTATCTATTTGCTTTTGTCTCAGTTTAAGATACTAGCAATAGGAATCCCCTTCTGCAACTAGTTGTGTTGGCAGGCAGATATGCATAAATTAGCATATAAACATTACTTGCATATGTTTGAAATGTAACTATTTTACCTTTGTAATCATTTGAAGCAATACAACACTGGGCCTCAACATAGCGCTGCATACAAATAACAGTTTATAATGTTGCAAGCTGGGCATAAACAATAGAATAACAAAATGCAAAACTGTTGAAAGGTAAATGATTAATAAGATAAGTTACAATGTCTTCAAGTAATTTTTGTTTTCCAATTTTTTTTTTTTTTTTTGTAATCTGTGCTGTAAGCATGCCACTGGATAAGGGTGGTTGTTTGTTCCTCGAGTAGCCAGCCATACAATATAGACAATGAAGCCATTGTGTTTGGTTTGTGGTGATGGTGAGGAAAAAGCTCAAATGGTATAGAAGTACACGCTTTTTCTGAAAAGCACCAGAAAAGGCTCATGCAGTGGTAGCTTTTTAACCACCGCAATGCCTAACAAGCTCAGCAGTCATTCCAAGGTGATTTGATTACCGTGCATAAAATCTACATGCTTGATTTTATAAGCAACAGAACGGTGTTTGCATGAAACGTGGATGAACATTTAGTTCATTTTTTCCTTGGATGATACTTTTGAATGAAGACTAAGATTTAAAGCCATTTAAAAAAACTTATCACCAAATGAGCTTTAAAAAAAAAATTACTGTGGTAAATGAAGACAAAATGCTGATAGTGAATAACCATAGGGCAGTAAGAAGTTGACAATGGACCCAAATCTAATCTGTTTCATCTTATACTTTCTTACTTGAACCCAGCGAGTAGAGTCAGTATGATCAAGAGGAGCTCTCCCACTTCTATTTGAAGCCTGTAACCATAATAGAAGTGCCCCAAGGATATCAACCAATTCAAACTCCATGGTAAAAAGAAAAAAACAAAGCAGATTCATTTAAAATCTTATTTTTCCATAAACTCAACAAGGCTGCAGAACATCAAATCATTGACTATGAAAATGAGAATATTACGGGTAGCAGAAACCAGCTAACCTGCCACCAAGTCATGCATTCATGCTTTTGAAAAATCAATTCCTAGATGAACCAAATATTATGCTAAATAAATGAGAACTATTTCATCCACAGAAATTACTTCTCATTCACATATAAGCTGAGTTTGTATTGATAGGAACAACATCGCTGTCTATTTAAGTCAAACTACAATCAATATTTTCACTTAGATAACTTCTTGTTCTATGTATAGTAACCTTGCATAAATATGACAAAATAAAACTTCATAACAGCTCAACAAAACCTTCCTGGACTTCTAAATGAAAAAAAAAAAAATCAGCATTCATGAAGATAAAATGATTTTACAGGGGTAGAAGTGAAACATGATTCCACATATACTTGTGAAAAAGTGAATGATATCCATAACAAACCTGTAAAAAAAGTGAAATGATATCCTTGGCAGAAACTCCCAGTTCCGCCAAAGCTATGATAGCCTCAATGACATAAGGGCAATGCCTGCCAAAAACACACCCAAAAGAAAAACAAATTCTCTGAAATCTAACATAATGATCTCTCTTATATGAGTAAAGGAAAAAAAAGAATTGCTAATTTGAATAAAATAGGTGAACAAGCATGTACAACAGTTTGTAAGGTACCAAAAATGTTCGCAATCAAGTGATAGTAATTAAAAGAGGTAAAACATATTTGAACATTGAAGAAGAGGTGTGCTCTCACAGGAGTATACAAAACCACAATAAGTTAATTAAATTATCCTGAGGCAACAAGATATTCTCTTAAAACCATTCAATTGAGTGGAATCACCAGAACAAGCACCATAGATGTTTCAAAACTATCCAGTTATGACATGTAGAACTAACAGAAATCATACCACAAAGTTTATGAGCCAAAGATTAGCAAATATATTTGTATGCGTGCATAACTTTCAATTATCTATTTTGTATTCTGTTTATGAAATAGGTGAACATAAATTCACGTAAGCAACCAACTTGGTGGATGCAAGCTATCTTAGCTAGTAAACTTCCTTGGTGCTGGACCCAGTACCACAAATCAAATAGAAATGAAAAATTTAAGCATGGCAAAGGCTACCACTTGTAGCCAGCCAATGGATATCAAAAAAAGAAAAAGAAAGAAAGAATTGCGATGCAACTTGACACACCTTAAGCACTCTTTGTAACAAGTGATAGCAAAGCGAGTATGTCTTGAAGTTCTATAAAGCTTTGCCATCAATAAACTCATTTGTAAAGTTCTTGCTTTGCTTGGAATTCCTTCCATCTGCCACAAAAAAAAAAAAAAAAAACTTAATTAATTAAAAGGGAAAAATTCTAGTAAAAATATAAAGAATAAAATTGTAATAAGGGAAAAACCTCAACAAGTGCGGCTCTAGTTTCATTCAATGCGGAATGGCAAGATGCGATCTTGAACTTCACCTACCATTGAGATAAATAAAACAGTAAAAATCAATATAAACCACACAATTCCTCAAATAATGTGTGTGTAAGAAATAAAATCAAATCAATGTACCTCATTTTCATTAATTGCTGAAATGTTAAAAGAATTCGGAGAAGAAGACCTGTTCGATAATGAACTCCTAGAAGTTGCCGAACTCTGTTTCGGAATTATCTTGCAGTAATGCAATGCTTGCTTATACGTATGCTACAAAAATTCAAAAAAAAAAA